>Ga0123355_10006098_pt1 | contig 17781 bp, 12 predicted proteins | sample TergutEmb28metaG_3_FD_89872 | JGI IMG/M metagenome (GOLD analysis project Ga0123355, IMG submission 89872) | Embiratermes neotenicus P1 segment gut microbial communities from Petit-Saut dam, French Guiana - Emb289 P1 | ecosystem: Host-associated > Arthropoda: Insects > Digestive system > Gut ... | reverse complement strand
CGGCTATGGTCATCTCTTGAGGATTTACGGGAATACCTGTCTTAGAATCTTTTAGGTCACCGCAGCCTGTCATGGGCGCTGGACAACCTCTACCTGAACCGTTCCAATGCCTGCCGACTTCAATCCGATTGCAGCGGCAGACCCTCTGGAAAGGTCAATAATGCGTCCACCTGTGAAAGGTCCGCGATCATTGATGCGCACAACAACACTGTTGCCCCTAAAAGTCACGCGTACTAGCGTGCCAAAGGGTAGCGTTTTATGCGCGGCTGTCATGGCATCAGGGTTAAAGCGTTCCCCGTTAGCTGTTCTGGTTCCTATCTGATACCACGAAGCAATACCTGTAAAGGTCATGCCGGTAGCAACGTAGCCACCTGCACCACTGCTTGAGCCGCCGCCTGAACTGCTCGCACTTTCACCGCTTGCACGGTTGCTGCCTGAAGGGGCTGCTGCACTAGTTGCCGCTTCTCGATTTTGGCGATCCTGTTCAGCCTGCAAGGCTTCTTGCACTTGCCTGTTCAAAGAGCCCACATAGGCTTGCTGTTCTTCAAGAAGCCTCTGTGCAGCTTGCGCTTCACTGCGCTTAGCTGCCTCGATGGATGCCTGCTGCTGTCGCAGATCATTTAGGTCGGCAAGCGTAGCTTCAAGCTGGGCTGTCTGTATGCGCAGATCTTCAACCGTCTGCGCATCGTGGTTTGCCAAAATATCAATCATGTTGAGTGCATCTGCAAATTCAGCAAGGTTTTGTGCCGCGAAAACCATTTCTAGGTAGCCGAGGCGACTAGAACGGTAAATAAAGTTCACCTGACGGTCGAGGGCTTCTCTGCTGTGCGCAATGCCCTCTTCAAGCCGGTCTACCTGTTCTTCATTTTCTGTGATGGATTCTTCAGTTTCGCGCAGTTCAGCACTTGCTTCGTTGAGTGCGTCCATAGCTGTCGCTAGGGAGCCTTCCATCTCGCTCACACGTGCAGAAGCAGCACGAGCGCGCTGCTGCAAAGATTCAACAGAGGCCCCGTAGGCTGTTGGCACAGGCTCAATCAATAATGCATATACAAAGAGGGTGCAGACTACAAATAGTAGTGAAGCTGCAACCGAATTATGCAGGTGTTTTGTTCTTTTCTCTAATTTCGGCACGCTTTATCTTACCACCAAGAGTCTTCGGAAGCTCGTCTACAAAGCAAATTATTCGTGGATATTTGTAGGGAGCGGTTACATTTTTGACATGTTCTTGCAATTCGCAGACCAAATCATCACTGGGATCATAGCCTTTTGCCAGCACAATATCAGCTTTTACTACGGTGCCGCGAACAGGGTCAGGGGCAGCAGTAATAGCACTTTCCACAACCGCTGGATGTGAGATCAAAGCACTCTCAACCTCAAAAGGTCCAATGCGGTAGCCGCTCGCCTTGATGACGTCATCATTTCTACCTACGAAAGTTAGATAGCCATCAATGTCGCGCCAAGCCATGTCCCCCAGATTGTAATAAGAGCCACCGACAGCCTTTGCGCTTTGCTCATTATTTTTAAAGTAGCCCACAAAAAGTCCTGGCGGATAGTGTTCTTTGAGTTGAGTGACGCAGATGGCGCCCTCTTGGCCTATGTCTGCCTCTCGGGGGCGAACATAGGGCTTTCCCTGGGGATCGTGTTCTAGCAAAAGCTTGATGTTGTACAGAGGATCTGGCTTGCCCAGAGAGCCTGGACGCGGCTCAAGCCAGGGCCAGGTCGCAATCATTATCGTGCTTTCAGATTGCCCAAAGCCTTCTCGGATCTTTTTCCCTGTGCAAGCCTCCCAGCGATTTGTCACGTCAGCATTCAGGGGTTCGCCTGCAGTTACGTAGTTTTCTACACTGCTCAAATCGTAGGATGCAACGTCTTCTTGCAACATGAATCGATACATTGTAGGAGGCGCGCAAAAAGTCACAATGTCATAGTCTTGCAATTTTTCAAGCAGTCTTGCGGGTTCAAAAGCATCCCAGTCATAAGCAAAGACGGCTGTGCCACAGATCCACTGGCCGTAAATTTTTCCCCAACCAAACTTTGCCCAGGCACTGTCAGTTACGCTAAAGTGCAGCGTGTCTTCTTGTACCTGCTGCCAATATTTTGCTGTCGTGATATGACCTAGGGGATGCCTGTGAGCATGATGAACCATTTTAGGCTGACCCGTTGTGCCCGAAGTAAAATACAGCATCAAGGTATCGTCTGCGCAAAGGGCATCGTCTGCGCTGGGGCGCTTCCATGTGGGCACATCAAGGCTAAGTAGGTCGCCAAAGCTGCGCCATGTAGAAGTTTCAGGCGCAGAATCTTCATAGCCCTGATTAATCATCACTTTGTTATCGATCTTTGTTCCTAGTTCAACGCAGCGATCGACCTGCTGGACAACATAGGGATCATCTATGGCAAAGACTGTTTTGAAATTTGCAGATTCTGCGCGAAAGGCAAGATCTTTTGCCGTCATTTGTACCGATCCTGGGATAAAAATAACACCCATCTTCATAAGAGCACAGGCAATCGCCCAGTATTCCCAGCGTTGGCGCAAAAGAAGCAGTACGATGTCGCCCTTTTTTAAACCTAGTTCGCTCTTAAAGGCAGATGCCAGTTGATCTGACATCTTTGATATTTCTGAAAAGGTCTGGACGCACTCCCCGCCTTTATCATCGATCCAGTGCAGGGCGCGTTTATCTGGCTGAACGCGCGCCCATTCGTCAACAACGTCATAGGCGAAATTGAAGTCATCTGGAATGATGACCTCATAGTTTGAATAGAAGTCTTCGTAGCAATCAAATTCGATGCGGGGACAGAATTTTTTCAAGAGATAATCCATGATGTGCCACCTATTCCTATTCTGTGATGACGGTCACAAATACTGCCGGAATGCTGGATGCGCATCTCTGCGCATGGGGATAGCGGGAGTTGAAATAGACAGTGTCGCCCTCATTTAGGCGGATTATCTGTCCATCGAAGCTTAGGTCAACAGCACCCTGAAGCACCATGTTGAATTCCTGTCCCTCATGAGAAACAAGGTCATCGCAGGTATCTTTTGGATCAAGGGTCACTAAAAGAGGTTGCATTATCTTGTGAGTATAGCGCCAGGCAAGGTCTTCGAAATGATAACCTGGGATACGGTCAACTTTGCGTCCTTCACCCTTGCGCACAACTTGAATGGTTTCAAGCCGTCCTGCCTTACCCATGAGAATTTCGGTAAACTCTACCCCGAATTTGCGTGCAATCGAATAGATGACACTAATGGGAACGTCGGCACCTGTTTCCTCAAAAGACCGGTAGCGATCAATGTCGATTCCTAGCTCAGCGGCCAAATCGACATCGCTTACGCCACATGCTTCACGCAAGCCACGGATGCGCATGCCCAATTCGCGAACGTCTTGCTGTTGGTCAGCCTGTTCTTGATGTATTCCCTGCTGGTCTAGGTGTTGATTTGTCATACCAATTCGCCTCCCGCTTTCGCAAAATACAAACCTGTAACGCTACAACTATGCCGCCTCAATACGTCTTGTACCTCTGGTACGCCCTATCCTGGTATAACTAGCGATGATCTAGCTAGATCATCGCTAGTTTGCCCTATTTGTGCAAATTCGGGTGGTCGCAATGACCACCCGAATAATTTCCCTAAGCTGTATCTCTAGCATAAAATGCTTCTGTTCTATAGCTTCACCTAGAGTTCTTTTCCTAGTGCTAAAGCTTTGCGGTTTACCTCAAGCAAGGCAACCTTGCGCTCTGGAATAGAAAGGACTAAGGCCTCATCAAGTACCTCTTCAGTGCAGAATTGAGTCGCCTTCCAAAGCACACCAATCTGCAAAAGGTTACCCAGAGGAGTACCCTGCACATCAACGCAGTCATTCTCTGAGGCAATTTGTGCGTAGGATTGAACCAGATTAGTGATATCGTCGCGCAGGGTTTCAAGCCCCATATCAAAGGTCGAATCATCAGCAATCAGCAGCCCACCTGGCACAATCGCATCGCCAAAACGCTCAAGCGAAAGCTTATTCATGGCAACAATAATGTCAGGTTCTACCACAAGAGGGGTACCAATTGGCTCATCAGAAATAATGATCGAGCAATTACAGGTACCACCGCGCATTTCTGGTCCGTAGCTGGGCAGCCAGCTTACTTCTCTGCCACTTAGTAGACCTGCGTTAGCAATAACACGACCTGCGAACAGGACTCCTTGCCCGCCGTATCCGGCAAGCCTCATTCCGAAATTGGTCATGGGGGTGTTCATTATGACCCTCCCCCTTTCGCAGCTTTCTTCGCGGCTTCTTTGGCTTCTTCAGCGGCCCTTTTCTCAGCTTCTTTTACCCTCTGAGTCTCGAGTCTTGCTGCAGCAGCCTCAGCAATGTTTGCATAACCGTCAGCCTTTACGTCTGCGTATACTCCCAAAGGATAGTAGGGGAACATGTTTTCACGCATCCAGTCAGCTGATTCCAGAGGGTTCAGACCCCAGTTAGTTGGGCAGGTACACAGTACTTCAATAATGGTATAGCCGACCTTATCGCGCTGATACTCAAAAGCCTTTTTGATGCTGCGCTTTGCAGCACGAATATTTTTTGGAGAATCAACAGTTACGCGTTCTGCATAGGCAACACCATCAAGTGTGGCAAGCATTTCTACTACACGTAGCGGGTAGCCGTCTTGTTCAATGATGCGGCCGTAGGGACTGGTCTGTGTAATCTGACCTGGCATCGTTGTTGGTGCCATTTGTCCGCCTGTCATACCGTAGATCGCATTATTGATAAAGATTACGGTGATATGGTCACCACGCGCAGCCGCATGGATAGATTCAGCAGTACCAATTGCTGCGAGGTCTCCGTCGCCCTGATAGCTAAATACAATCTTTTCAGGGTTAACGCGCTTGAGTCCCGTAGCAGCAGCAGAGGCACGACCGTGTGAGGCCTGCAGCATGTCACAGTTGAAGAACTTTGTCATAGTTACACTGCAGCCTACCGGTGCCACACCAACGGTATCTTCTAGCACATCAAGTTCTGTCAGACTTTCTGCAATCAAACGATGCACCGTACCGTGCATACAGCCCGCACAGTAGGTAAAAGCAGTATCTGTTAAACCTTTTGATCGGGTAAAAATCGCCTTTTCTTTTGTAGCGTCATGTGCAGGAGGAGTATGTCCAGTCATGCTATTCGCCTCCTTCCAGAATGCGCTTTTGCAGCGCTTCAGCTGCAGCAGCAATTGCCTTTGGTTCTGGCACAAGACCACCAGTGCGATTGTGCATGTCAACAGGTGCGCGACCATTAACCGCTAGTCGCACATCTTCAACCATTTGACCCATGCTCATTTCAACAGTAAGGAAGCCCTTTACTGTGCCCGCATTTAACAGGGTTTCAATTGAGTTGTCAGGAAACGGCCACACAAGCAGTGGTCGAATCAGACCTACCTTGAGGCCCTTGTCGCGCGCAATGTCAACGGCACTTTTTGCGGTACGCGAGCTTGCCCCGTAGGCAACAATAACGATTTCTGCATCATCAGTGCGATACATTTCTGCCTGCTGTTCTTTGGCTTTAATGCGGTCATACATGGCGTAGCGCTGGTTATTAGTTGCTTCAAGCTGTTCTGGATACAGGCGTAGCGAGTTGACTTCTTGCGGAGCACGCTTCCCGCCAGTACCTGTTAGCGCCCAGTCATGCTGCGGACAGTCTGCTGGATCCTTGATAGGTGGCAATGCCACTGGTTCCATCATTTGTCCTAGTAGTCCATCAGACAAAATCAAGGCAGGCATTAGGTATTCGTCAGCCTTTTCAAAGGCCTCCCCAACCATGTCAGCCATTTCTTGAACGGTTGCTGGAGCATATACAAGGCATTTGAAGTCCCCATGTCCTGGAGCCTTTGTTGACATAAAGTAGTCACCCTGCGAAGGCTGAATCGTACCCAGTCCGGGGCCGCCTCGCTGGATGTTGATGATGACACTAGGTAGATCCGCTGCAGCAAGGTAGGAAATACCCTCTGCCTTAAGCGCAACACCTGGTGAACTTGAAGAGGTGAGCACACGTGCACCAGCAGCAGCAGCACCATAGACCATATTTACTGCACTGGTCTCGCTCTCTGCCTGAACAAATACGCCATCTACTTGCGGCATACGTTTAGACATATAGGCCGCGAGTTCGTTTTGGGGGGTGATTGGATAGCCAAAATACGTACGGCATCCAGCCCTGATAGCTGCTTCTGCAACTGCTTCGTTCCCCTTCATCAGCCTTTTTGGTTCTCTTGCTGTGTCTGTCATGAGCGCACCTCCTTATAAACGGTGATAGCCACATCAGGACAAATCACAGCACAATTCGTACAAGCATTGCACTTCGAAGCGTCAGTTTGATAGGCAGGATGATAGCCCTTGGCGGTAAGTCGCGAATGGTCCATAGCAACGATACCTTCCGGGCAGACCACGACACAGAGATCACAGCCCTTACAGTAGAATTCATTAACTTCAATACGCGGCATAGGCAGCCTCCATCTCTGGCAAATAGAATGTATATTTTGCGCAGTTCCCCAACAGATAGTGTCAACAGAAAATATCATGCCTGACACCTAATAAGCATAGAGGCTATCACAAGACCGTGCTATTCCCCCCTCTTCATACAAGATTCACATGTGAATGGCAAATATGCTACGTTTACCTTGATTTTGAGCGGTAATTCCCAGCTTGTTGGTGAAATGGCATTTGAGAATATGTGCCGCGCCTTCATGGCGATGATGAATAAAAGGGGAAATTAGTGAATAAAATACTTTTGCGGCATGGTGTTCTTTGCCCGCACCCCTCGACCCATACACGAGTATACTGCGCTAGATGCGCTTGAGTAGTTCAGCTATGGGAAGGGCTTCGGCTTTAACTGGCAGTGCCCCTAAGACGCGCTTTCCGTAACCCTTTGTAAGCAGCCTAGTATCAGCCAAGACTACTATTCCACTGTCAGTCGAAGTACGCACAAGGCGACCAACCGCCTGCTTTAGTTCGAGAATCGCCTCTGGCAGATCATAGCGCGCCCAGGCACTACGTCCGTACACAAGGCTGCGCTCGCGCGAAAGAGGGGTATCAGGCCTGCCGAAAGGTAGCTTTGGAATAACAATACAGCGCAGAGTATCACCACTTGCATCAAAGCCTTCCCAGAATGATTTTGTTGCAAGGAGCGAAGATTGGGGGTCGGCGATAAAGCGTTCTTGCAAAACGCGCATACTGAGCATGCCGTCTTGCGCCAATACATCAATGCCTTCGGGACGCAATTCGTCTTGCAAGATGTCACGGCAGGCAAGCATGTCACGCCTGCTGGTGAAAAGTGTTAGTACTCCCCCTTTGCTGCGCAGGTGTACCTGCTGCAGCACATCAGTAAATTGTTCCTCCCACTGAGAAGAGCGTGGTTCGACCAAATCTGCGGGAACAAAAATACGCATCAGGTTTGGCAGATCATAGCTGCTTGCCAATTGAAGGGTCCTTGGGGGAAATTCAAGAGTATCAAGTCCAATACCACTGTTAAACCTTTTGAAAGAATCGCCTACTGCTAGGGTCGCGGAAGTAAAAATGACGCTGTCAGTTTGATCGAGCAGTTCGCTTGCGATCTTCTCCCCTACTTCAAGTTGAGATATTTCGATAGCGACACTACGCTTGCCTTGATATTCTCTGCTAAAGCTTAAGGCATAGACCAGATTCTCCTCTGCCTCGCTGATTGCGCAATCTAAGGTGTTTGCCATATCTGCAAGCATGGCCATTATTCCTGCAAAGTCACTGAGTTCTGTGGGCGGACTCAGTTCTAGCAGTTGATCACTGTAGAGTTGAGTCAGCCTACGCCCCGAATCAAGTACGTTTTGCAATTGCACGGCAAGGTTTGCCCCCACGCTACAAAGTGAGCCCCAAGCTGAACTTTCACGCAGCTCGGGTCCAATCCAGTGAGTTTTTGCTGCTTTGCTGCCAGCGTAAGCAGGGTTTTGATTACTGCCCATCTGAAAGCTTTCATGCTGGTCCAGATCATGGGCATAGGCAAAAAAGTTTCCTGACAAAATAGTCAGCTGCAAAATATCTGCCTGTAGCTGGTCAACCAGTTCTGCAAGCCTGTCTACTTCGCCCTTGTCCATAAACTTCCCCGCTGCTGCAAGAAGTCTTTTGGGAAGACCGCGTGAGCCTGATATCAATTTCAGCGTCGCATCAAGGTCAAATTCCCCAAAACTTCGGGTCAGCTGCTTTCGTGCCTCTGCTTCCAGATTGTGAGCCTCATCCACTGCCCAGTAGCGCACCGGCGGCAATATTTTGCCCTCTGAAGCACTATTTCTAAACAGCAGGGAATGATTGGTCACTACTATGTGCGCAGCACGTGCAATTCTGCGCGCCCCATGCAGATAGCACTGGAAATAGTAACTGCAGCGCCTGCGCGTACAGTCTGCTGAGCTTGCTGCAAAGGCTTGTCTCTCGCGGTAAGGCAGAGGGAGGTTTGCAGAGCTCAGTTCCGCCCAAGAAGTCTGCGAAATCCAGGCTAAGAGCTGTGCGCTTGCCAGTGGATAGTTCCAAGAATCACTGTTAAGGATACTGCTATATTTGCGCAGGCAGGGATAGTGAGAATAGCCCTTTAATGATGCATAACGCAGATGAGGTACTGAAGCTGAGGGGGGATTGTCCTTTGCAAGGCTGCCACTGTCAGCTGCAGCCTCCTGCGCAAGGGCAGCTGCCAACAAAGGAAGTTCTTTGCCCATCAGCTGATCACTAAGGGCATTAGTCTTAGTCGCCACACCAACTGTGATGTTGTTCGCAAGCGCCAACCGAGCAAGGCAGACTAGATAGGCAAGTGATTTGCCGACCCCTGTACCTGCCTCTACAACAAGGTGTTCGCCCTGTTCATGCGCCTTGCGGATAGCTATGGCCATCTCCCCTTGTTCTGGGCGCGACTCAAATGTCTCATACATCTTGCCCGCAAGACCTGAACAGGAAAGGTCGTCCTCTATAAGTTCTTGTGGCGGAAAGGTAAGCTCACTCTTAGTACGCGCGCAGGTCAATTCTTCAAGCTTGAAATCTTTCGTCGTCTTTTGGCGCAAAGCCTTAAGCCTAAGGTATCCGCCCCCTTTGCCTGCTGATCCTGACCCCGAATAAAGCTCTGCTACACGGCGGATCCAGGCTGCTTCTGCAAGATCATCCAGCATATCAGGCAGGGCACGCAAAACCATCTGATCGAGTGAACTTATGCCCACAAGGGCAATGCGCCACATTTTGCACAGCCCGTGAACATCAGCGATTGCACGGTGTGCCCGTGCATACTCATCAGGACAAAAAATTCGCATCAAATCTTCAAGTTTAAAAGAGCTCAACAAGGGCAGGCCTAGGCGGAGAAAGACAAGAGAGTCTAACCACTGCCCCGGCAAAGGTTCGCAATCTGCCCTGCGTAGTGCCGCCTCCACGAAACTTTTATCAAAGGCAGCGTTGTGGGCGATGATGTCACAAGTTCCCACAAAAGTACGCAGTTCTTCTGCAATGTCTTCAAAGCAGGGTGCATCTGCAACATCTGCATCGCTAATACCCGTAAGTTCAGTGATTTCACGCGGGATGGGTTTCCCCGGATTAAGATAGGTTGAATATTCATCGATAATTTCTGCGCCCTGCATTTTTGCAACAGCGATCTCGATAATGTATTCATAGACAGGAGATATTCCCGTTGTCTCTACGTCAAGTACACAGACCTCTTCCTCAAAGCCAAAGTTTTCCTCTTTAGCCTTTTCGGCATAAGAAGCATAAGAGGCATATTGATCACTATTCTTCATCAAGCAGTGTTGGCTGTTCTTCGCTCTGCTCTGCCCCAGCTTCTTCGCGGCCCTTTGCAGGCTTCTTTTTTTCACCTGATACACGGGCAATGGCACTAACGCGGTCACTGTCACCCACGTTCATGACCTTAACGCCCTGAGTCGAGCGCCCTAGCAGCGAGATATCTTTCGCCTTAACGCGAATCATGATGCCTTCCTCAGACATAAGCATCAGCTCATGATCTTCATGGATTATCTTCATGCCAACAAGCGGGCCCTTCTTTGGCGTCATGACAATAGTCTTCACACCCTGGCCTCCACGCTTATGTACAGGATATTCATTGATGCAGGTACGTTTACCAAAACCACGTTCAGTAACTACAAAGAGCTGCGCCTCTTCAGGGGCTATCTCCATACCTAGGACGTGCTCCCCTTCTTTGACCGTCATGCCCTTGACACCGCGGGTATCACGACCCATGGGGCGCGCCTGACTCTCTTCAAAAAGCACCGCCTTGCCAGCTGTCGAAACCATGATCACGCGCTGACTTTCTTGCACACGGCGCACACTGATTAGTTCGTCACCATCCATCAGACTGATAGCAATAATGCCGCCTGCATGCACGCGACTGTAGGCTTTTAGGTTAGTCTTTTTGATCATGCCATTTGCCGTTGCAAACAGCAGATTTTCATCTTCGGGGAAATCTTTAGTATTGATGACCGCTGCGATTTTCTCACCCTTTTCAAAGGGGAGGAGGTTGACCACAGCAGTACCACGCGCATGCCTTGAACCTACGGGTAGTTCGTGCACTTTTAGGCGATATACCTTGCCTTTGGTAGAGAAGAAAAGTACGTAGTCATGCGTGCTTGCCACAAACATGCTCTCAACAAAGTCGTTATCTTTGAGGTTTACCCCAGCAATACCCTTGCCGCCACGTTTTTGCTGACGATAGGTCGCTACAGGTAGTCGTTTGACATAACCTGCCTTTGTGATGTTAACGACCATGTCTTCTTCTGCGATGAGGTCTTCGACATCAAGGATGCGCGCATCCCCGCCTATAGTTGTGCGACGCGGAATAGCAAACTTGCTGCGAATTTCTGCCATTTCATCTTTGATGATTTGCAAGATGAGCGACTCATCCCCCAGCACCTTCTCGAAATATGCAATCTTTTCGCGCAGTTCTGCAAGTTCGTTTTCGATCTTTTCACGCTCAAGACCTTGCAGGCGGCGTAGTTGCATTTCAAGAATAGCCGTTGCCTGGATCTCGCTTAGGGTAAAGGCTTCCATTAGGCGTTGCTTTGCATCGTCATAGCTAGAGCGGATAACCTTGATAATTTCATCAATATTATCAAGAGCAATGACATAACCTTCAAGCAGATGAGCGCGCTCTTTTGCCTTGCGCAGATCAAATTCAGTACGGCGGCGAATGACGATCTGTTGGTGAATAATGTAATGCTGCAACATTTCGCGCAGGCTTAGTACCTGCGGAACACCATCAACCAGGGCAAGCATGATTACACCAAAGCCCTGTTGAAGTTGCGAATGTTTATACAACTGGTTAAGCACAACATTAGGGTCAGCATTAGCCTTAAGTTCTATTACAATACGCATTCCCTTGCGGTCTGATTCATCACGCAGACCACTAATGTCGATGATCTTCTTTTCTTTGACCAGGTCATTAATCTTTACCAAAAGATTATTTTTATTCAGCTGATAAGGGATTTCAGTAATGATCAACTTTTCGCGCTTAGTGCTAGTCTTTTCGACATGTGCCTTGCCGCGCACAACAATGGAGCCGCGACCCGTTTCATAGGCTGCTTTGATGCCTGAGTTACCCATGATGGCACCTGCTGTTGGAAAGTCAGGTCCTGGCATGACTGTCATAAGATCTTCAATAGTTGCATCTGGATTATCGATAAGCATAGTAGTTGCATCGATTACTTCGCCCAAGTTATGCGGAGGAATATTAGTTGCCATACCAACTGCAATACCAGACGATCCGTTAACCAGAAGGTTCGGGTAGCGCGCAGGAAGCACGGTTGGTTCCTGTAGTGAATCGTCATAATTTGGTCCGAAGTCGACCGTTTCTTTTTCTAGGTCGCGCAGTAGTTCCATTGAAACTTTTTGCAGGCGCGATTCGGTATAACGCATGGCCGCTGGGGCGTCTCCGTCAATAGAGCCAAAGTTTCCGTGCCCGTCCACTAGGGGAACACTCATGGCAAAGTCTTGTGCCATACGCACCATGGTGTTGTAAACTGCCTGATCCCCGTGAGGGTGGAACTTACCAATTACTTCACCGACAGTCCATGCGGATTTTTTATACGGCTTTGAGGGAGTAAGACCTGATTCGCTCATCGCAAAAAGAATGCGGCGATGCACAGGCTTTAGTCCATCACGGACATCGGGTAGCGCACGCGAAACAATAACACTCATCGAATATTCGAGGAATGATTGTCTCATTTCCTGGTGCAGCGAGATGGGAAGCACTGTCGATCCATCGTCGACAGGCATGGGCATCTGGGCTTGATTCATTTTATCTTCGGACACTTTATCTCCTTCATAGTGTCGGGTTACTATCTGGCACTTTTTGAATAGCTAAGAGTGATAGGCGTGTGTACGTATCATCCTCAGGTTAGATGTCTAAAAAGCGGACGTCTTTGGCATGATTTTGAATAAACTCTTTACGCGGCTCGACCAGGTCTCCCATGAGATCTGATACCGTCTGTTCGGCAAGCATCGCCTCTTCAATACTGACCTGTAAAAGCGTGCGCTTTTTGGGATCCATCGTAGTTTCCCACAGCTGGTCAGGATTCATTTCACCTAGACCCTTGTAACGCTGGATGTTGTATTTCGTGCCTTCAGGGGTTGCGGCGATCTTTTCTTCAAGCTCTTTATCTGAATACAGATATTCTGACTTGCGTCCTACGCTAAATTTATAAAGCGGTGGCTGCGCAATATACACATAGCCTGCCTCAATCATTTCGCGCATATAGCGATAGAAGAAGGTTAGGATCAAGATACGGATATGCGCACCGTCAACATCGGCGTCTGTCATGATAATGGCTTTGTGGTAACGGACTTTCTCAATATCAAAGTCTTCGCCAACGCCAGTACCCATAGCAGTTATCATTGCTTGGAGCTCTTTGCTTGAATAGGCCTTGCTTTGTCCTGCGCGCTCTACATTAAGGATCTTACCGCGCAAAGGCAAGATTGCCTGGAAGCTACGGTCACGCGCCTGCTTTGCACTACCACCCGCACTGTCGCCCTCTACAAAGTAAATCTCAGTTAGGGCGGCATCATTTAATGAGCAGTCTGCAAGTTTACCTGGCAGGGTTGAAGACCCCAGCATGTTGTCACGGCGTGACATCTCACGCGCATTACGCGCAGCTTCACGTGCCTTTGCTGCAGCGGCTGCCTTATTGATAATTTTTCGCGCGTGGCCTGGATTTTCTTCGAGGAACTCGCCCAGTCCTTGTGCAACAATCTGCTGTACAAAGCCACGCATCTCAGGGTTACCCAACTTAGTCTTTGTCTGACCTTCAAACTGAGGGTCGTGCAGCTTCACTGACAGAATAGCGGTAAGTCCTTCACGCACATCATCCCCAGATAGGTTTTTATCCTTCTCTTTAAGGATATTGTTGCGGCGTGCATAGTCATTAATAGTTCGCGTAAGAGCGTTCTTGAAACCATCGAGATGAGTTCCGCCCTCATGCGTATTGATATTGTTGGCAAAAGCAAGTGATGAATCACTGTAGCTGGTCGTCCACTGTAGTGCGACCTCTACTTCACCTTCATCCCCGCTTGATGAAAAGTAAATGACCTTTGCATTCACGTTTTCTTTGCTGCGATTCAGATGCTTAACAAAGTCAATGATACCGCCAGCATACTTGAACTCTTCATGGCGAGGCTCTACCTGGCGCTCATCAGTAAGAGTAATCTTTAGATTGCGGTTAAGGAAGGCCATCTCACGAAGGCGTGTCTCAAGAGTCTCAAAGTCAAAATGAGTGGTCTCGAAAATTTCATCGTCTGGCATGAAACGGATCGTGGTTCCTGTGGATTTAGTGCGTGCACCCTTTTTTAGAGCAGCAGTGCGTTTGCCGCGCTCGAAGTCCATAGACCAGACAAAGCCGTCGCGCTTGACTTCGACCTCAAGGCTTGTAGAAAGTGCGTTTACTACAGAACTTCCCACGCCATGCAAACCACCTGAAACTTTATAGCCTTCCCCGCCAAACTTACCACCAGCGTGAAGAACTGTCAAAACAACTTCAACTGTAGGCATTTTCATCTTTGTATGCCTGTCAACGGGGATTCCGCGACCATTGTCGCTGACTTCAACTGAGCCGTCTGCTTTTAGTGTCACGTCAATAGCAGTACAGTAGCCTGCTAAGGCCTCATCCACGGCATTGTCAACAATCTCATAAACTAGGTGATGAAGGCCACGCGGGCCAGTAGATCCAATGTACATTCCAGGACGTTTGCGAACCGCCTCTAAGCCCTCTAGAACCTGAATGTCTTTACCTGTGTAGCTACTCTTTTTCTGAGTCACGAATTACCTTTCCTAATACGTCTAAAACCGCACTAGAAAAGGTGCGGCCACGACATGTTGTGCAACCTATCTATTTTAGCACAAGGGAGGGTATTTCGAGGGTGATTAAAGGGCTTTTAGGCGCTTGAAAATGATGTCGGTTCGCGTGAGGAAATTCTCTGGTCTGCAGATGTTTTCAAGCTGCTCTGCTCCAAGGGGGCAGGTGTCGTCAGCAGCAAGCAGTTCCATCAAGTTTGGCCCTGTGCGAGCAGACTGGACGTCCTCCCAAACCTGCATGGCAGCACCCTGCACGACCCCGTATGCTTCTTCGCGTGTCATCATGCCCGTGTCAATAAGGGCAAGCAGGATGTGGCTGCTGTAAATAAGCCCGCGCGTTGCCTCAAGGTTTGCTTTCATACGTTCTGGATAGAGGACAAGACCGTCAAGCACCCAGGCAAGCTTGCCCAGCAAGTAATTGAGGGCAAGGGTCGAATCTGCCAGAACAACGCGCTCTGCACTTGAGTGCGATATGTCGCGCTCATGCCATAGTGCTACGTTATCAAAGCCAACCTGTGCATTTGCCTTGACCACGCGGGCAAGGCCACAGATGCGCTCGCTAATAATGGGATTGCGCTTATGGGGCATCGCTGACGAACCTTTTTGTCCACTGGCGAAAGGTTCTTCTGCTTCAAGGATCTCTGTTTTTTGCAGTGCGCGAATTTCAGTAGCAATGTCTTCTGCTGTTGCAGCGATGGTTGCAAGCACGCTTAGTACTTCTGCATGACGATCACGCGCCAGTATTTGCGTGGACAAAGGATCGGGCTTAAGCCCCAGCTTTTCGCAGACGTATTCCTCTACGAAGGGATCAATGCTGCTGTAGCTGCCTACAGCCCCTGAAATGGCGCCAACGGCAATGACTTCACGCGCATCAAGAAGACGCTTTTTGGCGCGATCCATAGCATGTGCCCACTTTGCAAACTTCATGCCAAAGGTCATGGGCTCTGCGTGCACACCATGGGTGCGCCCGACACATAACATGTCACGTGTCTCAAAAGCACGACGTGTACAGATTTCTTGCAGCTTAGTGACGTCAGCTAGCAAGATGTCGATTGCTTGTACCACATTGTAGGCAAGGGCTGTGTCCCCTAAGTCAGAAGAGGTCATACCATAGTGAACCCACTTTGAGGGCTCGCCAATGTTTTCAGCTAGGTTAGTGAGAAAGGCAATGACATCGTGGCGAAGCGTTGATTCTAGTTCTGCAATGCGCTCTAAGGAAAAGTCTGCGCGCTCACGTATAAGGACTGCGTCTTCAAGGGTAATTCCGCAGTCGCCCAATTGTGCTTGTGCCTCGCAGGCAAGTACTTCGATTTCACGCCAGACTTCGAATTTGTTTTGCAAAGTCCAAATGCGCGCCATCTCTGGGCGACTGTAGCGATCAATCATGGGACTTAGATATTTTCCTTTGCCACGGGATTAGCCGTAAGATAAGCAATGCCTACTGCTGGTCCCACATGTGTACCAATGGTAGGACTAATCGCAGCAAGACTAGGTTTGATATTGGGAAATTTGTCCGCTATTGCAGGAACAACTACCTCTTTGAGGAATTTTTCTGCTTCTACCTGTTCTGCAATGTAGTGAACGCAAAGTGCGCGCAGTCCACCTGATGCCGCAGCATCTTCAAGCATCTTATCCTTGAGGGTCTTAAGCGCCTTAGGATAGGTGCGCACCTTTGCATAGGTGTGAACGGCACCTGTGTGCTTATCAGGACCGAGGATAGGGCAGAGCTTTAGTGCTGTCCCTAGCATCGCGCTTGCGCGGCCGATACGACCGCCACGAGCCAGATGTTCAAGTGAGCGTGGAGCAAAAAGAAAGCGGGTACATGAGGTGTCATATTCTGCTTTTTTACGACAAGTCTCAAGATCAGCACCATCAAGAGCAAGCTGGGCAGCACCAAGAATTGAATAGGTCAGCGGCATGGCATTTGATTGGCTGTCCACCAAAGCAATGCGACCTTTGGCTTCGGGGCGGCGCTCTTCAACAATCTGAACAGCTGCATGTGCGCCGTCTAGGGTTCCAGATAGGCCACCTGAAACAAAGATGCCCAGTACATCATTGCCTGCGTCTAGGATTTTCTCAAAGGCTTCAACCATGCTTTCTGTCGCTGGTTGTGAAGTTGTTGGAAGGTTCTCAAGATCCATTAGGCGCGCATAATACTCATGGAAATCCATATCAATTTCAGGCTCTGCTTTGCCATCTTGAACAACAAAAAGAGTAACCCGTGTCAGGTCAAACTCTTCAATTTGTTCTGGGGTCAGAGTTGCAGTTGAATCGGTAACAATCTTTACTGCCATTATGGCTCCTTTACTGAATAGTTAATCGTGCACTAAGGTGTCTGTATTTTAAGTTATGAGAATAGCAGTTCTGTCGCATATGACCTAAGCAGTTGAGCGGCTTACGAAGAGTGCTAGTCTTCTTGGCGAGATATATCCCCGCCCCTCTCACAGCTATTAAGTATACAGGTATTATCTTCTGCCATGAAGTTTCCATCGGGAGCGGCACCCGTGCGTTGCCATGCCTTTACGCGGCAGCCGCGACAGATACGACTGTAGTCACAAGCATCAGGTGCACACATACCTTCAGGAACAGCAGCGTCAACCTCTGCAAGGCGTCGCGTAGCCTCTGCAAAGCCGATCTCGTAGATATTTCCTAAGGTCCAGTCTTGCGCAAACTGACAGGGCATGATGCCGCCTTCGGAGTTAATGGTCATGTGCCCTTGTCCGACAGGGCAGGCGCTAAATATTTTTAAGCGCTCGAGACCCTTACTGACATCAAGCCCGCGCTCTGTTAGTCCGCGAGCAATATAAGGAATCACTGAAGGAATAGCCCCTATGTCATATTCAAAATGATTGTCAGGATCAGCAACTTCGTCAATCACAAAATCACAGAATTCCCGCCACTGCTGATTGCTGATACGCGAGTCCTCTTCGCCTTCGCTACGACCACTGGTGATAAGGTCACAAATATAGACCATGGAACAGTCCATCTCTTTGGCCTGATCGATGATGTCATACACGTAGGGATAAGTGTCTTTATTTAGAGCAACCTTTATGACGACCTTTACCCCCACTTTGCGCAGTTCACGTATAGCAGCAATGACTTTGGCGTGTGTGCCAGGAACTGCGACCATCTGGTCATGAAATTCTTCAGGGCCATACAAAGAGGTCGCAATGAAGCGCACCCCGTTGTCAGCAAGACGCTTGGCACTTTCAGGCGTAATATAGGTACAGTTCGTGCTAACAGTAGGACGCACGCCTGCAGCATTGATGCGCTTGAGGATTTCCCAGAAATTGGGGCGCATCATGGGTTCTCCTCCAGAGAGGAATACCACGGGGACACCAGCTTCGTGCATGCGATCAATCATTTCATAGGCTTGATCGTCAGTTAGTTGATCTGATTTTGTGCGACCGTCAGCTGACATGTAACAGTGGCTGCACAGTAAATTGCAGCGGTTGGTAATATTCCAAAT
>Ga0123355_10006097_pt1 | contig 17782 bp, 17 predicted proteins | sample TergutEmb28metaG_3_FD_89872 | JGI IMG/M metagenome (GOLD analysis project Ga0123355, IMG submission 89872) | Embiratermes neotenicus P1 segment gut microbial communities from Petit-Saut dam, French Guiana - Emb289 P1 | ecosystem: Host-associated > Arthropoda: Insects > Digestive system > Gut ... | reverse complement strand
CTCGCGCAAACGCCGCGAAGGGCATACCTGACGGTGTAACGCACAGTTACCCGCCCATGCCGAAGGGTTAGCTCCCCTTCAACCTCAACGGGATCGGAAAAAGGCGTCTCCCCCCAAAGGCGCAGGCCGCTCAAATTGGCTTTGCCGGAAAAGTGCCGGGCAGCGTCCTGATGGGCCAAACGAATATCTATCAACATAATTGCACCTCAAGCCTACTGCGCAGCCTATTAATTATACGCAGTCCGGTAAAGGTTGTCAAGATAAAAAGCGGTAAAAGAGTAAAACGTGCGCTACTACTTTTGAATAAAGCCGTGTACCCGCTCGGGCAGATCGTCGGTATCGCAGGAAACGGTGAGGATTATATTGATTTTAAGAGACTTTGTGAGCGTGTCCAGATCCTCAACAAATTTGGCCAGCATTTCAAAATCCTTGGGTTGCTTGCCGCAGAGGATTTTAAAAGTGGCGTCGCAAAAAATGTCGGTAATATCGTAGTTGCCCGCCAAAAGTCCGGCCATGAAACCATAATATTTATCCGCGCCGCTTATACCATATTCCTCGATATCAATAAGGCGGATATGATAGCTCAAATCGAAACGCAGGGCCTTTCCTTTTTCGATACAAACAACGTTGCCGTCCGAGCGCTCGGCGGCGTTGCGCACTTGGTCGATCAAATTTTTGGTTTTGCCCGAACCCCTTTTACCCACAATCATCGAAACCATAACAACCAGCCCTTCCTTGTTTTATGATGTAGCAAGCGGCAGATTTCCGCCTACTCTAAATCCTATCTTACAATTCCCATACGAGCCAGCTTTTGCTCTAGTTCTTCTTTTGCTTCCTCAAAGCCCGGTTTGCCCAGCAGCGCAAACATGTTTTTTTTGTAAGACTCAACGCCGGGCTGGTCGAAGGGGTTAACACCCAGCAAATACCCGCTCATGGCGCAGGCCTTTTCAAAGAAGAAGATCAGCTCGCCGAAAGATTTTTCGCTGCGGTCTTCCACCTCGATCACCAAATTGGGAATCCCGCCCTCCAAATGGGCGAGCAGCGTACCCAAAAATGCCGTTTGGTTGACGGCGCTAAGGGTTTGCCCGGACAGAAATCCCAGTCCGTCAAAATCTTCGGGGGTGCGCTCAATCAGGAAATCATTGCGTGGTCGCAAGATTTGCACAACCGTTTCGAACAGAATATCCGGGCCGTCCTGCACGTATTGGCCCAGCGAATGCAGGTCGGTGGAGAAGCACATCGAAGCGGGGAAGAGGCCCTTGCCGTCCTTGCCCTCGCTTTCCCCGAACAGCTGCTTGTACCACTCGCCCAGCATGATGAGGGCGGACTCGTAAGTGACCAGCACTTCGACGCTGCGCCCCTTTGCGTAGAGCAGATTGCGAATGGCCGCGTAGCGGTAAGCGGGATTCTTATCCAGATCGGCGGTGTTGAAAGCGTTCTGAGCGTTGGCGCAGGAATCCAGCATGGCGTCGATATCGCAGCCAATCACCGCGATGGGCAAAAGCCCAACCGGGGTAAACACCGAGTAGCGGCCGCCCACATCATCGGGGATGACAAAAGTGGCATAACTCTGCGCATCGGCCAAAGATTTGAGCAGCCCACGCGCGGAGTCGGTTGTGCAGAAGATGCGGTTTTTCGCTTCCCCCTTGCCATATTGTTCCTCCAGCAGCGCCCGGAATACGCGAAAAGCCAGCGCGGGCTCGGTAGTGGCGCCTGATTTTGAAATGACGTTGAGGCACAGCCTCTTGCCCCGGCAGAGCGCGATTGCTTCGTTTAGGGCGTCCGGGCTGAGGGTATTGCCCACAAAGATTATGTCCGGAGTGCTTTTGGGCAGGGCGTTGTAGCTTGGGGAGCGCAGGAAGTCAATCGCTGCCCGCGCGCCGAGGTAGCTGCCTCCGATTCCGATGACCACCAAGACGTCGGCGTTTTCCCGTATCCACGCGGAGCTTTGCTTTAGACGGGCAAGTTCGTCCCTGTCTTGCCCTCTTCCCAGATTTAGCCAGCCCAAAAAGTCGTTGCCCGGGCCGGTTTTATCGTGGAGCAGATTGTGAGCGGCCTGAACATGAGGCCTGATGTAATCCAGCTCATGGGGGTGGATAAAATCCGCGAGATACGAGGTGTTGAGTCTGAGCGGCATCGGCCACGGCCTCCTCTTTTTCCAGCGACAATTCTACATTGCCGGATAATATAATTGTACCCTATCGGCCCAGATTTTTCAAGCGCGAAAGGCAACCTTTTGCAAAGAAGATTGTATTTCACGCACATATTGCGCACAATTATATCATACCCTTAAAATACTTGACATTCGCCCCCGCGTGTGTTAGCATAAAAATATAGTAAAAACTCTTTGCGTCATCAAACAAATACAAACTGAGCAGGCGATGGGTGCTGGCATCCATGGGGCCGGGCCGATTTGAGGCAGCGGATTGTGATTTAAGCGCATCTGCGGGACAGTAATGTGTTCCCGCAGGTGCTTTTTTTGGCTTTGCGGGGAACTGCGCGGGAGTTCTCTAAGAAGGAGGCAGCAAAAATGAACAAAACAAGGATGCAAATTGCCGCGAAGGTTACGCGGGGCACACTCGCAGCAAACATATTGCTTTCGGCGTTTAAAATGTTCGCGGGGATTTTCGCGGGCTCGGCGGCAATGGTTTCGGATGCAGTGCACTCAATTTCCGATTTGTTCGGAGACATAATTGTGCTGGTCGGCGTGAGAATGGCCAACCCCGAGCCGGACAAAGACCACCCTTACGGCCATGAGCGCTTCGAGTGCCTGGCCGGGATTCTGGTTGCGGTAATCTTATTCGTGGCTGGGCTGCTTGTCGGTTGGAACGGGCTGCAAACAATCATAGCCGGAGACTTTGAGCACCTTGCCGCTCCCGGCGCCCTGGCCCTTATAGCGGCGGTTGTATCCATTGCGGTAAAAGAAGCGATGTACTGGTATATCCGCGCCAACGCAAAACGGATTGACAGCGTTGCGCTCATGGCTTCGGCCTGGCACAGCCGCTCGGACGGCATTTCTTCGATTGGCAGCTTTGCCGGAATTCTGGGCGCGCGCATGGGCTTTCCCATCCTCGACAGCGTGGCAAGCGTTGTGATCTGCCTGTTTATCCTAAAGGTGGCGCTGGATATATACACGACTTCCACCAAAAAGATGGTGGACAAAGCCTGCGACGATGAGACCATCGAAAAAATGCGCGAGATCGCGCTGGCCCAGCAGCATATACTGGGCGTTGACCTCATCAAGACAAGGGTGTTCGGCGATAAAATATACGTTGACATGGAAATCAGCAGCGACGGCGACGCCAGCCTGCATCAGGCCCACGAGGCGGCGCAAAACGTCCACGACGCCATCGAGGCCCACTTTCCCAAAGTAAAGCACTGCATGATACATGTAAACCCCGCACAGGTGGAAAATAATATGGAGGATGGGTAGACAACCATCCTCCATATTATTCAATTAATAGAGTAGCAGGACGTACCGCTCAACCCAATACCTGGGAAGGTTTTTGCGTGAGGCGGTCAGGCTGCGCAGCACACAGTCGCGGGCTTTTTGCGCGGCGGCGCGCTCCCATGTGGTGACGTCGTGGCCGCTGTAAGCCGCCTTTGAGTAGATGCCCGCCAGCTGCCGGATATCCACCCCCTGCCCGGTAAAGATGGGCTGCTCGGCGTTTCTACCCGCGTAAACCAGCGCGGTCTCGCCGGGAGAAATCGGGTGGCCGCAGGCCTGTGCAGCGTTGAGGACAGACGCGAATAGCGCCACAACCGCCTCCCGGTTTGGTAGGTTTTCCAGCGTGTGTTGTCGTAGACGGTATCGGGCGGTGAGCCTGCGGTAGGCCAGATATCCAACCCCGGCAAGGGCCGCCAGAATCAGCAGCACACCCCATATTGGGAAGCCGCCGCCCGGTTCATCCGGCTCCTCGTCGGGGTCGGCGCCGGCATATACTGGGACGTAATCGTCATCCTCATCGCCTTCTTCGTGCTCGTCTTCATCTTCATCGCCTACATACACTTGGTATTCGTAGTCATCTTCGGGAATATCCAGTACAATATCGCCGCCGCCTACATTGTAAGTGGGTGTGGGTTCGAATTTTACCCAGCCGAACCCTTCAAAATAGGCTTCCACCCAGGCGTGGGCATATTGGTTTGTCACCCAGAACCGGCCGTCTATGGTGGGCAGCGCGGGTAGGATATACCCCTCCACATACCGGGCCGGAATGCCAAGTGTTCGGGCCATGATGACCATAGCCGAGGCAAAGTGAACGCAGTAGCCCTCCCGCGCGGTGAACAGAAAGTGGTCCACAAAGTCTTCCCCTTCGGGCAGATACTCGGCGTCCAAAGTGTAGGTGAAGCTGGCCAAAAACCGCTCAAGTACGCGCAGCCGGTCGTAATTGTTGTAAAGCCCGGCGGTAAGCTCACGGGCAAGATCGCCTACCCGCTCTGGCAAGGAATCGGGCAGCTGCAAGAAGGGGCTCAGTTCATCCTGGTTGAAACCCTGATAGCCGCGCGCAGCCGCAAACTCCCGCAGCACATGGGAAAAGTGCGGGCTGGTGTAGTTCCACGATATATAGCTCAGGGTGTAGCTGGTCTCCCAGGGGAGGATCCGGCCCGAGCGCAGATTGCCGTAAACATCTTGATAGACTGGAGTGTCGATATCCATTTCCAGAGTCTGGCTGAATGGGGGGGTGAAGATGATATCTGTACGCGCGTCCCCGGTGGTTATGGTCACTTCCCGTGTCGGCCAGGCGTAATAGCGCTGGAAAAAGCCGTGGGCGCGGCGCAAACCTTCGGGGATATTGTCGGTGGGGAATACGCCATTTTCGTCCGCGGTAAGGGCAGTCCGGCCGCGGACGGTGTTAATCCATGCGTCGCCGGTGTAGTAGTCCCTGATAGCGCCCGCAAGGTAAAGCCGCTCATCGGCCTCTACAATCATCACAACCAGGTCGTTGAGATTGGCCGGGCCGCCCAGCCGCCTGCTGTTGTCGGTGAAAGAAATGGTCTGCTCCGGGCCAATCGTGTGCAGAATACGGTCAAGCGCCGCGCCCACATTGGGCAAGTCCAGGTTATCCAGCGTCTCGGCGTCCGGCTTGGGCAAAATCCACCCCACCCCGAATATCAGCAAGCAGAGGGGGAGCAAAATCAGCGCGTAGCGGGAGAATCCGTGCGCTGCGCCCTGCCCTCGCAAAGCGTTCAGATAAAGCCGTTTGGCCAGCATGGCCAGCAGGCAGAACAGCGTGGCCATAATAGCGGAGTCCGACCCGCCCCAGCCCATGTACATGGGGACGATGATTACGCCCGCCGCCACCAGGCTAAGCGTGATAAATCCGTAGTGCAGCCGGGTGTTGAGCACAGTGACGAACGAAAACAGGAAGGCAATTCCCATCCCGGCCAGGCGCGAGAACTGTTCCCGGTAAGGGATTTCGTTCCGGGCAAAGTCGCTGAAGTCGCTGATCGTTTCCCGTATAGCCAAAAACCAGCCGATCTCAAAATTTTGGACGATGAGATACACGAAGATCGCCGCCGCGGCTAAAACCAAAAATCCCAGCGTGTACAGCGCGGTGCGCTTGCTGAAGAACACAAGGTTGAGCAGTAACACAAATACGGCACAATATAAAAACAGCGGCAGATAGGGCACTTCCAAAATGGTGGGGACAAGAAGATTTTTGCTAAGCGCCCAGGCAAAAAGAGAGCCGATAATGACGTGGAAAATAAGGTCGTACACCTTGCCGGAGGTTACGCGTTCTCTCATGCCGCACCCCCTTCCTGCACAGGAGCGCCTTCCAGAGGCTCTACGCGCACCAGCTTTACCCCTACGCCGTAAGCGCGCAATCCCTCCAGCAGATATTCTTTTAGCGGGGTCATCGGGCGCCCCTCGCTCAAAAACAGGTAGAGGATAACGTTGTGGTCGAAGGAGATCAGCTCCTTGAGGGCGGCGCAAATTCCGTCGTCAATATCGGACAAAAAGGCCATCATATTGTATGTGCCGGCCACGCTGCGCATATCGTAAACAGGGGATTTTTCGCGTTCAAAGCGAATGCCCGCCAGCAGAGAGTAAAAGCCGTCAATCTCACCGGAGACGCTCACCGGCATTTCGTCCACACCGGGCTGGCCGTAAACAAGGCAAGCGGGCATTTTAGCCCGGGCGCAGTGGTCAACCGCCGAAGCGGCAAAAGAGACCATCTTGTCCTCAAACTGGGCCCGCGCTTTTTCGGGCAGGTTGATTTTGGTGGTATCCAAAAGCAGGATGGTGCGGTCCGGCTCGAAGCTGTGGAAATTCTTGGCGATCAGTTCCCCGCGCTTGGCCGAGAGCTTCCAGTGGATTTTGCGCAGGCTGTCGGCCGGGTTGTACTTGCGCAGATCGGCCACCGCGCTGTAATCCTCGTTGAAGATATCCTGGTGCATAGAGGAGTCCTGCGGATCGTTGCGCATAGAAAAGGCAAAGCCTTCATCCCTCTCCGGGAAGACTGTTATGGTCAAAGGATTTTTGTTGTGTATGGTGCGGGTGAAAAGTCCGAGCATGTCGGTGACGGTGACGCTCTCAAGTCCAAGGGAATACACCCCGCGGTAGGGGAAGCAAACCTCGTATCGGCGCTTCTGGCCTTTAAAGGGCTCGCAGACGCCAAGAGAGTCATCACCCTCAAACGAGAGCAACTCGGCGTTGTAAAAATTGTAAACCGCGCCGGGATACAAAAACGGTCCCCGGTTTTTGATGGAAATGCCGTAGCTGAACGACTCGTCCTTGAAGACTACGCTGTTGGCCGCCTGCTCCTCAAAGGTGAGAAAAGAGGGGGCCAGTAAGACAGAAACCGCACAAAAGGCGCACAAAAGCAGCAGGGCGTAAAGAATAGTAAACCCTGCCTGCTTGTCGTCATAGCCGATTGCCAGCATTGCCGCGCCGATAAGGGCGAGACAAAACAGTATCCTTGATTTTAACATTTTATCACCCGTGCGCTAGAGTGTGTTTTAAAACACGCTCTTGGGTCATGCCTACCATCTTTTGGCGACGGGGGCGTAAACACCTTCTATGGCCATGCGCACGATATCCTTCTGCGTATGCTTTTTGAGCCTGCCTTCCTGGGTGAGCACTATACGGTGTTCCATTACATGGGCAGCCATCTGGATGACGTCGTCCGGCAGGACGTAGTCGCGGCCGCTGTACATGGCCCAGGCCTGAGCAGCCTTGTATAGACTGATGGACGCCCGGGGGCTGGCCCCCAGCGAGACAAGGGGATTTTCCCGGGTGTGGCGGACAAGAGCCACAATGTACTCGTTGACCTTGGCGTCCACATGCACCTGCGATACCAGCTGCTGAATGGCCGCGATGTCTTCTCCCGCCGCCACCGGGCGCAGAGAACGCAGAGGCGATTCCTTGCCCATGCGGGCCACCATGCGCATCTCTTCCACAAGGCTGGGATAACCCAGGGATATCCGCATAAAAAAGCGATCCATTTGCGCTTCGGGCAGGGGGTAGGTGCCCAGATACTCCACAGGGTTTTGGGTGGCCAGAACCATAAAAGGTTCTTTGATGCGGTAGGTTTTGCCGTCCACCGTAACCTGCTTTTCCTCCATCGCTTCAAGGAGGCTGCTCTGGGTTTTCGGCGAAGTGCGGTTGATTTCATCGGCCAGCACTATCTGGCTGAGGATGGCGCCCGGCCGGTAATCGAAGTCACCGGTTTTGGGGTTAAATACCGAAAAGCCGGTTATGTCGGCCGGCATGATATCCGGGGTGAACTGTATGCGCTGAAAAGAGCAGCCCAAAGACTTGGCCAAAGCGGAGGCTAGGCTGGTTTTGCCCACCCCCGGCACATCCTCGATGAGCAAATGGCCCCGGCAGAGCAACGTGATTATGGTAAGCTCGATCTCGTAGCGCTTGTCCACAATAACGCGCTCGACATTTTCAACAATGCGCTCAAGTATAGTATGTTTATTCAATGCTAATCCCTCCGCTAAGTTAACTTGCAAAACGGCAGTTTCATTTCACGGCCCGGCAATTTATTTCCTGAGTCTGTCAATCTCTGGCGGTTACTCCAGCCTGTAAATAATCTCATTAGAAAGATATTGGAACAGGTGCGGGAAGCCGCCCTCAATCAATATCCTTAAATTACCTGTCTGGTACAGTTGCCTGGTAAACTCACCGCTTTGGCCAGAGATGTAGGTGTGTATTTCATAATAAATGGTCAAGATATTTGACTGCGCCGATGCGCCGACAATAGTACTGGGCGGTGATCTAAAAAGGAAGTGTTGCAATACATAAGCCTGCTGGTCTGCCCGATATTGAGCAGCTTCTCTCATCCGTTCAGGCGACACATCAAAAAACAGACCCAGATATGGCTCCAATAGTCCTTGAGGGATATAAACATCCTCAAATACCGCATACGTCCAACGCGTCTGCGCATGGAAGAAATTTATTAGATGATGAGGAGGTATTTCTGACGGATGTTCCCAAACATGCACTAAAGCGGAGCTTCTATTTATGGCCTCAAAGAACAAATAATATATGTCTCGTTCCGTGAGGGTGTGCTTTATCCCCTCAACATCCTCAACCTCAATTATGAAACCTTCATCCGGTTCAACTGCTACCGGCTCATCCGACACTATTTGCTCGCAATCGGGATCTGGCTGTCCTTGGGCTTCAGCAGTTTGCCCCCCAGTGCATCCAAGCAGCGCGCCAGATAAAATTATGCCAAACAGAAGCAACGCTATATGCTTTTTCAGAACGCCGTTTCTCAGGGTTCTGATATTCTTTAGTGACATAGATTTTCACCTCTAGGCGATTCATAAAAGGCTCCAGCGTCTACGGGCGCGGAATATACTTGATAATCGTATTCGTGTAGTTGTCGTCAAAGCTCACGGCGGTGAGGTCGTCGTAATCGACAACGTCCATCTCCTCATCCCATTTGCCGGTGGCATCGAAATACCAGAAGGTGAAATCCCACTCGCCCAGCTCCATCACCTTGCCGATGAGAAAATCCTCCTCGCCGCCGTACTCGATAATACAGTAATCATACCGCCCGCGCAAAGAGGCAAGGGCGCCTCTCCAGCTGGTTAAGTCGATGCTCATGGGGGGAGTGAGCCGGACATAAACCCCTTCCGCGCCGATAATCCGCTCGAAGAATTCCTCGCTGGCATCCCGGATTGCGTCGTATATATCCTCAATGCGCACAATGCGGTAGCCGTCGGGGTAAAAATCGTAAAAGACGTGAACAAGCAAAAGCTCTTCCGAGCGGGCGATGGGTATGCATAGCAAATCGGTTTCGACTACGTCCGGCCTCTCAATGCTCAGCACATTGCGCCCCGATATGGCGCGGTCTAAAAGTTCCAGCAATTCATTTAGTTCCATGTGGTATTCCTTTTCTTTTGACAGGTTAAAGTGTGCGCTGTTTATTGCTAACTTAGATTATAGCTCATTGCGCTGCACCTTGCAACAGAAAAAAGGGGAACTGTACGGAGGTAGACTTTCTGCTGCCGGCGTGCTATAATTTACAATAGATTTATTTTGCTCGTATAAGGAAATTCATAGCCCCGGAGGTGATTTTATGATGCTGATAATTTATTCAATCATGGGTGGAATCATGATTGTTGCGGGCGTTTTCATGCTTACGGGCCGCGGCTCGTTTATGATAGCGGGCTATAACAATATGCCACAAAGCGAAAAAGAAAAGTACGACGAAAAAGCCCTGTGCAGATTTATAGGCAAAATAATTATCCCTCTCGGGATATTGATGATAATGGCCGGGATTGACCGCTTTACGCAGTCATGGGGTTTTTGGCCTGTTTGGGCAACCCTTTTTGTGGGCCTTTTAGTACTTGCCGTGGTTTATCCCAACACGGGGAACCGGTTTAGGAAATAACCTCGCCCTTAAGAGAAATCCCGCAGCGATTAATTTCTCAATCGCTGCGGGATTTTTTTGATTAAAGGTTTTAGAATCTTAAACGGGGTGCACTTTATTTTCGTAGTCGGAATTGGCGGCGTCTATCCCGTATTTTTTGTTGGAGCGGGTCTCAAAGAATTTGGGCGCCACCTGCGGGAACATGGCCAGGGTTAGCACGTCCTCGGGCTGCTCGTTGTACTTTTCGGGCAGCGTGGCTTTGAGCTTTTCCAGCTCTGGTGGGATGAGGTCAGCCGGGCGGCAATCGATGGGTTCTTCCTCTTCCCCGATTATTTTACGCCTGAATTCCGGGTCGATCGGGGCAGGGGTCGCGCCGTATTCGCCCTTGACCATCGCTTTAAATTCCTTGGAGACCATCTTGTAGCGCTCGCCCATAATTACGTTGAGCGCTGCCTGGGTTCCCACAATCTGAGAGGTTGGGGTAACTAGGGGCGGGTAGCCCGACTCCTTGCGCACGGCTGGAATTTCCCGCAAAACATCATCGAGTTGGCCTTCTTTGCCCGCCTGCTTGAGCTGGGAAAGAAGGTTGGAAAGCATCCCGCCGGGCACCTGATAAAGCAGGGTGTTTGCGTCCACTCCCATTACTTTGGGGTCGAGCAGGCCGTTTTGCAGGTATTTGTCCCGCAGCTTTATCACGTGCTCGCGCACTTTGTTGAGTTTTTGCAGATCCAGTCCCGTGTCGTAAGGGGTGCCTTGTAAAGCGGCCACCAGCGTTTCGGTGGGAGGCTGCGAAGTTCCCAGCGCCAAAGGCGACATTGCGGTGTCGATGACATCAACCCCAGCTTCGATCGCCTTGAGATATGCCATGGACGCAAAGCCGGAAACGCAATGGGTGTGCAGCTGGACGGGGACGCTCAGGGTCTCCTTGAGCGAGCGTACCAGCTCGTAGGCGTTATAAGGCGAGATAAGGCCGGCCATATCCTTGATACAAACAGAGTCAGCACCGGCGTTTTCCAGGTCCTTGGCGTACCTTACAAAATATTCAATGCTGTGAACCGGGCTCAGTGTATAGCTCATCGCCGCCTGTACGTGGGCCTTTTCCTTTTTGGCCGCCGCAATAGCGGTTTCAAGGTTGCGGATATCGTTGAGCGCATCAAAAGTGCGGATGATGTCGATGCCGTTTTCCACCATCTTCGCGACGAAATAGCCTACCACATCGTCGGCGTAGTGGCGGTAGCCCAGCATATTCTGGCCCCGGAACAGCATTTGCGTCTTGGTTTTGGGCATGTGCTTGCGGATAATGCGCAGACGCTCCCACGGGTCTTCGTCCAGAAAGCGAATGCAGGAATCAAACGTGGCCCCTCCCCACATTTCCACTGAATGGTAGCCTATGTCATCCAGATCCTGGAGCATGGGCAGCATGTCCTCCATGGTCATGCGTGTGGCGATAAGGCTCTGGTGAGCGTCCCGCAGGACGGTTTCGGTTATCTTGATGTTGGCCAAAAAGTGCCACCTCGTTTCGTCTAAAAGCCGGTTAGTTCAACCGTGCGAATTGTATGGTTGTATCGGTCAGCTAAGCGAAACCAGCAGCGTGCCGGTTTCAACCGTGTCGCCCTTGGCAACATGTATGCCGGCCACCGTGCCCTCGCTGGAGGCTACGATTTCGTTTTCCATCTTCATGGCTTCCAGAATTATCAGCACATCGCCGCGGTTGACGGCTTGTCCCACCGAACAGCGGACTTCCCAAATACTTCCCGGCATGGGGGAGGTGACCTGGGCGCTCCCGGCGGCAGGCGTTGGCGCGGTCACAGGCGCGGGGGCAACGGGCGCAGGCGGTGGCACGACAGGTACGGGTGCGGGAGCGGGTGCGACAGGCGCAGCCACAACCGGAACAGGCACAGGCGCGGGGGCAACCGGAGCAGGAACCCCAGAGGCCACCTCCTCAACCTGAACATCGTAAGCAGTGCCGTTTACCGTAACTTGAAAGCGTTTCATCTAATTTACCCTCCAGATAATACCGTATGATTTCTGCCTACATGGGCAGGTTGCTGTGTTTTTTGGGATTCTTGTGTACCCGCTTGGATCGCAGAAGTTCCAGAGCGCTGATCAGAGCTGCACGGGTGCTCCCCGGAAGAACGACATCGTCCAGATAGCCCGCCTTGGCGGCGGCTAACGGGCTGGCCACATCGGCCAGGTAATCCTGCAAAATAGATTCCCGGCTGCGCTTGGCGGAGATTTCGTCCGCGTGGATAAAGGCCACGGCGGTTTGAGGCTCCAAAGCGGAGATGATGGCATCCGGCCACGCGATAGTGTAATCCGAATTGGCTGCCCGCCCGGCAAGCGCAACATAGGCCGCGCCGTAAGCCTTGCCGGTGATGACTGCCGCCTTTGGGGTGGTGGCCTCGGCGTAAACATGCCCGAGCTTGGCCATTTCCCGCACCGAGCCGCACAGCTCAGCTTTGGCCGAAGGCACAAATCCAGCAGCGTTGACCAGCGTTATCACCGGAATTTGGAAGGCGTCGCACACTGTGACGATTTTGGCTATCTTGGCGCAGCAGTCGGCATCCAGCCTGTCCTTTGTTCCGACAACACCCACCGGGGTGCCATTCAACGTGCCAAAGGCGGTGTAGGCGCTGGGGGCGAAGACGTCCATCAGCTCGATGAGGCTGCCGCCATCCACAATGGAAGCGGCCAGAGAGGCGGGTTCGGGCTGCTCGTAATTTCCAGGAGAGAGTTCCGCTTCTGGTACAGTATAGCCCAAAGGCGGGGTGGTGGAAAGGTTGTTGCCAGGCAGATAAGCAAGCAGCTTGCGGACATATTCGCAGGCCTGCCGGTCGGTTTCGGCCACAATGTGGGCCACTCCTGCCGACGCGGCGTTTTCTGCCGAGCCTACGTTTTCCACTTCATCCTCACTAAGAGCGGGAGGAGTCATGAAGAAATTGGCGCTTTTATCCATCACCACAAAATCGGCGCTGCACGCAAGCATAGCCGAAATTCCGGTGCATCCGCCAAGTACCAGCGCAATTTGCGGCACAACGCCTGAAAGGTTGTTGATCCGCAAAAGTATTTCGCCGTAGGCTTCCAGCGCGGTTATTCCCTCGGAGACGCGGGCGCCAACCGAATCGTAAACGCCCACCACCGGAACCCCGGTTTTGAGGGCAAGATCGTAAAGTTTAGCAATCTTCGCGGCCTGTATTTTTCCCAGGCCGCCGCCCTCTTGGGCAAAAGCGCATACAGGATTGCCGTTTACCGAGCCGTGGGCGCAAACAACGCCGCAGAGCTCTTCGTCCACCGAGCAGTAAGGGTCAAGCTCAACGAAGGCGCCGGTGTCAAACAGCATTCCCAGGCGCTGGCGCGCGGTTGTGGGCGCTAAGTAAGCCTCTATTGCCTGCTGGAAGGATTGAGGCTCTTTGTGTGAACTCATTCGGGTGCACCATCCTTTTCTTTGCGCATGGCGTGATAAGCTAAAGTATACACTAAAAATATCCGATACTCAAGAGGTAGATAACAATAATCGCCCCGCACCCCATACGGCACGGCTCAAAGCCAATTCTTGCGTATATAAGTTTTGCCCCAAAGGCGGGACGATTTCCAGCATAAGTATCTCGTATAATATCGGCCTGCTATTTGCTGGCGTTGCGCAGGGCGGTTATTTCGGCATTTGTTAAGTACCGCCACTGGCCGGGGGGGAGCATACCCAACTTGACCGGGCCGATGGCTGTGCGCCGAAGCCGTGCCACCTCAAGGCCGACCGCCTCGCACATTTTGCGTACCTGCCTGTTGCGGCCCTCGTAGATGGTGAGCTGCAACACTGCCCTGGACGGCTGATCGCTCAAAACGTGGACGTTGGCGGGCAGGGTTGGGCGGTCGTCCCCCTCAATCTTTACGCCCGTACTCAGGGCGATGAGCTGCTCTTCAATAGGTAGGGAGCGAACGGTTACGCGGTATGTTTTTCCGATCCGGCCGCTGGGGTGGGCGAGGGCGTTTGCCAGGTTGCCATCGTTGGTGAGCAGCAGCAGCCCTTCGCTGTTTCTGTCCAGCCGCCCTACAGGATACACCCGCTCGGGGAGGTTGGACAGCAAATCCATCACCGATTTCCTGCCCTGCTCGTCGCTGGTGGTAGTTACCACGCCCCGCGGCTTGTTGAGCATGATGGTGACGCGCTTTGTGTCCGCCTTAAAGTTGATTTTTTTTCCGTCCAGCGTCACCAGGTCGCGCTTGGGGTTGACCGGCTGCCCAATCTGGCAGGGCCGCCCGTTCACCAAAACACGCCCTGCGGCCACCGCCTCTTCGGCCTTGCGGCGGGACATAATGCCGTGCTGCGAAAGGATTTTCTGTATTCTTTCGGGTTTGTTCGGTATCATTTTTTACATCCTTTGCGGTGCATGTCAGGACGCCCAATCTTTAAGGCGTTCCCACATGCTTTCTTTATATTCGTGGAGCAGAGCCACATCCTGCCCGGCTATCAGGGGGGTGGTAAACACACGCTCGTCGTTGAGAAAAATATGCACCTCGCCCAGATATTGCCCATTCTCAACAGGCGCGTAAAGAAACGGGTCGAGGCAAAGCTCATATTTGACATTCGCCCCCTGTTTGGGGATGGCCAGAGAAGCCTCCTCGCAGGGCAGGGCGCTTACCGTACTACTTGTACCGCCAACAACGGGAACAGTGGCGGCGGGCATATCTTCGGTCAGATTTTTCATAACCAGCTCGCCAAAGAACCGGTCGTAGAGGTTTTGGTGCACATTCCAGTCGTCGGGGCAGCCCAAGGTCACGCAGATGAGTTCTATCCCATCACGGCGGGCGGCGGAAACCAGACAGCGCCCGGATTTTTTAGTAAAGCCGGTTTTAACGCCGAAGGCTCCATCGTAGTAGCCCAGCAGCTTGTTGTGGTTGGTAAGCCAGCGGCTGTAGGGCGGGTTGCCGTAGCTGGCCCGCAGTTTGTACTGGGAGCAAATGGCCACGAACGCTTCGTTGGATATCGCTTCCCGGGCCAGCAGGGCCATATCGTAAGCGGTGGAGTAATGCTGTTCGCCGTCCAGGCCGGAAGGGGTCTGGAAGCTGCTGTCCTTCATCCCGATAGCGCCGGCGCGCTCGTTCATTTTTTCGGCAAAGGCGGGAATAGAACCGGATATCCGCACAGCGACCGCGTTTGCGGCGTCGTTGCCCGAATGAAGGAGCATACCTACGGATAAAGCGTGCAGGCAGGCAGTGTCGCCTTCCCGCAACCCCATTGAAGAACCCTCCACCTTGATCGCTGCGGGATCCACCTCGAACGGAACTTCAACATCATCTTGTTCAAGGGCTATCAGGGCGGTCATGATTTTAGTGGTGCTGGCCATTGGCAGACGTTCACGCTCATTTTGGGCAAATAGCACCCGCCCGGTGGCAGCATCCATAACGATGGCGGCCTTGGCCCCCACCTTATGTTCTGCATCCAAGTCATACCCGACGGCATATACAGGCAAGGTTAAAAGCATCATTAAAGCCAAAAGACAGACAACTGTTTTATGCATGTTACCCTTCTCCACACAACATAGGTTTTGAGTCACGCTCTAATACAGTATTTCCTGCAAAACCAATATATTGCATGGTTGGGTATTATGCAACAATTAACAGCCAGCCCGCAAGCGATCGACGCTATTTGCCGTTTGTCTCTTCCCCTTCCTTGTCTTTGTCCTTCTTGATGAAGTCCTTGACCTTATCCATCAAACCGGGAATCGCGTTTACAATGCGATCGGCGGTTGAGTCGGCGGTCTGCATTTGCAGCAGCTTGACGTCCCCTTTGCTGATCACCAAAAAAGCAAGAGGCTGGATGGTCACGCCGCCGCCTGTGGCTCCCCCGAAAAGCTCGGTGGGATTTTGGGTGGGCAGATCGCTGCCGCCGGAGGCGTAGCCAAAACTCACCTTTGAAATCGGGATCATGACTATTCCGTCAGCAGTGGTGATGGGGTCGCCGATGATGGTATTTACATCCACCAAAGAGCGCAGGCTGCTAAGTGCGGACGCGGTAAATTCACCGATGGGATGCTTATGACTCATTATTTTTTACCACCTTTACGTGTTTTTTTATCTTGTCTGGAAACTTTCAGATAGTCCGGCAGGAGCCGCGCACCCGCTATGAGGAAGAATACGGGCCTGATGCGCAGCCGAAGGGAGATATCGTAAGCGCTTTTTTCGCTGAGAAAATCCGGGGAGATGGCTATGTCCGGCTTCTTCACGGTAAACGCCCAGCTCAGAATTTGCAGGAAAATGGCCAAGAAGGAAGCGGCTTTGGCATATTTCAGCGCCGTCTGGTGAGCGTCCGCACCGGAAATTTTTATATTTGCCTTAACTTTGTAAATTACCAGCCGTTTGCAAAGCGCGCGCAGAACCTTTTTCGCCTTGTGTATAAACGGCTTGTACTGCTTGAAAGTAACAAAAGGCGAAACCTTTTTCTTTTCGGGTGGCGGTTCATCTTCCTTGGGGGCGTCGGGCTTTTTTCGTCGCTTCTTTTTCGGCTTTTCTGGTTTTTCCTTTGTGGGGTAAACACGAAAGCGCAGGAACAGGTAGTACACGGTTGCCTTCATATCCCCACCCATGCCGGAAAAATGCACCCGCACAGAGGGCAGCAGAAGCAGAAAAATCAAAAGCAACAAGAGTAGTATCCCCGCGAGGATCCACCCCAATATTTGAAGCACAATCAAGAGGAACATCCCACCTTTGCCATTTTAACCATCTCACACTACAGGTCGGAGAAGTCAATCTGGCCGTCTATTTGCTGGGGAAGGTCATCGGTTTCTGGTTCCGGGTCACTGGGCAGGTCGGGAAGCTGCTCGAGGGAGGCAAAGCCAAAGCTGCGCAAGAACACCTGTGTTGTGCGGTAAGCTATAGGCTTGCCGGGAATTTGCAGCCGCCCGGCTTCTTCTACAAGGCCCTTGTCCACTAGAGAGCGCACAATGTGCGAACAATCCACCCCGCGCACCTGCTCAATGAAGGAGCGGGTAACCGGCTGATTGTAGGCGATGGTAGCCAAAACCTCAAGCGCTGCCTGAGAAAGGGGCGCGCTTCGGCGTAATGTTAAGGCCGCCCGGATGTAATCGGCGTATTCGGGCAAAGTACACATCTGCACCGCGCTTCCGAGATATGTTATATCAAACGGGCTTTTTAATTGCACATACCGCTCACGGATATTATCAATACAATGCTTGACGATATTTTCCTCAATATCCAAAGCGCCGGAAATTTTCGCGATTTCTATCGGTTCGCCGACGGCAAAGACAATTGCCTCAACCCGGCGCTCGTAAGCAGGCCATTCCAAATTAACGTTACCACCTTTACGGCAAGAATGCAGTCAGATATTACACTTATTTCAGCGTTACATCCTCCCCGCTTACGTACACCTTCCCCGATTTAATCAGCTCCAAAATGGCCAAGAAGGTAGCTACCTTCCCGCTGCGGTCGGGGCTTTGCCCGTACAGGGAGATCAGCCGGGCCGAACCCTTTGCGCGCAGTGTGCGCAGCACAGTGAAGATTTTCGCGGTAACGCTCACCACTGGGCGGGCAACAAGTGGGTCAAACGCTTCCCGGGGGGGAGGCAGCCGCCTGGCGCCTTTGCCCATGGCGTCGGCCAGCGCGCCGTAGAGGATATAGGCTTCGTGAACCAAATCGTAAGTGGGGTCAATCTCGATTTTAACGGTCTGCCGCACGAAAATGTCCTGTCCCAGATACAGGCTGCCCATAGCCTTGGCCGCGGCCTTGCAGACCGAGTATTCGATCAGCTGCCCGCTCAGCTCCTGCCTGAGCTTGTCCCCTTCCTCCTCGTGCTTGGGCAGCAGGGAAACCGTTTTGATATGCACAAGCCTGCTGGCCATCTCCAAAAACTCGCTGGACACGTCAAGATCCTGCTCGCCCGCTTTGGCAATGGCGTCTAGATACTGGTCAAGCAGCGAGCTTATGTCGATATCAAGTATGCT
>Ga0123355_10006096_pt1 | contig 17782 bp, 5 predicted proteins | sample TergutEmb28metaG_3_FD_89872 | JGI IMG/M metagenome (GOLD analysis project Ga0123355, IMG submission 89872) | Embiratermes neotenicus P1 segment gut microbial communities from Petit-Saut dam, French Guiana - Emb289 P1 | ecosystem: Host-associated > Arthropoda: Insects > Digestive system > Gut ... | reverse complement strand
TTTTTTTATTTTTTATTTATTTTTTTTTTTATTTTTTTTTTTAATTAAATTTTTTTTATTTAATTTTTTTTTAAGTTTTTTTTTTTTTTTTTTTTTTTTTTAATAGAAATCTACACGTTTCGGACAGTTTCTCTGTCCATCAGGAGTCTAGCACTGTACACGCAAGTTATGCTGACTGCTTGCTGGCAAGAAGTCAGCATAACCTCTATGACATATACCCTATTGCTGTGTGTGCAGCGCTAGGAACTGTCCGAAACGTGTAGAGTTCTATTCCAAAAATAAATTTGAAAAATTAGTGCATCTAGTTGGTTTTATTACAAGAATAAGAGCAGGTACATGTCTGCAGTTTGGGGTCGAATTATAACTGCCGTATCAAATATCAGTGCAAGAAATACTGTTTTAGTTTTTAGAAATATTTTCTTTAACTTATGGCTTCTTTAGGACCTGTTTCGTATGCAGAATATAGTTGAAGTTGTATAGTTATGGAAGTGAAGATACAATAATTTTGGTTTGCTCTTCAATACACATACAATAACACTATCAGCAGCGACCAACAAACCATAGCTTGAACAAGACAAGCAATGTACGTATAGCGTAATATTGAGGTGTGTCCGTGCAACCATTGTTGCAGTGGAAAAGCAATTGGTATTACATATTCTGAGGTTGTGCTTGTAGCCATGGGTATCGGAATTCATTGCGTATGCGCCATATTGTGACTTATGGCGTGCCCGGCTCTACAACTTTTTTTCATGCTATCTCCTACAATGCACAGTTTTTGAAAAAGAATTTTTGACAGATTTTTGAAAGACACGTGTAAAGTTTCAGTGGGAGCCAATTTGTTCTATTTGGACGGACAGACGGACAGACAGACATGACGAAGCTAATACTCGCTATTCGAAATTTTGCGAACGTTCCTAAAAGCGGCAATAAAATTGGTAAGGCCTGGTTTTCCTCATCTTAAACGTACATTTCGGTAGACTGTTTATTGCTGTTTCAGTGCCAAAGTCAAAATCCTCCGTAATTCTGTAATATTTAGATAAAAGATGAGAACTGCGGTATGCAGCCGGTTTGAATGCAATGTAAGATATTGTGCTAAAACAACAATGTAAAATGTTCCTTCCTGATTGGACTTGTATTAAATTACGAATTTCCGAACCAAATCGATCATTGCACTTAGCACGCTTTACCATTTTTTTGGGGAGGTCAGACTGAACCCAGTAGAACACATGAAGCGTAAATGAGATCAGTGATTATGCCGCAAGTGCATTACTTTAAAGTAATCCTTTTATAAGAGAACTAATTTAATTAATTTTTTAACTTTGTGTGAAATATGGACGCAAAAGAAATTAATTCGTCTGAGGTTGTTTGATGTAAACACAAAGAAAAAAAATCGCCGTAAACTCTGAAGCTGTTTTTGGCACGAGATGTGCTCACATAGAGACAGGAACTCCCTTGAAAATAATAATTTGTGGTTTTAAGCGCTGTCATGTAAAGACAAACAAACTGAATACGAAAAGTTGTGGGACAAAAAATTTTTAATTTCCCTCTTAACAACAAATTAAGTCTCTTAAACGTAATATAAGAGAGGTAAAGAAGTCTTCAAAATTTTCTTACTGTTACTTCCAGTATTGTGGTTGCCACAGTGATGCATTACACACTACAACGTGTACATATTTCACAAGTCACAATGTCACGTAGCTTTCTAATATCAGTGAGTATGTTATGTGATTTTCACCAATATGGCGACACATTGGGAGTCATTGATTTCCTTGCAAATTCTAGCGAGAAATAAGTTTATAAAATATTACAGTGACGCAACCAAAAAAGACGAATTCTATATGTAATTCATCCGTAACTAAGAGGAAGTCTCGTGCTACCTGCAAAATTTTCACCGAATTCCTGTAGTATTACGTGAAACATTTATCCAAAAGAAGCAGGTAATTTTCACCACACCTTCAGAAAAAAAAAACCTCGAATTTTATGTGGGTCCATAATCCTGTATTTGTTTTGTGAAATTTATCAGCAAATATGATTGATGGCATGTACGTTATTGCACACCCATTCCCATTGGTTACAGTCACAAGGCTTTGTGTGTTCTGTACCGTAGCGGTGGTAAAATAAATCGTAGTTGAAAGTTCCTATTCCAAATTTTGCTACAGCTGAAATGAGTTCCCGTGGTTTCACTCAGCCAGTGTTGATAGATGCTTTTATAGCACCCTCAAATATTCCAGGACTGCCTGTCTCAAATTTTGGCCCTGGCGGCACTGCCTTCATATTGGAAATTACGTAACCTACACAGTTGAGGGAGAATATACGTGTATAAGCACCCTGTCACCATCCCTTCAATTTTAGCTCTTATTATGTTAACGAAGGAACTTCCTGTCTCAGGAACAGCTATTCTGAAGGAGGGCTTACATGATTTTTCTAGCTTCCTTAGGAGTATTTCAAATCAGGCCACGACGACGTCCTTCCACGTGCATATCTTAACTTCTACCTTCTGAACAGGAGACAGGAAAACATACGAATTTGACCTGAATGTATATAGGCTTTGTCCAAATTTCTTCTGCCCTTAATTTATTCACGAAAGGAATTTGGTACGTTACTGTCCCGAAGAAATCAAAACATATGATGTACCTTATATTATAAATTTGAGTGGGTGTTTGTGACGACCTGTTGACTCCTGTGCCAACTCGAAGTTGGAGAAAAATATTGAGAGAGGCAGCTGGCGTCAGTACAACCCCATACTAAAAATAGCATTGCCTACCAACGTAACAATAAAATGACCCACCACCGACAAGAAGCGATGGGGAGAGTGAACAACGCAATTTTGACGTCATGTTACAGTTTGCTGAGCGTTCGATTACATATGACACAACGACGGACCAGCCGATGGTAGCATGTTTTGCGACGTTATCCCTTGGGCCGCATTTCACTACACATTCATGTCTGTTTTTTTTTAAGCTCATGGTTCCGTGCATCGTAATTCAATGTTAATAAAAATCCAACCAGATGCAAAAGTATGCAGATATTTATTTACTGCAAAGTCACTCTACATGTTTCGGGTGTCACAGCACCCATCATCAGGAGTACTAAAAACTGTAACCACAGCCTCCGGTACAGGTCATAATATCGGTACAGCTACTTCCTTCCAACGTCCCAATCAAGCCACGTTGCAGGGAAGTAGTTGTACCAGTATTATGACCAGTACCGGAGGCTGCGGTTACAGTTTTTAGTACTCCTGATGATGGGTGCTGTGACACCCGAAACATGTAGAGTAGCTTTGCAGTACTGTTGTATCTGGTTGGATTTTTATTAACATTCATGTCTGTGTTTGGTAAACCCAGCTGCACTCCTTTGATTACTTTATTATTCGCGGGGCAGACTGTTGCTTAATTTGCTGGACGTCCCTCTTTATGTGCATAACCTATATAACATCCAATAAGATTGGAAGATTATCACGAATGGTGAGTGAGTGTACATTTGAAAGATGGTATGTTTGAAGACACCAGGCCGGCATTTGTGTGGCAGAACTGAGTTAGCTCACGAAAAGCGGACCTTGTATGCGTCACCACCAAACGCGAGAGAGAAGAAGTGTTGATCAGGTGGTGGAGGCTTCTTATCCGCACTGTGAAGGAAAGGAAGTTCTCTCCAAAAGCAGGATTGTTACTGCTGAATCTCCTGTCTCTTCCGCTCCACAGCCAAGCAATGCGTTTTAGTCTACAGAAGTAGCCCGCTTTGTCTCGGAAATAGACTGCCTTCTTGTATTCCCTTTTCTCACTTGTCCACGTCAATTCTGCGAAGAAAATATTGTGGTCCATGAAAGAGCAGTTGGGGATCCCTGTTTCCTGTGAATTTTCACACGTTTCGTCCGTCTTCCCCTTCTTCGTTCCATGCTAATTATTAGCCTTAGAAATTCTGGATAGATATTAAATAATTGCAGACTGTGCTCATAACAGCTTTTTACTGTCGCTGAGCGCTGAGTCATAAGCCTGGAAGAACTTTATGCAACTTCACTGAATTTCCTGCTTCAAGCCACGTGATTTACTTGGGGAGCGCGGTACTCGTCAAATATTATATTTGGATTCTTTATCAAGTCTGGGTCAGGCTGTCCACGACTAGATTTGTTATCATGGAGAAGACGCAGAAAGTCAAAACAAACAGCGATACTTCAACGAGTTGTTTCAAATTTATCTGTACCAGGACACAGTTAACGCATAGAGTATTCCTTGCAAATGAGCATACAAATATCCAAAAATCCTAAACTCGCAGCCTTCCAAATCTGTATTATTCTACCACTAGAATGAGGTACTATCACGTAGTTCTCCAGACCATAGTAAGTTGATCAGTTCTTCCGAAGAAAATATTCGATATCCCAAGAACTAAAGAAAAGAGGAAGAAACTTTATTCACACAACTATATCCACTACCACAAATTGCGACCACGAACGCCTTCTCGCCGTTCACTCGAAGGTTTATTGACCACTACTCCCTTCTACCTCTCTGCAAAGCATTTCTTAAGAACAGTCGTTCATGGTGCGACATCTGTCATCAACGAAAGCATCCGCCGAGAAGTGTGTGGTGCGGGGTCGAACATCGGATAATTGAAGAATCTCCCATTAAATGATACAACATATAAAACCCAATGAACGGTTTATAGAAGTCTTTTAATCTTCACCGACAGTACTGGGGAGTATCCTGCAGCATCACTGTACGATAAGGATCGGCAGTAACTTATAATGAAACTACATGGGCAGGTGAGAATTCCAGACAAACGGTTGGCAATTCGAGGCAGTTAAAGAAATGATTAAGAAAATATAAAACTTCAGTGATACTTGGGAAAAGAATTTGTTTTGACTGTCTACTGAAAGTATTGGACTAGTGTATCGTACCAAATACCACCTATTATTTTCCCCGAAAGAAGTATTACTGTTTAATGTGCCGCGGGTTTCTTTCCTTTGCACACGTTCCCTAATGGTATTGCACTACATCACTGACGAGCCTCGGTAGTTGCGCTAGTTGTCTCACTCGTAAACTTGTCTAAATGTCAGGGGTCAACTGCAGCAGAGTATCAACCCCTCGTCTCCCGTTCTCCCTTTCCGGGGGTTGCAGTGCATTAATTACACAGGGTGAATAATAAACAGCTCCCATTTTTTTTATAGCTTATTCATTTTGAAGGAAAGCGTAAAATGATATTTTTATGGTATTTTGCCTAAGAGAAATCTTAAATAGACATGCAATTGGGTATACATACAGCCTTCACTAGCTAATTACCTCGGTTTATTGGTTCTGGATTTTGATTATAATCTAGCTTTTCAACCAGCACTCTCTATTTGTAGAACTGGCTCATTCGCGGTCGTCAGGTGAAAAGGTGGGAAGGAATACATTCGGTTGTATCTGTAAGAAAGAACTATTCTCAATCACTGGTCCAAAGAGTACGAATAATTGGCACCTAAAGGAAACAGTCGTTCTTAATCACTGGTGCGGCGAGAAAAACGCAAACCGTAATCAGTAATCGAGTCAGTAACAAAAACTTTGGACCGATAAGGACAGCCATTCGTAATCACTGGTACAGCTCTAAGAATATTTGGTGTACGATAGGACGAGCCATTCCCAGTAACTCCAGCGAGTAAGAATAAATTGGGTGTGATGAAAAGGGCTATATTCAGTCACTAGCCCAGTGACCAAAATCCTCTTGGGTCTGATAGAAAGAGTTCTTCTTAAGTAATATTCCAGACGGTAAGAAAGGCGTGGGGTCTGATACCAAGAACTATTCTTCTTAACAAGCACACCTAGGTGACTAACGCCAAAACGTTTTGCCTGACGGCGGATACAGATCCAGTTTCCGAAAAGTTGTGTTTTGATCGGAAAAACAGAAGTTAGACGAAGTCCACAAAACAAGAATTTCTAATTGTAATAAGATATCGTAATCTGAAATGTTTAGAATTGAATGCATTTTCCCCTCTGGTTATAACCAACTCCATGGATCAGGGTGCTTCTGTAGAAGCTAACAATTCCTCAGCAAAACAAGAAATCCCCCGCATGTTATGGAACCTGAATATGTTTTGCCTTAGTTACAATCGCCCTCTACGTTCCCATTACACGAAACTTATCTACGCCCTCCTATCCAATTTATGAAAGATCCAACATAATACTTTCCTTCTAGCTACACCATGGTAGGTGGGTCCCTGTAACCACGCCACGGGGCATGCTCGGTTGCTGACAGAACAGACGGCTTGCAGATAAGACATTAGCTACAAATAAGAATGCTTAAGAAGGAACGGACAGCTGACAATGGGTGGTCCTGGATGTTGTTGAATGGGCTAGTGCTGAAATTCGCAGCACTTTACGAAACATACCCTGTGAATACGTCAAGTGTCTTATAGGACCCGAAGTTATATTTGTCCACAGTGCAGATCACTGCGATGCCAAGTTTCTTCTGCTTAAATAACACACAATGGCAGTCACATGAACGTGTGCACGAATGAACGCTTGAGGACTCTCGATACGAGTGATATTAAGAATATACAGTGAATTTTATACGAACTTAATTAAGGCTTCTTTACCATCGACGTTTCGGTCACAGACGCTGTTTTTGTGGTCGCTAGTACTGTACGTGGATTCTTGCCGGTCCCATTGGCCGCGCGGTCTAAGGTGTAGGTTTCTGGCCGCTTGCCTGCTGAGATTCTGGGTTCGAATTCCACAGGGGGCATGGATGTTTGTCTGTTGTGAGTGTTGTGTGATGTCAGGTAGGGGTCTCTGCGACGAGCTGATCACTCGTCCAGAGGAGTCCTGCCTACTGGGGTGCGTCGTTGAGTATGATCTAGAAACCTCGTGGATGAGGAGGCCCAGGCCCACTGGGGGGAAGGTGGGAGGGGGCTGTTGCGCCAGATAAAAAAAGTACATGGATTCTTAGTGATTGAAAAGGTAATAGGGAGGTGTATGTGCAGTCTGAGCAAGCTTATTGTTCATAGCCTGTCAAGAAATCAGAAATGCATTCTTTCTTCCTCCGAGTCACAATTTTGTTTCTCACACACTACAAACAACAACATTATTCTGTCACACTGTATGTAGGCTAGCAGTACTGTAATCACTTCTCTACACCTCAGTGACCTCAACAAATCATTACTCCAGTTCAAAAGCCCGACAGGATATTTTTTACTTAACCTTTTGGCGCCTAACGACGACTATAGTGGTGGTACCACACCGCTAACCTCTAAATGTTGCATTTTATATATTTATTCAACAAATATATGTACTGAATATTTTAAACATGGTGTATACTCTCCGTTTTTTCCTCTTCAAAAAGCAGTTTGTTTTATAATTCTAACGGATTTGGTTCCTGTTTTATTCACATTTCATGTACAGGATGTGCTAAAATTTAAAAAAAATAATTCCGGTGCCAAAAGGTTAAAGTTTCCTTCTAATTCACTGGCATGAATACTCGTGATATAACACCAGGTAATTGCTATGCAGCATCGAAGGGGGTATTTGTGAGTCCGTAGGCAATGCCCGCACCTCATTTCCTTTTATAAATTTACATATTTGTTTTACACAATTACTGTAATATTCAACAAAGGAAAATTTATTTTAAATATATGTTTAAATTTATTTGAAAATCATTGATACATAATATGATTACTTAAATTCTTCCAGATGCAGAAAAGTGTATCGATAAAAATGAGTTGCTTCATAGCAATTCGTAACAACTCACTCCCATGCTGTGAAGTACGTGCTTTTATCTGATTCGAACTTACAGGTGGCGTTACAACGGCGAGACATTGTTCTGTATCTAGAGCTCTGCGTTAGTCTTCTTAGTTCGCTACAGATTTTGTTCACGTCAAGCGATAAGAAATAGACGGAATTTGTAAGTTGCAGCTGAGTTGCCACATCGTCGTGATGATAATACACTGAATCCTGCGCACGTTAATGTTTGGTTTTAGGTGTAGTTCAAAATTATTTTACAACGTACCACACAGAATCATTATAAGCTATCGGCAGATGTATAATATTAAACAATTTTACTACACTGAACCATATTACGGATAAATCAATGTATCTGCAAAGTAGCTGAGCAGAAAAACGTAGAAAGGAATTAGGCTGGAATAGGAGAAAAATGCCCCTAAGTATATTGACTAATTAAGGAAAGTTTCCGTCGTAGGCTGAGGTAGCAGTTCTGAATCTTAAGTAGTAATAAGATTTCAGTATTGGTATTTATTGTTACATATCATTCTAATTAATACAGCACTTACCCTAATTTTTACTTCGATATTCAACCTGACAATTCACCATCCACCATGAGAGTTCTTACACACTTTCTCGGTCCTTCAGTTTAAATTCTGGGGCCCGAGCTTGAAATATGTTGCTGGCACATTTATATTCTTTCCCTTATCATCGCTAACTCTGGTTTCTCTAATTTGGCTGACTGTAAATTTACATCTTAGCAGTAATTATTAAATAAATTAAGAGACCGAAACCCCAGTGATGATTTTGCAACAGATAATTGTCATCTCACCTGAATCATTGGTCTGTATGCCATAAAAGGACACTAAAATTAATTCTGTAACACTGACTCCAAGGAAATATGAGGTCGTACAGGGTCGATATTACTCATCTCAAAACCCTTCTTGAATCTCAAAATTTTCTCCATACATTTCGGATTAACAACAAATTTTCTTGTAAGAACTGAAGAATAAAAAACCAAATAGATGCCACTTATTATTTTATTGCACTTCTCATAGGCTCAACATGTTTCGGGCGCTACTATGCCCATCATCAGGATCTCGCGACTATAATGTTGATTACCACATTGGTCGTTTCGTTCTTGATTTGCTGCATGTTGGATGTTAGGTGCGGTTAGTCTGTAGTAGTGTCCAGGTTGCAGAGCCTGGAACCCGGATACTACTCCAGCCTAACCGCACCTAACATCCAACATACAGCAAACCAAGAACGAAACGACCAATGTGGTAATCGACATCATAGTCGCGAGCTCCTGATGATGGGAATATTAGTGCCTGAAACATATTGAGCCTATAAGAAGTACAATAAAATAATAAGTGGCATCTAGTTGGTTTTTTATTCTTCAGTTATCACAATGATGCACGGTCCAATAAACATCAAATTGCTTGTAAGATTTCACCTTAGAATTTTTATTAATTTTCATACAATTTGAATACATGTCTTAGAGGTTGGCGAAATCTCTCGTACCTCTGTGTCACCGACTATTGGTCTCCTGTTTACACTTACAGAACAAGGATTTCTGAGAAGAACTTATGAAGGCTACTTTTGCTAATTCAAAGGCTCCTAGTTCTGTATGTTTTTTGTAAAGGACCTATTTCTTTGGTACACATTTGCACAGCTGTCATATATTATATTGTTAATTCTCAGAGTACATTTCACGTAAGGTATGTTGTTATCTGTCTGTGTGTTAACGTGCCTTGCTCAAAAGATTAGCTATCGCCACCACATCGAAAACAAAAGAAATTTTTTTATGATGCTGCTGCAATATTTTTATTTTACATTTTACCAAGTTTTAAACTTGACGAAAGCTGCCTACAGGCACTCCGCGACTCGTGCAATTAAGTGCGTTCTGGGAGGTCGAAGGCAAGTCGCATTTTGCGCAAGTTGGTCAACTACGTATGCATAGACAAGCGAGTCCAGCTTTAATCCAAATTTCATGGCACTGGGACTTGATCGTCCGCATCACAACAGCCCAGCCACCTATTTTATCGCCCAGCAGTATTTTTCCGCCATATTCGTCTCATAAGCTTTCCTTCCCACAAGGGACAATTCGGCTCATTTAAAAAAAAGTTATTATTTCAGTTCTTTTTTGGTTTCAAATTTCGTGGGTCTGAATTTGCTTAACTTGAAATTCCGTAACCCAGGGTGTGTCTACTGCTCCAAGATCCGTTAACACACATACACTCTAGACCCTAAATTAAAAAGCTGTAGTGTGTCAGTCACTATTCATTAACTCGTGAGTCCATAATGTTCCTCTTACGATTGTCATAAGCGGGGAACTGAAACGTTGGGATATTCTCCATTGTCATTGCGTTCTTGTGCATGTTTTCATGAGCGTTGGTGGAGTCGTTCAAAAGTTTAAATCTGGAGAAACAGTGACAGAATGATAATCGTACTTTAAAAAAAAAATATATATATATATATATTCTTTCTGTAGCAAAGTATTTGTACGCGTTTCTAGAGACTTTTGCGTACCGTACCGTCTTGTATTCAAATCACAGGCGCCTATGAAAACTTCAAAGTTTTTCTCTGGGTAAATGACCAACTTGATGCACAGTTTCTTTATACAAACTTTTATTATTATAATCCTCTACATATTTCTAGCAACTCTGTGCTCATCATCAGGAGGTCGAATTGTATTAATACAGCATCTGTTATGGTATTGTCTATAAGTGACCGTCCGGTGTGCAGGTTGAGAAGTTCCTTCTCAACCTGCACACCGGACGGTCACTTGCAGACAGTACTATACCAGATGCTGTATTAATACAATTCGACCTCCTGATGATGAGCACACTGTTGTTCGAAACATGTAGAGGATTATAATAATAAACGTTTTGTATAACGTAATTGTGCATCAAGTTAGTCATTTACTCAGAGTTATACCAGCGAAACATAAAAAACTTCAGAGTTTTTGTTGTATATGAACATTTAACATTTATAGATACACCCAATTTTTACGATGCTAGATTTTTTAATTTGATAGCAGAACTTATGTGGTCTTCACAACATGTTCTCTACTGTAGTATGGCAAATACTTTATCTTGGGTGGGAGGGAGTAGTCTTCGACAAGACACGTGTTGGGCGTTTACATAAACATTGCGTTGTTTCTTAAAAGATGGTCTCTTGAGTTTTTACATCCAATATGTAATGAGTTTGTACGACGAAGATGAACGCAGCAGTTCTTCCGAAAGGCCAGAACGTATTGCACATAGAGTACGGCGTAAATACACAAGAGGCCGTCTTTTGCCCCAAACCGTTTATGAAAACTTGGATACACATACAACGCAGTGGTATGCGCAAGAGTAAGGATCATGACTGTATTCATGTCTATTAAGGACGTCCGTACGATGAAAATGTTACGTGCAAAACGTCTATCCGCGTTTGATGGAATTTATAAAGCCAGATACTCTAAAGCTAACATTTAAAGACTCTAGCTAAAATGTAATATAAAATCTATATAATACAGTCATACACAACTTTATATTTTATTAGATTATATTAGATTATAATTCCAGCTATATGTTTCGGCCAAATTATAGGGCCATTTTCAGGCTGATCTTTGAACAGGTGGAGTGTACAGTTGATAACGCTTTCAATTTACGAAAGATCAGCCTAAAGATGACCCTACAATTGGGCTGAAACATGTAGCTGGAATTATAATCTAATATAATCTAATAAGTTATAAATTGTATATGAATGTATTATATATTTTTATATTATAATTTAGCTTATATTCAACGCAACGGGGATGTCTCGTTTGAAAACTCAGACTTTATCCGAAAGACCACCTATTCAGTTACATTTGAAAGAGGCCTGCCGGCTGTTTTCATAGAGGTGACTTCAGTGTCATTAGCTACATTCCGTATTAGCGTCTCAAAATATTTCACAAATGCTTCCTTTCAAGTTCTTATTTGCTCACTGTTTATAATTTTTGCTTGCCTTTCGACAATCTATAGCCTCTGTGTTCGAAAAATAGTTAAATAACATAAAGACCGAACTTCCACGAAATTCGGCATTGCAATTTACGCTAATAACACAGATAAAAAAAATTTCTAAACTTTTTTTGCTTCTGGATGGAAAATAGGTGAATTTTTATTATTTGGCCACGTTGAATCCAGAAGTGAAAACAAAAATACGCTATCACCTAACGCTTTTCTGGAACTTCTGTTCGTGTTTTCTTTTGGCATTTTCAACGATCTATACTATACGTTACTCGAATCTATAATTGTGTAACTGGGTCCGATGTTTTAGAAACACTTTTTCATGTTGAAATGAACATTAAGAATTCAGAAATAGCAGCAGGGATACCATATGAAAATGACTTAATGCAATTACGCAACAAAATTTTGAAAAGAAATGTTTGATTTTACTCACTTTTAAAACTTCTGTGTAAGTCATTCGTTGTAACTGGTAATAGACACCCCTTCAGTAAGTTTCCAACAATAGTCAGCTAGCATGTTCCTTGACTACTTTCCTACTTATTTATCTCAGTAATTAGACAACTTGGTTCACAACATTTTTGTTTTACAATAAGTTTATTTCATGCCCCTAGATCTTTCGAGCACATGTGCTCATCATCATAAGGTCAAAATTGCATTACACAGCCTCTGGTATCATCACACCTATAGGTGGCCGTCTGGTGCACAGGTTGCACCTGTGCACCAGACGGCCACCTATAGGTGTGATGATACCAGAGGCTGTGTAATGCAATTTTGACCTTATGATGATGAGCACATGTGCTCGAAAGATGTAGAGGCATGAAATAAACTTATTGTAAAACAAAAATGTTGTGAATCAAGTTGGCTAATTACTGAGATAAATAAGTAGTTAAGTAGTCAAGGAACATGCTAGCTGACTATTGTTGGAACCTTACTGAAGGGGGTGTCTATTACCAGTTAAAACGAATGACTTACACAGAAGTTTTAAACATGAGTAAAATCAATGAAATAAACTTATTGCAAAACAAAAATTTTGTGTATCAAGTTGGTTCGTTACTGAGATAAATATACTGAGATGCTCGGACAACAAAACGTAAAAATTTCCTACATATCTTATCTCCATGTTGGCAGTATCCTGGTGGAACACTTCCACATGTTCGTCGCTCACTGCGCCCAAGTTAGGAGGGGAGAAGTCCAAGTGGGAGTGTAAAAAAGAATCTGCAATGCATTATTATACTCGATAGCCTGGTTTGCGTTTTAACGAGCCCTCAAAAATTTCCTTGTAGTTTTCAGCTTGTACGTTTCCAAGGGAGTTTAGACAAACCGCTTTGAACGTTAGCCATGCATTTTTCTCAGTTTCCTTCAACAGATATCCAAATAGATAATCATTAATGAGTTCACGAATTTGCGGTCCAATAAACATGCTCTCTTTTAATTAGGAGAAACTAAGTTTTTAAAATTTTTCTCTCAAATACTCAAAATTCTTACCATGCCCATTCATAGCTTTAGCGAAGTTTTTAATTAAGCCAAATTTTATATGTAGCGACGGAACAAAATATTGTCTGTGTCAACTAGTGGTTGATTTCTGACGTACTTTTCCCTTGGAACTGAGTTTTATCTTATAGGCCAATCTTTAATTTTGTAATGTTTTTTACTTTGCTCGGTTGTCCCATTCACAAAAAGAAAAAAAAAACAGCACAACTTTGTGTGGCCTGACTTCATTCCTGAGAGTAACCCTGTGACTTTAATGTCTTCACATATTTTTCATCCATATTTTGGGTACCTTATTGCTTTCAAGAGCAAATCCATATTCTCGTAGGTTTCCTTCATGTTGACAGAATGGGCAATCGGTATTGACGTGTTAATATTTCCATTTTATAGCAGCACTGCCTTTGAACTAGATTTAGACAAACCTACAAGAAGTCTCCATTTTTCAGGGCTGTGTGTACATCCCAGCTCTTGCAGAAGTCCTTCTGCGTCATTATATTAGACTAAGTCACCGTCATTAAAAAAATGATGACAATGCTGGCCTTTCCTGTGTGACATTTAACGGTTTGCTGTATCAAATTCCATCCCTGTAGACGAGAATCCAAAGGTTCCGCCTGAAGTTTCGAAAGATTGAGGTCTCTCGCTAGATCATTAAGTTCAGACTGCCATTATAGATGAGGTAAACTTATTTCGGGAAATTGGAACTTGAAGGTCCAGATTCGTCTTCTGTAGACGTGCTGGTTGGTTCTTCATGCAGGGTCTATTGTTGGGGTGGCGTAGGAATTGGTGGAGAATCGTCAGGAGTATTGGGTTAAACTATGATATATTTAGATTTTGAATTGTGGCCATCTGTTTTTGTGAAACAAAGGTAGTAATCTGTAAGATGATCCTTCTGTTCACTCTACACCATAGGGACTGCGAAAGATATTGAATGGTGCTTACCAATGAGCCAGCCACGTAAATATCACGAACATCTACTGTAACATGAATGTGGTGCCCAGCTCTTGTCCTGATCCCCAACCGTACAGCCAAAATAAAATTCGTAAGCCTCCTTCACAATAGGTGCAATGGAAATTCACCACAGACGTAATTAAACAAGTTCGGCGAATTAACACATTTACGAGACATGGCTAACACAACAACTCAACAAAGTACACCTACGTTATTATTTTCTCGATATTCACTTGAACTGCATGTAAATTAACGCTCTCACACTTCGGTTCACAATTTCAATGATCAAAAAGTAAACAGATTCTCACAACAGAAAGTGCGATACCTGAAAGCAGAGACGTTTGCTACCGCGGACAACCGACCTGCACAGAAGAACAAGGTCAACTGGACTGACAGAGCTTATTCAAACGTTCGGTACACTATGCCGTTTTGTCCTTCCTAAAATCCCGAAAATGTCATAACAATGGGGGATGAATAAGCTTTTTGTTTTGGGTTGTCTGCCTGGCCGCGCCTATAAACTTGCAGACATAATGTAAACAACCAACTAGATGCAACAATAACAATTTATTGATGATTTCAATCAGCTCAACTTGTTTCGGGCGATAAATTCGCCCATCCTGAGGAGCACTAGACTGTGTTTACAGCTTGTGGTACATTGAACCGACGATACTGCCGGCCGGCAGCATCATCGGTGTTTTGTATCACAAGCTGTAAACACAGTCTAGTGCTCCTGAGGATGGGCGAATTTATCATCCGAATCATGTTGAGCTGATTGAAATAATCAATAAATTGTTATTGTTGCTTCTAGTTGGTTGTTTATATTATTATATCAGTGATGTACGATCATACAAACATCAAACCTGCAGACCTCAAGCGCTTGCTCCTCTAAATGTGCCTATTCCTAGGAAAGTTTAGGTGATATCGCAAAACGGATTTCAGATCTGTAATCAGAGAAAAATACATTAAACCAACCTAATTTTACTTCGGGGAAAATTTCATTACTACATGGTGTAATTTGGAATGGACCTGCTGAGAATCTACGAAACTGCCAACAGTTTAACACTGAAGCCGTTTCCACGACGTGGATATTTGGAGCTATGCCTGTATACCCCTAACGTCTTTGTGAAGTGGTCCTTAAATGAAGGGAGAATCAATGTCGGCGGCTTTGCACCTGTCTATAAACAGCGCCTGAAATTAAACTCAGAATTAAGGACAAATTTAGGGAAACAGCTTGAAACTGGAAGCACACTTGCACGATGTGTGGAATATACAAGGACTAGAGCTGCAGAGTCACTAGGCATGCAATTGTATCTCCTACTGGGAGTGCAGGGCAAAGTAACACTCACCGTAGTGGGGATCCAAGAGGTGTTGCTACCCCGAAACCTTTGGCGTCAAGATTGCGCCCGACCTTCATAGTATCGCACGGGTTTCTCTCGTTAATGTAGTCATTTTTGGGCGACTCGATGAGAAGAGCGTATTTCCCTTTGGATGTGCGGACCCTTCTGATGCCCTCATCGTATGTCCGCACAAACACGTGTTTCCTCGAACTCATGAACTCCCACATTTTGCTGTACAGCGTGATTTGGGATTTCTGAAAGAAGCAAGTGCGTCTGTATCGGCGGTGGTGTAGGTTATAATGTCGTGCAGTCTAGTGACATTGTACCACCCTTTGGGAATGTTCTGCTGCCTCTGTTTTCTCGACTTCTTGATGATGGAAGCAGAAGGCTCCTCCGAAAGCTTTGTAACAGCCTATCAGAGTTCTCAGCATCAACCCGCATAATTCGCTCCTTATTTGCAACAAATCGTCATAGCATTACCATAAAATTTAATCACGCTGTATTTTTTACACAAGTTTATGTTGGATGCGTAAGAAGGACAGCCAAATTTAAGTTTATTTAGTCTTGTCATAATTGCGCACTAGACCAGGTAGCTCAGTCGGTATAGCGACTGACTACGGGCTGGACGGTCCGGGATCGAATCCCGGTGGGGACGAGATTTTCCGTCCGTCCAGACCGGCCCTGGGGCCCACCCAGCCTCCTGTACAATGGTACCGGGTCTTTCCCGGGTTAGAGGCGGCCGGGTTGTGGGGCTGACCCCCCACTCTCGTCTAGTGCCGAGGTCCTAGAAAGAGTAGGGCTATAACTCTACTCACCCTAAGGTCCTTAGTGGCCTATAAAAAGGGTGTAAACCTACCTACCATAATAACGCACTATATTGTCATAACATAGGTCCTGTTGAAATGCTGGTACTTCTATGTGAAACTTGTACTTGTTGGAGTCTGTTACTCTGAACAAAACATTGGGCATCTCTGAGCTTATTTAATTAAGTGTCTTGTCTTAGGGGATGCTACACACAGGGCAATGTCCCAGGAGACTCGAATATTTAGCAACACCGCTATGAGTACATCTGAGCTCGCGTTCATTTAATTAATTAACTCCACTGAGATGAGTCTTTCTTGATAAGGCAATAAAGATTCACTCAGTTGGTCAAGTATTCCCAAATTTATGCAGTCCGAAGACCGACAACCGTTCTCACACGAACCCCTTAGTGGTCCGGTACCGCAGAAACCTGCACACAATCTCACGACCTATTTCTTTTACCTTCATACCAATACTTTTCAACAATCTACATATTTTCTCCATGCGATTTCTTTTGCTCAGGGTCTCTGACCAAAGTCTTGCACTCAATTTTAATAAACCCGCACGTGTTTCGTGCCCAGCCAATTGTCATAATGTTTCGCAAAACAATAATCGGAAACAAATATTCAGTCTTTTGCGACGTGACGCTGTGTAGACTGCCTTATACAGGATGCGGCAGAAATTGTGAACTAATTATAAATAAGAATAACATTTTACTGAAAGTAATTGATACCAATTTTAGCACGTCACGATTTACTATGGTGCTTAACGTTTTTTTTTTTTTACATAGTTTCACTTTTTGTGTACAATGTCTTTTAGGTGGCCACCACCTTCCTCGAAGCACAAGTCACACGAGTTACGAAGGTGCGCATAAGGGCTTCAAGTGTTTCTTCTGAAAGTTTGGCGATTTCTTCCCGTATATTTTCTTTGAGTGCATGTAAGTCTGTAGGGCGAGCACTGTACACTTTTTTCAAATTACCCCACAGAAAAAAAGTCTGGAGCTGTTAGGTCCGGCGAACGAGGAGGCCATGGCACTTCACCGAAACGAGAAATCACCCGCTGCGGAAACAAACGGCGAAGCGCAGCGATGCTAATCACTGCCGGGTGGGCCGTAGCATATTTGAACATAAACACTGCTTATGTTCAAATACCTGCACTCCGCGATACCCTAGCGGAGAAGCACGTAACTAAAATTTTAAAATGCTTCACTATTTCTGCCGCATCCTGTATATACCAGCGTCTCGGAGGAAGTCATTGACGTTAGTACATTAAATGGACGAGTAAATATACTCATATACCGATATATGAATGTATAAGGAGCCATGTTCTACAGGACAGGGAACAGCAGACCAGTCGAGGCGACCCCTCGCGGTGGCCAAGTCGACTGAACGAATAGCGCTCGGCGCTGATCAGCCGAGCGCTATTCGGCTACCCTGACTGACGTTTTCCGTGATTTTCCTCAGTTGTAAGGCAAATGCCAGGGTATTCAATACAAAGTCGGGGCACGGCCCGCAATTCCCCCCCCCCCCCC
>Ga0123355_10006095_pt1 | contig 17783 bp, 16 predicted proteins | sample TergutEmb28metaG_3_FD_89872 | JGI IMG/M metagenome (GOLD analysis project Ga0123355, IMG submission 89872) | Embiratermes neotenicus P1 segment gut microbial communities from Petit-Saut dam, French Guiana - Emb289 P1 | ecosystem: Host-associated > Arthropoda: Insects > Digestive system > Gut ... | reverse complement strand
GCGCACGGCCTCGCGTCCGGGCCGACCGGAACGATACAGATCGCTCCGGACCTCCTTTCCTCGTCTGTCAGCGCCTCCATCGACGCGTCCACGATCACGAGCGGGAACGCCATGCGCGATGAGAGGGTGCTCGGCGCCGATGTCCTGGACGTTGCCAGCTACCCGACGATTGACTTCTCCTCGCGTGCGCTGACCGAGACCTCCCCCGGCGCGTACGCGCTGGAAGGTGACCTGACCATCCACGGCGTGACGAGGCCGGTCACCCTCCAGTTGACTCTGCACGGCGTCATCACTGACACCTGGGAGAAGGAACGGCTCGGTCTCACCGCGACCACGGAGATCAAGCGGAGCGACTTCGGGTTCCAGAAGTTCGGGAATGTTCCGCTGGCAGCGGGCGGATTCATGGTGCCGGACACGGTGCGGATTGCCCTGGACATCGAGGCGACGCGAGACTAGCTAGTCCTTGAAGTAGTGGCCCTCGTCGAGGTCGGCGATCAGGCCCGGCTGGGCGGGGTGCCAGCCGAACTGCTTCTGGGTGAGCTCGCTGGATGCGCGGGCGTCGATCGAGGCGAAGAGGGCGAACAAGCCGAAGTGCTCATGTGCCTGTTCGGGGGTGAGGCTGACCACGGGCACGTCCAGATGCTTGCCGATGACCTCGGCGATCTCGCGGAACGGGACGCCCTCGTCGCCGATGGCGTTGAGCCGCGTGCCGGCCGGCGCCGTCTCGGCGGCCAGCCGGAACAGGTGAGCGGCGTCGAGCCGATGGACCGCGGCCCAGTGGTTGGCGCCGTCCGCCACGTAGGCCGACGCGCCCCTGGCGCGCGCGATGCCGACGAGGGCGGGGACGAACCCGTGATCGCCGCGGCCGTGCACGGTCAGTGGCATACGCACGACCGAGACCCTGACCCCGGTTGCGGCGAACGACATCGCGGCCGGCTCGGAGACCCGGGGATAGGCGGGATTCTCGGGGGCGATGTCGGTCTCGGTCGCCACCTGGCCCGGCGCGGGCACCGGAACCCCGGCGGCGACGACAAGGGGCCGACCGGATCCAGCGAGGGCTTCGCCGATGGTCTCGATGGCGGCCTGGTCGGTCCGTGCGTAGGCGGCGGCGTCGTTGTTCTCGGAGAAGTCGTGGATGTAGGCGGTGTGGATCACCCCCTCCGATTCCGCTGCCCCGCGGCGCAGGCTGTCGAGGTCCTCCAGAGAGCCGCGCAGCGCCAGCGCGCCGGCGGCGGTCAGCGACGCCGCGCCCGCGTCGGAGCGGGCAAGACCGACGACCTGGTGCCCCGCATCCAGCAGGTCACGGACGACGGCAGAGCCGATGAAACCGGTAGCACCGGTGACGAAAACGCGCATGAGGCGCTCCTTCGGGGTTGAAATGTGCCTGGTCCGGTAGGCCACCGGGCGGTGCCTGGCCGGTGACTCCACATTGCCGGGCGGCAGGGTGACCAGGCGTCACCCTTTCTTCGTGATCGGAGGCTCCGGCCCGCAATCACGCTATCGGGGTGACCCTCCCTCACCCTGGCCGTCCCGAAACTGGAACGCATCCGATCCGGACTGCACGGACCGGCATCGTCACAACCAGCAGCGACTGACCGGCCAGCGAGGCCGGCGGCCAGGGCGAAGGAGTCGGGCAATGAGTGACGTGCAACAGCAGCATCGCGGATCGCCGGTCGCGGGGGGCATGCGAGCGCGGTCGCCAGGGGAATCTACGGCCGGCGGTCAGTACGAGGTCGTGGTCAAACACCACTCGGCTGCGCCGCTGGACTGGAGGATCCAGCTGGCTGGCAGCGTCCTGCACCGGTGGCTCTTCTACCCCGCGGTCCTCGGCGCCGACCTCTTGGGCGAGGTCGGCGAGGTGCGGCCGGGACCAACCCGGTTCCGGGCGGGTGACCGGGTGCTGGGGCGCGCGGTCGGGATGGAGCGTGACCACAACAACCCCGCCGAGGGCGCGTACCACGACTACACCGTGGTCCAGGTCAACATGGCGGCGGCCATTCCGGCAGGCACACGTGATCAGAACGCCGCGGCACTGCCGCTGGCCCGGTCCACAGCCGCGTGCGCGCTGTTCGAGAAGGACGGCCTGGCACTGGAATACCCCTCGGTGAACCCCCGGCCGACCGGGCAGACCGTGCTGGTATGGGGTGGTTCCACCAGTGTGGGCAGCAACGCGATCCAGCTGGCAGTCGCGGCCGGCTATGAGGTGATCACGACCTGCTCGCCGAAAAACTTCGGCTACGTGCGGCGACTGGGCGCGAGGAAGGTGTTCGACGACCGCAGCAACGGCGTCGCCGGCCAGATCATCACGGCACTGACCGGCAGGACGCTCGCCGGGGTGCTGGCCATCGGCGAGGGCTCGCACGGGCCGTGCGCCGAGATCCTCCGCTCGTGCGAGGGCAGCAAGACGCTCGTGTTCACCACCGCTCCTGGCAGCTCGGTCGACGACCCGATACGGCGGCGACCCACAGCGCTCGGGCTGGCCGGGGCTTTTCCGGGGATGGGGGTGTCCACCGCGGCGCTCATGCGGCGCCGCCGCCGACTGGGGATCGCGCTGGAGCCCCAGCTGTCGGGGGTCTCCGCCGAGAAGCCTCTCGTATCCCTCGAGCAAGTTCGCTGACGCGGGCTGCGGACTCAAGCACAGGCGATTGGTGATGGGCGCGAACGGCATTACATGGCCGCAGCGGTACCAGTTCCGGGTCCGCGGCCAGCTGGGCGAGTCGCTGCGCCCGGCGTTCCCCGGATTGTCAGTGCAGGCGGAACGTGGCGACACGGTGCTGACCGGGATGCTGGCCGATCAGGCGGCGCTGTACGGCGTGCTCGCGGCGGCAGCCGAGCTCGGCCTGGAGCTCATCGAAGTCCGCCGACTGCCGTCCCGCGAGCACTGAGGTCATCTACCTCGCAAATGCTGACAACCAGGGCTGTGCGGCGGCCAGGAGCTGATGAGATGATCCTGGCCGGGGAGGCTGGTGGCGTGGATGCGGAGGCCGGGCAGGTCGCTCGCGGCGGTGCGGCTGGCGTGCTGGCCCGTCCGGAACTGTCCGCGCGGCTCAGCGGACCAGCCCGAGTGACGGTCGTGACAGCGCCGGCGGGCAGCGGCAAGACAGTGCTGCTGCGATCCTGGATCAGCGACCCGGATCGGTCCGGCTGCGCCGCGTGGGTGCCAGTGGGACGGGATGGGCGCGATCCGCAGCACTTCTGGCTGTCTGTCGTCTCCGCGCTGCGCCAGACAGCAGCGTGCTCAGGCCTCGTACAGCCGCTGACTCCGGCACCCGATATCGACGGCTGGGCAATCGTCGAACGGCTGCTGGCTGACCTGGCCTCGCTTTCCAAGCCGCTGTGGCTCGTGGTCGATGACGTGCACGAGCTGGACCCCGAGGTACTGCGCCAGCTGGAGCTGCTGATCATGCGCGCCCCGCCGCCGCTGCGCTTCGTGCTGGCTGTCCGCCATGACGTGCGTATCGGACTGCACCGGCTGCGGCTGGAGGGCGAGCTGGCCGAGATCCGCGCCGGCGACCTGAGGTTCAGCATGACTGAGGCGCAGGAGCTGTTCGCCGCGGCCGGCGTGAAGCTGGCGGAGCCCACGGTGGCGATGCTCCAGGAGCGGACCGAGGGATGGGCCGCCGGGTTGCGGCTGGCCGCCTTGTCGCTGGCCGGCCACCCCGATCCGGAGCGGTTCGCCGCCGAGTTTTCCGGCACCGACCGGACGGTGGCCGAGTACCTGCTGGCCGAGGTGCTGGACCGGCAGCCCGATCAGGTGCGCCGGCTGCTGCTGCGCACGTCGATCCTGGAGCGGGTGAACGGCGAGCTGGCCAGCCTGCTCACCGGAGACCAGGGCGCCGAGCGGGTGCTGCAGGATCTCGAGCAAGCAGGCGCGTTCGTCGTGTCGCTGGACGCGAACCGGACGTGGTTTCGCTACCACCAGATGTTCGCCGGCCTGCTGCAGTTGGAGCTGCGCCGGACCGCCGGCGGCGAGGTGGCCGCGCTGCACCAGGCTGCCGCTGGCTGGTTCGCCGCCCACGGCTACCCGGTCGAGGCGATCCGGCACGCGCAGGCTGCCGGTGACTGGGAGCTGGCCGCCGGGCTGCTCGCGGACTACTGGCCAGGCCTTCATCTGGAGGGCCGGGACACGATTGTTCACGGTCTGCTCGCCGGGTTCCCCGCCGCGACGGTGACCGCAAATGCCGAGCTGGCGGCGCTAGCGGCGGGTGATGAGCTAGCCCGCGGGTCGCTGGAGGCCGCCGAAGGGTACCTGGCACTAGCGGACCGCGAATCGGCGTCGGTGCCGGCCACCCGACGCTGGCAGTTCCAGGTCCTGCTCGGTATGGCCCGGCTGCTGCACGCGCGCCAGCGCGGGGACCTCCAGGCGGCTGCGGAGGAAGCGGAGCAGCTGCAGACCACGGCCGAGGACCCGGCGGCGACGCAGCCGCACCTGGGCGAGGACCTGCGCGCCCTGGCGCTGATCAGCCTGGGCAGCACCGAGGTCTGGACCGCCCGATCCGAGGAGGCGCACCGGCACCTGCAGCAGGGCGTCGCGCTGGCGCGCCGGGTCGGGCGGCCCTTCCTGGAGTTCACCGGGCTGGCGAATCTGGCCGTCGCCGAAGTCGCGCGGCCGTTCGCGCAGCGGACCGTGATGGGGCGGCCAGTGACGCGAGCCTCCGAGCTCGCCGCGCAGGCGATCGACCTGGCCCAGCAGCACGGCTGGACCAGCGAGCCGGCCTTCGGCGTCGCCTGCCGGACAGTCGCAGCGGCGCTCGCCTGGCAGGCACGCCCCGAGGAAGCCGAGCCCTGGATCCAGCGCGCCGAGCGCATCGTGACCGCGGAAACCGAACCCGCCGCAGCCGCCGGAGTCCGCCTCGCTCGCGGGATCCTGGAGGTAGCGCGCAGCCGGGACCAGGAAGCCCTGGTCGCCTTCCGGGCCGCCGAGCAGCTCGCCGCGCGCCTCGACGCAAAGCACCCGGTCGCCGCTCAGGCGCGCGCTCTGCAGTTGCTCGCCCGTGCCCGCCTCGGCGACACCGATGACGCCGGGCATGCCCTGGACGGCCTGAGCGAACGAGCGCGGGAACGCGGCGACGTACGCGTCGCCACCGCGGCGCTGCGGCTCGCGGAGGACGACCCGAGCGCGGCCGCTGAAGCGCTCGCGCCGGTCCTGGACGGCTCCGCCTCCGTATCCCCTGGGCTGTGGCTGGCCCTGGCGTACCTCCTGGAGGCCAGCGCACGGGACGCGCTCGGCGACCAGGACGGCACCGGCCGGGCCCTGGAGCGCGCGCTGGATCTGGCCGAACCCGACGGCGCGCTGCTGTTGTTCTTCCAGCACCCGGTGCCGGGTCTGCTCCAGGCCCATGCGCGGCGCCGCACCGCCCACGCCGCACTGATCACCCAGATCCTGGACCTGCTCGCCGGAAACCAGCCCGCGCCGGCGGCCGCCTCGCCCCGGCTGCCCATGGAGCCGCTGAGCGACAGCGAACTGCGCGTGCTGCGGTACTTGCCCACCAATCTCACCGGGACAGAGATCGCGAGTCAGCTGTACGTCTCGCACAACACCGTCAAAACCCACGTCCGCAACGTGTACGCCAAGCTCGGCACCCACACCCGGACCGAGGCCGTCAGCCGGGCCCGCAGTCTCGGGCTGCTCGCGCCGTCCGCTCGCAGCCCGGCGCGCCGCGCTAGTTAGTCGATCTCCCCCGACCAGGGCCTGATCACCCCGTCCCGGCCGCGAACCCGCCGGGGCACCCGCTCGTAACTCTCGGGGGCTTCGAGGGGCTGGAGGCCGGCTGCCCGGACCTGCGCCACCTTGTGCAGCGCCAGGCCGCCCGAATGCTGGATCCAGCTCACCCACGCCCACCAGCTTCCGTCGGCCTCGGTCAGCTCCCAGGCCAGCAGATGTCCGACGGTGGAGTCGTTCAGCGCGACAATCGGCGGCGCGTACGGCGCATCCTTGAGCACTCACACCATAATTCGCTCACACGTTCGATAGGTCAAGCGAATGCGGGCGAAGTCGGCGTCGTCACCCTGGGCGTGTACCGGTACGGGGCGATGGCGCTGGCGACGGCGGCGCCGGGGCGGTCACCGTCCAGGTGAATGTCGCCGAGCCGGTGGCGCCGACCGGGATCAGGGCGGTTACGGTTACCGCGTACTCGCCGCTCGCCGAGGCCGAGACGGTGCCGCTGATCAGGCCGCGGGCGCTGATCGACAGGCCGGGAGGCAGGCCCGCGGCGGTGAAGACCGGCGGCTCCCCCACGTCTGCGTTGATCGACCCGACCTGCAGCCGGATGGAGGTTCTCGCCACGCTGCGCTGAGCGCCCGGATCGAGGAGTCGCACCACCGCCTTGCCGAAGTAGCTGACATCGGTCCTCGCGGGGATGCCGGGCACCTGGGCGTTGCTGGTGTACTGCCAGAACGTCCAGCCTGGCCAGCCAGACGGCATCGGCGGAGAGGCGGGTCCGTACGCGGCTACCCACAGCGGGTCCGAGCCGAACGACCTGCTGTCCCCCGTGCACGTGCGCCACCAGTCGGCGGTGGTGTAGATGATGGTCGGCTGTCCGGTCAGCACCCGCGCCTCAGTGGTGAATGCGGAGATCCACGCGACCATCTGAGCGGGGGTCAGCCCGTAGCACGTGGCGCCGTAGGGGTTGTACTCGATGTCCAGGGCGAGCGGCATGGTGCGCCCGTCCGGGGCGTAGCGGGCGTGCCGCACCGCGTACTCGGCCTGGCTGGCCCCGCCGCTGACGTTAGGGATTGCGAAGTGGTAGCCGGTCACGTACAGCCCGGCTGCTTTGGCCTGCGCCAGGTCCGTGGCGTAGTACGGATTGACGTAGTAGTCGCCCTCGGACGCCTTGACGAACGCGAACTTGTAACCGGCCCGCGCAACCTGTCCCCAGTCGATTCCGGCACCGTGCGGGTGCTGATAGCTCGCCACGTCGACGCCGCGCGCTCCGGCGCTGGCGGGCCTTATGATCGCCGGGCTGCCTGCGAGTGCGTGCGACAGCCGTGGCGAGTGCGGGGACCCCACGTAAACCCGGCGCACGCCGTCGATCACTGGCGGCGGCTTCGTCGCGACCGCAGCTAAGCTCAGGCCGAATGGCTGGGCACCTCCGCCCCCGTCAAAGATGGCCACGGCAGCGACGCCGATGCCCGCCGCCGCAACTACGTGCGCGATAGCGATCCAGATGGTCATGCGCCGGGGGGTGGCGCGTCTCATGAAGCTCCTGCGGCCGGGAACGGTAGGCCTCACCACGGTAAGCGCGGTGGCCTCGAAAAGCTAACGAAATGACGGCCGGCGGCGGCGCTCACCGGAGCCGGCGGCCTGCGGCCGGGCTCTTAATTGATCCGCCCTGACGCTGCTCCGGCAGTTAGATTCGTTGGGGTAACAGCCTGACACGCCGGCCGAGGCTGCGGTTCGAGACCCCGGTACCGGCGACTGGCTTCGCAGAAGGGCACAGGGTCATGCCGCGAACATCGCCGGCCAGCCAGCCGGCGGCCGAGGCGGCGCCGCAGCGGCGCGGTATCCGGTCACTCCTGGCCAGGCTGGTGCCCGGCGCCTTAGCCGCCCAGCTCACCGACGACTACTCGGCGGAGAAATCCAAGCCAGTTCCGGTCAGCGCCCGCGTGCCGCGATGGCACCTGACCGCGCTGCTGATGACCCTGATCGGCGGCATCCCTGCGCTGACCGCCGGGGTCGCCTTCTACGAGAACGGCTACTCGTTCGCCCGCGCCCTCGCCGCCATGACGATCGGCGGCTGCTGCTATCTCGCGTACGCGATCCCGGCCGCCTACCTCGGTGCCCGGACCGGCCGGGGAACGGCCCTGCTGACCCGCGCGGTGTTCGGCTCCGCGGCATCCCTGGTGATCACCGACCTGCTGGTCGCCGCCGGCGCGGCCCGGCTCGCCTTCGTGTCCACCGTGGTGGCGAGTCTCTTCAGCGGCGTGTTCGGGTGGCAGCATGTCGCGCTGATCGCCGCGGCGCTCGCGGTGGCGGCGGCAGCAGTCAACGTGCTCGGCTTCGGTGTCATCGCCGCCGTCGCCCGCTATCTGACCGCTCCGCTGCTGCTCGCGTGGGCCGGTTACCTCGTCATCCGCGGCATCCTGACGCCGCACGTCGCACTTGGCGCGCCCGGCGGACCGCACGCGCTGCCCTTCGCGGCGGGAGTCGGCGTCGCGATCAGCGTCCTTGCCTGGGGCAACGAGCCCGACATCGGCCGGTACGCGAAGGCCCAGCCGCGCTGGTCGGCGGGGCCGTACGCTGCCGCGCTCGCGGCCGGCGGGCTGCTGCTCGCCGCGGCCGGCTGGCTGATGGCGAGCATGTCGCGCGGCGGCACGCCGGCGGCGTTCGCGCACGGAGTCCGGTTCTCGACATTCGGGGTGCTCGGGCTCGGGGCCGTCGTCATTGCGACGCTGCAAATCGCGAACTCGAGCGGCGCCTGCTATCAGATGACCAATGCCGTGCAGAACTTCACCGGGCAGCTCGCCGGCTGGCAGCGGTGGCGCACAGCGGTCCTCGTGGCGGCTCTGGGCGGGCTGACCACCTGGGCGATTCACGGGTCCGTGACCGGCTTCGGGCGCGTGGCCGCCTGGTCCGCGGTGATCCTGCCGAGCGTGACGGTCGTGATGTGCGTCGAACTGCTCCGGCCTCAGCAGGGTACGGATCGCAGCCGACGGGTCAGGATTCCGCCCTGGGGCCGGGGCGGGCGCGGACCGAACTGGCCAGCCATCGCGGCCGTGGCGGTGGCGACGTGCTTCGGCAGCTGGGGCATGGCGCTGCTGCCCGGCCAGCACGCGGCCCCCGCGCTGGGGTTCGTGCCGGCCGAGTCGTGGCTGCTTGCGGGCGGGATCTACGCCGCCATCGTCGCCGCGCATTCCGGGTACGCCGCGGTCCTCGCCGCAGTCGGCAGGGCCCGCGGTGCAGTCAGGGACGCCGCCGCCAGGAGAGCCGAGGCTAAGCGGCAAGCCGCCGCCAGCCGGGCCGCGGCCGTCGCCGCCCGGGCCGAGGCGAAACGACAGGCCGCCGCCAGCCGAGCCGCAGCCGTCGCCAGCCGGGCCGAGGCGAAGCGCCAGGCAGCTGCCCGGCGAGCCGACGCCAAGCGACAGGCCGCCGCTGCCCGGGTCAAAGCCAAGCGGCAAGCCCGCGCGAGGCGAGCCGAGGCCAGGCGGCGGCCTGCCAAACCGTCGAAGCGCGCGCCCAAGCCGGTTCCGCCGCCCCGGCCGCAGCCCCGCGATTATCTCGACGCCATCCGGCGCGAGCTGGCGGACGACACGTCCGTCAACCCCTACCTCGCGCTGGTCTCCGCCGCCGCGGTGCCGCGCGTCCGGCTCGGCGACTTCGCGGCCGAGCAGGTGCAGATGCGGGCGAGCGACCGGCGCAGTTTCCTCTACCTCGCCGCGCGCGCGACCGACCCGATGGGCACGCTGTTCGCCGATTTCGCGGACGCCGAGCGCCGAGCGCTCGACCTGCTGACGATCTTTACCGAAGCGCTCGGCCGCCGGGTCGAGTCCGGTGCCGGATCGCAGCGGGCGGGCTGCCGCGCCTACCCCGCGTTCGTGGCCTGGCTCGCGCTCAACGCGCAGCCAGTGGATGCCGCCCTGGCGATCGTGGCGTGCCGGCCCGCGTGGACCGCCAGCCTGGCCGGCATCGGGCGGGCGCTGCGGGAGCGTCCGGACTACCGGTTCGACGAGCGAGCCTGCGCCTTCTTCGATCTGGTGGCGGCGCCCGACACGCACACCGACGATCAGCTGATGCGCATGGTGACCGCGAGCGTCAACACCGGTCAGCCTCCGCTGCAGGCAGCCGGCTACGCACGGATGCTGGCGTCCTACCAGAAGATGTTCTGGGCCACGCTGGCGACAGAGGTCACGGAGGCGGCCGCCGTCAGCGCTGGCTAGCAGCACACGGCTGCCTAGTGCGCCGGCCCGCCGAGAGCACGGCGAGCTCATGCCTGTTCTTCTTTGCTGTCGGCGGTGATTAAATAGGGCGCTCGAGAGCGTCGAGGTGAGGTACCACATGGCTCTGCAGGTCCCGTACGTCGGCTACCTCAGCCTGGGAGACGACCCGCACCTGATCGCCAGCGAGTGCAGCACGTGCGGCGCCTTGTTCTTCGACCGGCGTAACGCCTGCGCCAACTGCGGCGGACATGACTTCGCCGCCAGGCGGCTGGCGAACGACGGGGCGCTGCGGGCTTTCACCATTGTCCACCGCGCCAGTCCCGGGGTGCCGGTCCCGTATGTCTCGGGCATCGTCGACCTAGACGGGGGCGGGGTCGTGAAGGCCAACATTGTCGGCGTCGACCCCGAGCCCGGCACGCTGACACTCGGCATGAGGGTGACGCTTACCACGTTCGCCGTCGCTACCGATGCGGCGGGCACCGAGGCGGTCGCGTTCGGGTATGAGCCAGCCTGAATTGACCACCCGCACTCATCCGGCGGACACTAGCGCCAATGCGCCCCGGACAGTAAATATGCAGGAGGGCTGCTCGCATGGCCGACTCGCTGTGGATCATCGGCGTCGCGATGACGAAGTTCATGCGCTACAAGGACAAGGACCTGATCGACCTCGGGACCGATGCAGCGACGGCCGCGCTGGCGGACGCGGGCCTGACCATTTTCGACGCCGACATTCTGGCGGCCGGGTGCCTGTATGACACCAACGGCATCGGTCAGCGGATCCAGAAGCAGATCGGCCAGACTGGCATCCCGGTCTACAACGTGACCAACGCGTGCGCGACCGGTGCGACGGCGTTCCGGGTCGCGGCGATGGCAATCAAGGCCGGCGAGGCGAGCATCGGGCTTGCGGTGGGTCTGGAGCAGATGGGCAAGGTCGGTCTGCTCGGTGCCCAGCCAGCGAAGAAGGGCGCGAACTTCGAGCCGTCCGGGCGCTATCAGGCCGTCGGCCCGGTCGAGGGAGTGCTGGGGACCAGCCTCATGCCGGGCACGTTCGCCCAGTCCGGCATGGAGTACGCCTACCAGCACGACGGCGTCGGCTTCGAGCAGTTCGCGAAGGTGGCGGAGAAGAACCACGCCCACTCGACACTGAATCCGCTCGCGCAGTACCAGAAGGCGTTCTCGCTGGAGGAGGTCATGACCGCCGAGATGATCGCCTACCCCAACACGCTGCTGATGTGCTGCCCGACCGGCGACGGCGCAGCCGCGGCGGTGCTGTGCAGCGGGGAGCGGCTGGCCTCGATGCCAGGCGAGGTCCAGCGCCGTGCAGTCAAGGTGTCGGCGTCGGTGATGACGAGTGACCCGTACGTCGACGGCGGCTCGGTCCAGTTCGACGTGAACACGCTGACCCGGCAGGCCGCCGACAAGGCCTACGAGCAGGCCGGGGTCGCTCCGGAGGACCTGGACCTGGTCGAGCTGCACGACTGCTTCGCCACCGCTGAGCTCCGGCACTACGACAACCTCCGGCTGTGCCCCGAAGGCGGGGCCGGGGAGTGGATCGACAAGCGCGGACCGTGGCGCGACGGGCAGATCCCGGTCAACGTGTCCGGCGGCCTGCTGTCCAAGGGGCACCCGCTCGGCGCCACCGGCATCGCGAACATCTACGAGGTGGCCACCCACCTGCGCGGCGAGGCAGGCGACCGGCAGATCGAGGGCGCAAAGGTCGGACTCACCCACGTCATCGGCCTCGGCAGCGCCTGCGCGGTCCACATCCTCGAGAAGTCAGCCGCCTGACCCAGCAACCCCGGGTGAGCTGAATCCGATGAGCCCGTTCGCGACACCGCTCGGAGCCCCATGCCGGTAGCAGACCGAGGCCACACGCAGATTTTCTGGGAGGAGCAGGGCTCGGGCGAGCCACTGCTGCTCGTGATGGGGCATGGGTGGCCGCGCCAGATGTGGGCCAGGCACCTCCCGGCTCTGACCGAGCGGTTCCGGGTCATCACGTTCGACAACCGGGGCGTGGGCCAGACCACGACCACACTGTCGCAGTGGACTCTCGCCGACATGGCTGATGACGCTGTGGCGGTCCTCGATGCGGCTGGCGTGGGACGGGCGCACGTGTACGGTGCATCGATGGGCGGCGGAATCGCTCAGGTGATGGTCCTCGTCCATCCCGAGCGGGTGAGCGCCCTCATCCTGGGCTGTACTGCTGCCCGGGCGGCCCAGCGGCGCGTGCCCGTGCTGCCGCTCGTTCGTCACCTCCTGCCCGCCCTGCTCGCCGGCCGCCAGGCCAGGACGGTCGCGCTTGCGCAGGCGCTGGTCTACGGGCCGGCCACGGACCCGGCGCTGATCGCCGAGGACGTCCGGCTGCTCGAGTCGCTGCACCGGCCGGCCGAGGGGCTACGGGCCCAGCGCCAGGCCATCATGGATTACGAGGGCTCGGAGGCCCGGCTGGGCTCGATCCGCTCCCCGACGCTGATTATGCACGGGTCGGACGACCGGCTGGTTCCCCTTCACTACGGCGAGGAACTGGCGCGGCTGATCCCGGATGCGGAACTTGTCGTGCTGCCGGGAGCGGGCCACATGTATGTCACTGACGCGACTCAGGCCGCTAATTTGGCCGTGTTGTCCTTCCTGGCCGCGCACCCGATGCAACCGCGGTGAGATGCGCTCACCTGCGGTCCAGGACGGATTATGACTTGCAATGCATATCTCTCTGAAGTAATATCAGGGCGTGGACATCGACTGGCCAGCAGAGTTCGGCCGGTGGCTCGACAGCACCGAGGAGCAGGCACATGCCGGCGATGAGCGCTCACGCGCCATCCTGGTCTTCGTCGTGCGCGCCCCGGGCCAGTTGCGGAACCTCACCGAGCCGCCCGCTGAGGATGACCAGACAGCGACGCTGATGCGTGTGCGGCAGTCCAGGCGCTATCAGCTGTGGCGGGTCTCGCACGCCTACCACCCCCAGGTCGCAGTCCGGCTCATCTGCTGGTTCCCGCCGGACACCGGCGCCGTAGTGGTCGCGTTATTCGCCGGGGAGAAGGCCAGGCTCGGCGACGTGTTCTACGACAGCGTGGCCGCCAGAGCCGACCCGCTGATCGACCAGTGGAAACGCGAAACAGGCTATGAGGAGAAGCCATGACCGACCACAGCACACCGCCGCAGGAGCCCGTCTTCGTCCGCGGCAACGAGCACCTGGACCGGCTGCTGTCCGATCCGCGGATCGCCGCCGACGTCGCCCGGGCCAGCGCCGACGCCGAAGAGATGGACCGGGTTTACGCCATGAACCTGGCCATGATCCGCAAGGCCGCCCAGATGACCCAGGTCGAAGTCGCCCGCAAGCTCGGCGTCGGCCAGGGCGCCATCTCCCGGCTGGAGAACCGCGGCGACATGCTCCTCTCCACCCTGCACGACTACCTGACCGCCACCGGCGCCGACGCCGCCAGCATCGTCGTCAGCGTCCGCGGCAGCAAAATCGAGCTCGACCTCGCACGGCTGCCCCACGCTCACTCCGACGAGTCAACCGCCTAGCCGGCAGGGCATCCCAGCCACAGCGCGGCCGCGCGAACCCGGCAATAAGGTGGCCTGCTCATGCGGCAGGAGCGAGCGGCTGCGTCCGAGCGTGTCGACCCGACGCAGTGCGATAGCGTCCTCGCGTCGCGAGTGTCGCAACTCTCGCGTTCAACGCGCCGGGCGCGTACCTGGCAGCGCACCCGCTATACCCGCTGCAGCCGCGATGACAGCGCTCACCCGCTCCGGCCGCGAATACTGTCGGTGCCCGCGGGTAGCTGGCGGCCGTGGCTACTAGAGCGAGAACTGTCGCCGGGTACGCAATTCCCGGTATCGTCGTCTTCTTCTTCTGGGTGGTCGTCGTCATCCTGGCCATCATCCTGCTGGCGTTCATCGTGCACTGGGCCGGAGGCGGAGTACTCAACCTGAGGCTGGGACACTTCGTCCTCAACGTCGGCTTCACGTAATCGCAGCGTGGGCAGCCGGGCCCGTCACGCGGTCGTGTCCGCTCCTGCCCCCTTGTCTGTTGCTGCGCCGTCAGCCTGACCATCGTCAGCAGGCGAGCCTGCGGGCTGAGGCTTCTGCCAGTTGCGGATAAGAGCGGCGACCGCACCAGCCGCGGCGGCCAATCCGGCAATACGCGTGGGCGCACGCCAGCGCGAGCTTCGCGGCGCATCTGGCGCCACATGCCGCGCGGCGGTGGACAGCGAGGCCGCGATCCTCGGCGCGACGGTGTCTTGCAGAGCCTGACCAGTTCGCTCGAGCTTCGGCGCCAGCCTGGCGCGCCCCGCGTGGACTCCGTGTTTCGCAGCTGCGCTCCCGCGCCTGGCTAACGGCAGGACGAAAGCCGCGGCACGACGAGCGGCTTGCTCACCAATCCCGGACCTGCTGTTCTTCTTTTCGCGCGACACCTGAACCTCCCGATCGGATACCTGGCTGAGCCAGCTTCCCCGCGGGGACGGTTTCAAGCACGAGCGGCCCGGCGAGTGTGACGGCGGGTCTCCGGGACACACCATTGCGGCTCAGCACTGCCCGCCCATTTCGCTGGGGCTATTTCACGCTCTGCGAATGTGGTAAAAATGGCCCATCCGGGTGATCTGGACTTACCGCCGCCGGAGGCGCGTCCGTCCAGCAGGAGCGGCAGCATGGTCATTCTGATTATCGTCGGCGTGGTGTTCGCGGCCGTTGGCGTCTACGGCAGCAGGCGGCAGTTTCTGCTGCGGAAGAAGGGCCAGCGGGTCACCGGGACGGTCACCCGCATCGACAAGCAGTGGGACCCCGGTGGCGGCGGCCCCGACAATGCCGGTGGCACCTGGTCCTACACGCCTGTCCTGAGCTTCCAGACGCTCGCTGGCCAGCAAATCGAAACAAGCTCACGAATCGGGAACTCCAGCATTGCCGGGTTCAGCGTCGGTGTAAAGGAGGGCCAGCAGGTCCGGGTGATCTACGATCCCGCGGATCCCAGCGACGCAGAAGTCGATACCGTCAGCGCGCAGAGTGCTGCCATGCTGCTGCCACTGGTCGCTGCCGTGGTCGGCATCGGAGTCTTCGTGGCCGGCATTGTCGGCATGATCGGCAAGTAATCCCGCGCGCCGGCCGATCCTGATCAGGCGATCGCCGGCGCCAGGGATGCGATCCCTCGAGCTGCCCGGTGCGGCCCGGTGTACCAAGCGAGTCCCATGTCCCCGAGCAGATCGATGCACGACCGGGCTGGCCGCGTATAGGCGTAGACGACAAGCGGTATCGGGCTCCGGTCAACGAGCGCTGTCAGCGGGGCCCTTTCGTTCTCCAGGCGGCCTGGCGCTGACAGGGTTGTGACGAGCACGATCCCGTCCACCTCGCCGCAGTCGACCAGGACTTCCAGCGCAGGCGCGAACTGTCCTCCGGCGATGAACTGGGCCGTGAGATCGACCGGGTTGACCGGCGACCCGTAGGAAGGCATATGAGCGGCCAGCTTCGCCTGCGTCACCGGGCTGAGGACGGGCAGCTGCAGTCCCTCGCGACGGCAGGCGTCCGCTGTCCACACCCCGGCACCGCCCGAGGTGGTGACGACTGCCACCTTCCGGCCGGCCATCGGCGGGCACTTGGACCGTGACTGCAGAACGTCGATCAGGGTATCGGCGTCGGCGATCAGCTGAATCGCCGGATGGTCGAGCACCCGGCCGTATTCCGCAGGAGTTCCCGCGTCGTGACGGGTGTGCGCGAAGGCTCCCCGCACCCCCGCATCGGACACGCCCAATTTGACGATCATGAAGATCTTGCCGAGAGCCAGGGCTCGATCCGCGATCGCGCGCATGCGCCCCGGCTCGCGGAAGCCCTCGAGCAGCATGACAACGATGCTGGTGCCGGGGTCCTCGACTGCCTCGGCCGCTACATCGAGGATGTCGAGGTCAACTTCATTTCCGGTGCTGACGATGTGGTTGAAGCCGATACCGGCTTCACTCCCCCACTGGGCCACCGCGAAGCCCAGCCCGCCGCTTTGCGAGAGCACGGTGACCCCGCCGGCTTTGAGCGGCGCGCCGCTTCTCTCGTAGTCCAGGACGGGGCTGAAGGTCACTGGCGCCTGCGCGCGGACGCTGGCAAACCCCTCACAGTTGGGTCCGAGAACGCGCATGTCCGTGGCGAGCAGATCCTGACGGACTTCCTCGGCGAGCTCGAGGCCGCTTCCCTGTCCTTCGCCAAATCCCGAGCTGACGACCACGGCCACCTTGACCCCAGCCGCTGCGCACTCGCGCAGCACCCCAGGAACGAGTCCGGCGGGCACCGCAACCATCGCGACGTCAACGGGCTCCGGCACCTCACCGATGCTCGGGTACGCCCGTTCGCCCTGAACCACGGAATGTGCGCGGTTGACCGGGAACACTGCGCCCTGGTATCCGCGAGCGCGCAGCAGAGCGAGCGGGCGCGCGCCGAGCGCATGCGGATTGGTCGAAGCGCCGATGACCGCGACAGACTTGGGGTTAAAGAGGGCGGCGACAGCGTCCGCTGACATGGCGGTCACGACAAGCCGAAGAGCCGGCGCGGGTTCGTGTCCGCGACCAGGTCGACCGCTGCCTCACCGAGCGCGCTGCTGATCGCCTGCACCGGGTTGGCCACCGCCATGTCGAACGGCATGTCGGTGCCGAGCAGCAACCGGCCGAGCGTCACCCGCTCGGCCAGGAACCGCAGCGCCGCCTCACCGTGCAGGACTGTGTCAAAGAAGAAGTGGTCGAGGAGCCGCTCGGTGTCAACGGGCGCCGTGAACTCGGGCCGGACGCCCGAGGCGTGCCGGAGCCGGTCGAGCTGATACGGCACGAAGCCGCCGCCGTGGACGGCGATAACCCTGATGCCGGGGTAGGCGTCGAGCACACCCGAGGACATGAGCCGCTCGACGACGATGGCCGATTCGAGCGGGTTGCCGATCACGTTCTGCAGGTACCAGTCCCGCAGGGCCGGGTGCTCGTCGTTGTAGGCGGGGTGCACGAACACCGGCAGGGACCGCTGGCCGCACAGCTCCCAGAACGGCCGGAAGATCTCCTCGTCGAGGCGGCGCCCGGCGATCGAGGTGGCGACGGCAACCCCTACCGCGCCGAGGTCGATCGCGTCGGCCAGCAGCGCGCACGCGGCGGGCACGTCCTGCAGCGGCGCAGTGGCCATGAAGGACAGCCGGCCCGGTGCCGCAGCGCAGAACTCCGCCAACCCCTCGTTCACGGTTCTGGCGAACCGCTCCGCCTGGTCGGGCTCCAGCCGGTACATGAAGAGCGAGATGGCGGGCGAGACGACGGCGCCGTCCAGTCCGGCGCGCTCCAGGTCGGCGAGCCGGGTCGCCGGGTCGGAGAAGGTCTTCAGCAGCTCGAACGGCACGTGATCCGGGCCCCGCCACCAGCCGTCGCTGATGTCGATGCCGAACGAGCTGTCGGCGCGGATGAGCCGGAGGACGTCCTCGGGGATGACGTGGTTGTGGACGTCGAGCCTCATGAGCTACCAGCCGTCTCGGTCTCGGGCGCCGCTGCCGGCACGACGGGGATCAGCAGCGTCGCGGCGTGCTCGCCGCCGGTGTGCAGCGTGGTCGTGCCGCCGAACCGGACCGGCGGGCGGTCGTCTGGGTCATCGTGCAGGAACGGCCCGCAGCCGCGCAGCTCGTTCCTGAAGTGCCCGAGGCGCGCGCCCGCGCCGGCGTGCTCATAGTCGTGTCCCTGCACGGTCACGCCGAGCCGGTATCCAGCCGGCGCGACGATGCAGGTCGGCAGGATCTCGACGTCGGCCTCGTACACCTGGCCCGGCCTGACCTCACTCAGCTCGCGGTGCGGATGGTAGGGCCGGTACGGGAGGCTCATTTCCTGGTCCAGCGCCCGGTGGCTGAGGCGCAGCCAGCCCTGCCCCAGAGGTGCATGCGGGTCGATAGCACCCTGGAACGTCACCTC
>Ga0123355_10006094_pt1 | contig 17785 bp, 11 predicted proteins | sample TergutEmb28metaG_3_FD_89872 | JGI IMG/M metagenome (GOLD analysis project Ga0123355, IMG submission 89872) | Embiratermes neotenicus P1 segment gut microbial communities from Petit-Saut dam, French Guiana - Emb289 P1 | ecosystem: Host-associated > Arthropoda: Insects > Digestive system > Gut ... | reverse complement strand
GCTTTTTGGTGTAAAAGTAAACTCAAAGTCTAGACTTGGTATAGGTGTTCCTTCTGGCATTTGAAGGGACTTAGTAAGAAGGCTTTCACCTTCAGCAGGAGTCGTGCGAAGGAACATGATAGATTGTATCCCTCCGCCCCTTGCTGCGGTATTGAAGCCATAGGTCTGCAGGATGAACGTAGGCGCAACCCTCGCAGTAAAGGTTCCGTCCCCTAATTGTCCGCTTTCATTACTGCCCCAACCCCACAGCTCTCCGTCTTCGTTAAAAGCTAAAAAATGATTTGTCCCACCATGCAATGACACCCAATTATCTGCGGTTCCAAGTACTTTCCCAGGAAGATGAGATGGATTTTCAGCATTTACTGGACGTCCACCAATCTGACCCGAGCCCCATGTCCATAGCTCCCCATCTTCGTTTATCGCAGCAGACGCTGAACCTGTAGTCCTTACGTCCACCCAATTGCTTGCAGTGCCTATTTGCGTGACTACCCCTGCAGCTGAAATGTTCCAAAGTTGTCCTGATTCAGTAACACCTCGAAAAGTGCCTGCATCCGCCGTGATTACTGTCCAGTCACTCCTGTCGCCTACTCGCGACAAGCCACTCGACCCCATATGAAGCTGGCCTAGAGAATTAATGGCAGCAAGAGAAGAATTGCTTACTGCAAAGTCCTCCCAATTGGTGGCAATTCCTATTCGGGTAGGCACGTGGTTTGTTCCTCCCAAAGTTCCCCACCTAAAAAGTTCACCATTGGAATTTATGGCAGCCACCGCAGAGGATCTTGCGGAAACCTGTACCCAATTATCTGCAGTCCCTATTTTTGTAGGCTCAAGTATATTTCCTGTACCTGGACTTGGGTTAGCTCCCTGCCCCATGTTGGCCTGGTTCCAGCCATTTCCCCAACCAAAAAGCTCACCATCAGAATTAACGGCAAAAGAGCCCATGCCTGCAGTCGCTGCAAAGACCCAGTTCGCCTCATTCCCTATTCTCTGTGGAGTATTTCTGTTGGTATCAGTACCCTCATTGCCCAGTCCCAGTCGACCATTTAAATTATTACCCCATGAATACATGGGCATGCCTCCATTGGCAGCAAAAGTAGCCTCTGCCTCAGGCATAGTTCCACCAAACACGGGCATAAGGCTTATCACAGTCATTGCCAAAACAAGACTGAGCGCACATATTCCTTTATACAATTTCTTTAGCCCCACTTTTAACCTCACATTTTTTGCTCAATAGCTCACTCATCTTGAGTGTCAGATATTCTCAAAGTAATAAACCTTGCCATGATTTCCATCAGAAAGCACAGAATTTACTCAGTATGTACTATACAGGGATTTGAGACAAATTTCGATACCTATTCATCTAAATGCGACAAAAGATAGGCAATTGATACAATTTTCCTGCTATTAGGCACAGGTGACACACTATCTGTACACAGATTGCTCATGAAACTATCCGCACAAAAGGTTAGATCTCCTGCGCGATAAGGCAACCAATCTCTGCTGTTCCGACCAGTGTCTGTCCCGTATCTCTTTGATACAAATCTCCCGTGCGGTAACCTTTTTCAAGTACCGTTTTTGTTGCCGCCTCTATAGCAGTGGCCTCTTCTTCAAGACTAAAGGTATAACGTAGCATCATAGCAACAGAAAGAATCATCGCCATAGGATTGGCCAAATCCTTGCCAGCGATATCTGGGGCAGATCCATGCACGGGTTCATACATACCAAAGCTATCTTCACGCAAAGATGCAGAGGGCAACATTCCTATAGAGCCCGTAATCATACTTGCCTCATCTGAGAGTATGTCGCCAAACATATTATTCGTCACTATTACATCGAACTGTTGCGGGGCACACACCAATTGCATGGCCGCGTTATCGATGTAGAGGTGACTTAGCTCTACATCGGGGTAGGACGGGGCGACCTCTTCCATCACTTCCCTCCAAAGGCGAGAGCTTTCTAGAACATTTGCCTTGTCTACACTGGTAAGCTTACTTTCGCGCTTGCGCGCCATGTCGAAAGCAACGTGCGCAATCCTGCGAACCTCTGCGTCACTATACTGTTCGATATCGTAGGCAACGACACCCTTTCTGCCTTCTGTACCCTCTTTGTCTTCTCCCACACTTCGACGACCGCGGTCTCCGAAGTAGATACCCCCTGTAAGTTCTCTTACCACCATAAGCTCAAGTCCACCCGCGATAAGCTCAGGCTTAAGTGGACAGGCATCCTTCAGCTCTTCAAACAGGATTGCAGGGCGCAGATTTGAAAAAAGACCCAGTTCTTTTCGCAGCCCTAGCAAGGCCTGCTCAGGACGCTGGTCCCCAGGAAGCGTGTCCCACTTCCAGCCTCCTATAGCAGCCAGAAGCACTGCGTCTGATTCTTTGCAGGCCTCGACTGTTCCTGCTGGTAAACAGGTACCCACTGCATCAATGGCACAACCGCCAGCTAAAACCTCGTTATAGGTAAAGGTGTGTCCAAAGCGTGCACCTACTGCATCCAGAACACGCTGAGCCTCCCCCATTATTTCAGGACCTATCCCGTCACCCTTGATAACTGCAATAGTAAGGTTCATGCTCACTAACCTTCCTGTCTTTTCTTAATTGACGCCAATAGGCCACCCGCGTCAATGATTTCCTTAATAAACTCTGGGAAAGGGATGGATTCATAACTTTCGCCTTTAGTGAGGTTGGTGATAATTCCCGTATCAAAATCAACCTCTACCCTGTCCCCTAAATCAATTCTCTCACTTGCCTCTACACACTCTAAGATAGGCAGTCCAATATTAATAGCATTGCGGTAGAAGATCCGTGCGAAACTCCCTGCAATTACACAGGATATTCCTGACTCTTTGATGACCATAGGGGCATGTTCACGGGATGATCCACAGCCAAAGTTTTGTCCGCCAACTATGACATCACCTGCCTGCACTCTATTTACAAAGTCAGGATCAATGTCTTCCATGCAGTATTTTGCAAGCTCTTTTCTATCGGTAATGTTTAGGTGCCTCGCAGGAATAATCACATCAGTATCTACGTTGTCGCCATATTTGTGGGCAATTCCTTTCGCGGCGTAGCGCGCCTTAGATTCTTGCATATCTGCAGACACTTTCGTGTTCACATACTCTTCCGTCCCCATAAGCTAGACACCTTCCTCTTTTTTCTGAGCTTCAGCCTCACCCTGCTGGATTTCAGAAAGCGCTCGGGGGTCAGAGATTGCTCCTTTTATCGCAGATGCTGCAGCTACCTGTGCACTTGCTAGATAGACTTCAGAATCTACATGACCCATACGTCCCACAAAGTTTCGATTAGTTGTTGCTACACAGCGCTCCCCCGCAGCAAGTACCCCCATATGACCGCCCAAGCAGGGACCACAGGTTGGGGTAGAAACCACACATCCTGCCTCAACAAAAGTCTTGATATAGCCCTTCTCCAAAGCGTCCAGATAAATCTGCTGAGTACCCGGAATCACTATGCAGCGAATGTCTGGATGAATCTTCTTACCTTCCAGGATCTCAGCGGCCGCCTGCATGTCAGAAAGCCATCCATTGGTACAAGAACCTATGACAACCTGATCAATAGCAAGGCTACCTCCGGAAGAATCGCGGGCATCCCCTATCGCGCGCGTGTTCTCTGGAAGGTGAGGAAAGGCAACCGTGGGCTCAAGTGCTGAAAGGTCAATCTCCACCGTGCGTGCATAGGGAGCATCAGCATCTGCCTCAAAGATTTGGTAGTTCCGGTTTACACGATCCTGCATATAGTCACGTGTTACCTCATCTACAGGAAAGATGCCATTCTTTGCGCCTGCCTCAATGGCCATGTTTGCGATGCAGAAACGGTCATCCATAGTCAGACTAGCAACACCTTCACCCGTGTATTCCAGACTTTGGTAGAGTGCTCCGTCTACACCAATAATACCTATTAGATGCAAGACGATATCCTTGCCTGACACCATAGGCCTTAGTTTCCCTGTTAGGTTGACACGAATCGCACCTGGCACCTTAAACCAGGCTTCCCCTGTTGCCATGCCCGCTGCCATATCAGTCGAACCAACACCTGTAGAGAATGCACCCAATGCACCATAGGTGCAGGTGTGGGAGTCAGCGCCAATAATGCACTCTCCTGCAGCAACAATACCCAATTCTGGCAGCAGTGCGTGCTCTATACCCATTGCTCCTACATCATAAAAATGCTTAATCTTGTGCTTGCGTGCGAACTCACGACAGACCTTACAATTCTCTGCGGCCTTGATGTCCTTACTAGGCGTAAAGTGGTCCATCACAAGGGCGATTTTTTCACTATCAAATACGGCATCAAAGTCTGCGCCATAAAACTCTTGGATCGCGACGGGAGCCGTGATGTCATTACCTAGAACAAGGTCTAACTTTACCTGGACAAGCTCCCCTGCTTTTACTTCATCTAAGCCCGCAGCGCTAGCTAGAATCTTTTGTGTCATAGTCATAGGTCGTGCTGCCATGGCTATTCCTTCCCTTCTAGCCTGTTTGCAGCAGAGAGCAGCGCATATACTGAAGCTGTGGCGATATCATGATGTATCCCAACCCCCCATACGGGTGTTCCCTCAGCGCTAGAGATTTTCACATAGGTGGCGGCGCGTGCATCAGACTCTCCCTCAAGAGCATGCTGCACATAGTCCTCGAACTGGAAGGCAAGATCTGGCTTTACTTTTTTTAGTGCGTCCCGTACCGCGTCCAGAGTCCCGTTTCCGCGGCCGCTTTCTGTTTTAGTGTCACCTTCTGCCTCAAAGGTCACATCAGCAATAGTGTCTTCGCCGTCACGGTGCCAATCAACGGACAGAATCTTAATGGGGTCTGCAGCGTTAACATACTCATCAGTAAAAGCGGTGTGGATTTCATCAGGAACAAGTTCTTTTGACAGACGGTCAGAAATGTCCTTAATAAAGTAGCCCAGCTCTTCCCTGAATTCCATGGGCAGATTGTAGCCAAAGCTCTGTTCAAGGATGTAGCTTACTCCACCCTTTCCTGATTGGCTATTAATACGGATGATGTCTGTTTCGTATTCACGACTTACATCCCTTGGATCTATAGGCAAGTAAGGAACGGTCCAATTATTGCTGTCCCGATCTTCACGGAAGCGCATCCCTTTTGCAATCGCATCTTGATGAGATCCTGAGAAAGCCGCAAATGCCAACGATCCTGCATAGGGATGACGCTCTGGTACAGACAGCTTATTGATTTCTTCATGCATGCGCACGATACGAGGCATATCAGAAAGATCAAGTCCTGGGTCGACCCCATGCGTGTATAGGTTTCCTGCTAGGGTGATAAGGTCAACATTTCCTGTGCGCTCCCCGTTGCCAAAAAGGGTTCCTTCGACACGGTCAGCCCCTGTCAGCACTCCCATCTCTGCAGCTGCCACACCTGTTCCGCGATCATTATGGGGATGCAGAGAGATAAGAATATGCTCACGCTGATTCAGGTGCTTATTCATGTAAGCCACTTGCTGCGCGTAAACATGAGGCATGGAATGCTCTACTGTCGCAGGCAGATTGATAATCACACCTCTACCCTTTTGTGGCTGCCAAATATCTATAAGTGTGTTGCAGACTTTCAGAGCAAATTCGGGCTCTGTACCTGTGAAGCTTTCAGGAGAATACTCGAAAATGAATTCAGTCTCTGGCATCTTTTCTGCGTATTCATTGAACAGGTGGGCGCCCGTTTCTGCGATGCTTATAATCTGGTCTTCAGTCTTACGGAACACCTGCTGTCTTTGGATTGTAGAAGTGCTGTTATAAAGATGAACAATCACACGCTTTGCCCCGCGAACAGCCTCAAAAGTTTTCTCAATAATGTGAGCCCTTGACTGTGTCAGCACCTGTATTGCCACATCATCAGGAATAAGATCGTTGTCAATCAGGTGGCGCACAAAGGCAAATTCTGTTTCAGAAGCCGCAGGAAATCCAATTTCTATTTCCTTGAAACCAACTTCAAGCAGAAATTCATAATAACGGATTTTCTCCTCTAGGCGCATGGGGGTAATCAGTGCCTGATTACCATCGCGCAGGTCAACACTACACCAAATGGGAGCCTTAAGCAGGCGATCCTGCTTTGCCCAGTCCAAGAGCTCCTCTGGCGGCAAGTGGTATTGAGGGGTGTACTTGTGCTTGTGCTTCATGGGTAGTGCCTCCTTTAACTTGGATCCTACTTACCTTCCGATGTACAAGGCGACAATCTTTAAGAAATTTAAAAAACCCCCGCTCTTGCACTATCAAGAGACGAAGGCTTGAATGCTTCCGCGGTACCACTCTTGTTGACGTCTAACAACGCCCACTCAAAAATGCCTGCACTCTGGGGTGAGACGCTTGGCCTATCCATACAGTCTTGCAGCAACCGACTGCTCTCTTAAATGGACTATGAGCCCGCATATTCCCTTCACCGTGCGTTATTCAGTTGAGTAATAGCTTACTGCATGTTGACGAGGTGTGCAAGAAGTGTGCACACGTACCTCTGCCCAGTGGTCGTCACGACCCAAAGGCTGTACAGATTAATTTCCTTGTGCCATGACTGCGCGCATTATGATAGACTAATACGTCGCTGGAGGGGTGGCAGAGTCCGGCTGAATGCACTGGTCTTGAAAACCAGCAACGGTTTACCCCGTTCGTGGGTTCGAATCCCACCCCCTCCGCCATTTTAATATCTAAACCCAGCTGGGTACGTCATCCAAACCATTGTCCCTAATATTCTGGCACGCTCGTCCTCTACCATCACTGGCTGGTGGGTCGCATTGGTACTATCTGGCAAAAGCACTACGTTATTACCTGTTCTGCTATAGCGCTTTAAAGTAGCATCAGAACCATCAACGTTAACTGCCACAACATCACCACTTCTGGGCTGTCTGTCGGGATCAAGGAAAGCATATCCGCCGTGCAGGATTACCTTATCCATACTGTCGCCGCTCACCTTTAGAAAAAAGCCATTAAGATGTTTCTCTCTAATTGATTCAAGTATGCCAACGTCTTCTAGGACTTCGCTCATCTCTATGGGACTGCCCGCAGCAATTGTTCCGTATAGCGGAGCATTCGCAAAACTACCTGACCTCACAGGAATAGCATTAGCTGGCAGTGACGCATTGCGCCCCAGCAAATCATCTACGGTAACCCCAAAGAACTCTGCAATTTTGATTAAATCGCCACTTCTTGGAGCATTTATCCCTTGCTCCCACGCACGATAGGTAGGAAAAGGTACCTCTAGCTTTTCTGCAGCATCTATCTGAGTCAGGCCAGATCCGCGCCTTATTTGCTTGAGATTAACCAGCATTATCATTCCTTTCAAATATGCAGCATATTTTTTCATGAAAAATATTTCCTGACAAACACCAGTTAAGCTGTTATTTTTATTGTCATAATCAGCACTATGTTATATATTTGAAACAAACATATTCCCTATTTGAAAGGGGTGGCTGTGTTGAATGCTGCAAGAGAAATCCGCTACGTAAAAGGCACCACGCAACGCGAGGTGTCTATTGCAACAGGAATCACTGAACGTACTATTGCTCGTCTCGAGGCTGGTCACTACATAAACAGCAAAAATCTGGTAAAGCTTGCCGATTATTACGGGGTCACAACTGACAGGCTACTTGGCAGAGAAACCTAGTCTATTTTCAGTTAACTATTTCAACATTTCGCAGTCATCTCACTAACAGAATGTATTCATGCGCCACTTTCTAGCTATTATAGTTAGCGACCAAAAAGGCACATGACCGCACTAGTATTTTCTACCTGGGAGAGAGGACACTAACATGAGCGCACCAAGGACAATCACCTTAGACAACATCACAGTATATATCGAAGCTAACGATACAGACGTTGGAAAGCGCGCGGCGGATGTTTTCTGCACCACTCTTACACAGGCCCCTAACGCAGCCTATGGCTTTGCTACAGGTAGTACCCCTGTCTGCCTATACAAAGAGCTCATTGCTCGCTACAAAGCAGGATTGCTAGACATGAGCGGTATTACCGCATTTAATCTTGACGAGTACTATCCCATCACAAAAGAAAACGATCAAAGCTATGACTATTTCATGTCTACAGAGCTCTTCAACCATGTCAACGTCAAACCTGAAAATCGTGATATACCCAGCGGGGAAGCCCCTGACCCAGAAGCCGAATGCCTGCGCTATGAAAAGGCCATTCGCACGCAAGAAGACTTCAAGCTACAAATCCTAGGTATCGGCGAAAACGGTCATATTGGCTTCAACGAACCAGCCAGCACTTTTCCCGCCAAAACTAACTATGTCGAACTAACCGAATCTACTATTGCTGCCAATGCTCGCTTTTTTGAATCTGCGGCGGATGTGCCAAAGCATGCACTTACTATGGGTGTTGGAACAATCATGATGGCAGAACAAGTCCTGCTTATCGCTACAGGCCCTAAGAAAAGTCGAATTGTCTACGAATCACTTCTGGGAAGCATCGATCCGCAGGTATCTGCTTCAGCGCTTCAGATGCACCGCAATGTCACGGTAGTGCTTGACACCGATGCTGCGCATGATTTACTGGCAAACCTTGATTCTGTCAGCTAGCATATCAGCTAGCACTATAATACGCTTCCCATAATGCATCCATCGATGTCTTAGGCTAAACTTAGACTACGATGCAACAGACCTTTGCCACATTAATCGCTCAATACGGGCTTGCCGTGCTAATTTTCGGTGGCTGGCTTGTTGGTGGTCTGATTGTCCAGCAGATTATCTCTTTCTTTCTGCGCAATGCTGCCACTAAAAACCAATCACGCGCCAATCAAGCACTGGTAATTGCCGCACGCGGTAGTATCGCCTGGGTTGGGGGAATAATTGGTATATGGGCAGCCTACAATAACATCCTTGTCATGAATGCGCGCGATGAGGAACTTGTCGCTTTTATTGTAAATGCTCGTCCCATATTGCAAGCTGCCACGATCGCAATCATCACCTTTTTTCTGGCACGCGTCGCCAACCGGTTCATCAGTGCTTATACTGCCCGTGAAAACATTAAAGTTCCCTCTAGTTCCATCTTTGGAAATATTGTCGCAGCGCTCATTTGGATTTTAGGTGTGAGCATTGCTGTCGTTGCAACAGGAACAACTAACTCTCTGACCCCTTTATTAGGTGCCTTAGGTGTGTCTGGTATTGCCATCGGTCTTGCCTTGCAGCCAACGCTTGATAATCTTTTTTCTGGAATACAGATCCTTACTTCGCGACAAATTGAGCCTGGCGATTTTGTTCGCCTAGAATCAAATGAAGAAGGGGTCGTAGAAGACGTTACCTGGCGAAATACCACTATCAGACGTATCACAGGCGAATTGGTCATCGTGCCCAATTCAAACCTTGCGCGCGAACAAGTAATCAACTTCAGTCGCAATGCTGAAGCCTTCAATCTAATAATCCCAACCTTAGTCTCTTACGATAATGACATTGATAAAGTGATTACCATCATGAGGGAAATTGCCCATGACTTGATGGAGAGGTCCCACTACGTTCACAAAGAACAGATGCCCCGTATCTTGGTAACCGCTAACTCTGAACGAGGCATATCGCTTGCAACTATCCTGCCCGTAGTTGCCTACGAAATGCGTGGTAGGGTAACATCTGAATACCTAGAAGAAGTTCAGCAGCACTTTAAACAGGCGGGAATTACTCAGCCTCAAATCATACCGCCGGAATAGTAAGGAGCATGCAAGTGCCCGCAAGACCGTCAAAAAATAAACCTGGCAACCGCAGATTGGTTGCCTTTTTCAAGGTGCTGATTGTAGCTGTACTAATAGTGCCCTGGGTTGTGGCAGTATTGGTTGGAATAAGTTTCTATAACTCTGCCGCAGGCTTTAATCAGGATGTCGATGAATTGCAGGAACGTGTCTCTTCGCTCACAGGGCAAAGAGAAGACATGCTTATCCAAATCGAAGAAGCTGAAAAGCAGATTATAGAGATAACTGAAGAAAAAGAAGCTCTACAACGCACCGCTAGGGACACCAGCAACGATCCTGAATATTTTGAGAGCGGTACCCCCACTGAGTCCTCTGGCGGCACCCAAAATGGGGGTGAAGGGGGCGTTGGCACTGTTCCTGACGAAGCTCAATTAAACGAACTTGCACGTCAAGTTATCATTGGAAATTGGGGGAACGGGCTTGCCCGCGTGCTTAGCTTAAATGATGCAGGATACAATTCCAGTGCGATTCAGCAACGCGTTAACGAGATAATTTGGGGAAATTAGATAATCTGTATTACAATCTATACTACTATATTTACATTAACTAACAAATTCCGGCCCGTACTACTAGGTATGAGGCTTGATTTTGTGGCGAAAGGAAAAGGCAGTGGCAGGAGAATTGCGAGACAGCTTTAGGCAAGCGATGTCAGAAATGTTTATGGGCGACGATCCAAATAATAAAAAGGCAGAGCCGCAGAATGCAGATGCTTCTGTGTCTGCTGGTGTTACTTCAAGCGCGAATGAGCCTCGTCAAGCCCCTGTAGCACCTACGGCAGCCCCAAGACCAGCTGCACCTAATCCCGCACAGCAAGCCCCCGCACCTGTCGCACCTGCAGCAAGAACAGGTGGTAATGCTCCTGCAGGCTCAGTTACAGGAAGTATTCCCGTAACAGGTCGCTCTACAGTTATCAGACATGTCGAGCAAAATCCAGCAGAAGCACAACTTGCCAGAATGAGCCAAGACATGTCTGGACTCACACCTGAATTTACTGATGTTGAACAGGGCACTGGCGAGGAAACTACGGGTACTATCCCGACAGTTGCGCCAACTAGTGGAAATGTCACTGCACCAACTAACGATGATACTGAAGAAGCTGCAGAGCCACAGGGTCCCATTCGCTCATCTATCATTGCGGAAGGCACAGAGATTACAGGTGAAGTAAAGTTTGGCTCAGATGCCGAAGTTTACGGTACGCTAAACGCTAAAGTCGTAAGTGAAGACGACATTCTAACCAATACAGGAACTATCACAGGTGATGTTGTTGCAAAGAACCTTGACATGCTAAATGCAGAGATTAAAGGTGATGTTGCAACATATGGTGATTTACGCCTAAGTGATAGCTCAGTGCTAACAGGCGACGTTGCTGCTATGCGCATGGATTTACGCGGACAGTTAGTTGGTAACTCCGCTGTAAGGCGCGAGATGAATGTCCATAGCACAGCAAAGCTTGCAGGGGATGTAGAGGCAGGATCTTTAGCAGTAGGCCACGGGGCAAAGGTGCGTGGCTTTGTGAATGTAGGATTTGAGGAAGAGTAACTTGCTCCTTCTCCTTATAACTCCTTGTAGCCTATGTAGTCTACCTCTTTTTACGCACGACCCATACTAGGTAAAAAATACCCGCCCGCGTTCCAATCCTTCTTGAATGGGCGGATATTTTTAATTACACCTCATCTCAAAAAGAAACCCATATCATTTGATATGGGTTTCTTTTATGTGTATCTACTTCTAACTGCCTAACCGCATTTAAGCAATAGGTAGACTCTCTATCCGCTTTCTTGCTCTTAGTGCTAGCCAGGCCACTAGGGCTAGTATTGCGAGTACTATAAGGGCTAGAGGTACTCCATCTATCCCCAGTCCAGCCAGGATGGTGTTTTGGTGATTGTTCTCGAAGTCAGCAGCATTTCTGCCCCCGTCTGCAAGTACGTGGTTTCCTGTAGATAGATTGGTGTTAAGAGTACCGTTTATTACAGGTAAACTACTTCCCCCTAAAACTACGGTAACGTTCGGGGTAAACTCTGGGTGTGCTGTCTCAATAACCGCAAAGGTAGTGCCTATGGGAAGGTTAGGTATACGTAAAGTCTCACCGTGCATAAGCTGGAAGGTAGTGGTGTTTCCTGTAATATCTACTGTTCTCGCAGGAACTACAGGATTTCCTGCGGTGTCTACCACCGTTGCCGTGATAGGCAAGTCAAGCGCCGCTAAAGCATGTGGTGTGAGCGTCAATGTAAAATCAAAAAGTGTATTTAGATTTGCAAGCTCATTAGAAGCGTTTAGTGGGATCGTTTTACTTATCTCTAGATCAGTATTTTTGTGATAGACGTTCACAAACTCAATAACGTCAATCTTGTTACCTGCTACCCACTGTCCGCTGACATACTCAAGTTCAAGGATATCCAAAGTTCGGATGACCCCGCTATTGTCGACCAAAGCACGCACCTGGAAGCGCGTGTCGTCATAGGTCATGTAAGACGGAGAGGTAGTCCCTGACGAGCCTGTTACTTCTCGCACGTTCCAGATATACATACCTGCATCTGGGAATGACAGTGCCTGTAGCACGGTCAATAAATCAAGGTGTCCTGTTACGGTCGTAATGCCACCTGATGTGCTTGCATTGGCTGGATTCAAGGTAATCGTAGGATTCGGGCTTATCGCAGGCACCTGTGCCACAGGAACAGAATGCACAACAGGATTAGGAGCAAAACTTAGTTGCACCTGTGTCGGAATAAACTCAAAGGCAAAAGTGGCAGCAGGAACCTCAGTGCCTGCTGGCATTTCTAGTATCTTGCCCAAAGCGCCTTCAGGAGTTTCCTCTGGACCTCTCTCATTTTCTACATAGTGCCCATTGTTGTAGCCAAAGTCTGGCTGTTCTGCCCCAACGGTAGTAATCGTAATATCCCCTGTTACTAAGGCAACATCAATAATCCAATAGCCACCTGCAGGAGGGGTAATCCATCCACTAGGTGCGCTGACCTCTACTAGACGATACTGGCCACCTAGGCTAAGACCACCAAATACCACCATGCCATCAGCACTTCTGCTCGTTGCTGTAGCAAGAGGAGTCGGTTCCCAGCCTGTCCCAGCCGCATTTTGCTCATACAGCCTGAAGACAGCACCTGCTAAGGGGGTTACTCCGTCGTCTTCTACCTTTGTAAACTGGAAGGTTTCCCCACTTCTGTGGTTAATATCGTCATTGTTCAAGGGATGAGCATGAACACTGGTGTTAGTAGCTGCAATATCAACAAGATGCAAGTTCCCTGGGGGCACAAAGGTCTGGCGAGACACGTTATCATTAAAGTAGGCGTCAACAATCGACAGATTACCATATGAACCAACTGACATCATATCGGTGTAGTCATAATCCTCAGTAAAGATACCGCCACCATCTAACGCAGCAATGTTGCCTGTAAAAGATCCCTCATTCACGGCAAGCTCTGCACTATCAACAACGTAGATACCACCACCATGGTTATCAGCGGTATTATCTTCAAAGATAGAATTATGCACAGGTAGATACACATCCGAAATCCAGATACCGCCGCCGTTAAGGCTGGCATGGTTATCAAGGATGCTAGAAGTATTTACTTCTAGCCAGTTGGTTCGCGGCAGTGACCAAAGTGCGAGACCGCCACCGCGAACTGACTCATTATCTTCGACCAGACTATTTGCCATAACAAATTCAGTAGGTAAACTTGATGTTCCCGCAATACCACCGCCCACAACATCAGCTTCATTTTCAAGTACGTCTACGCTATTAAGGTACAAGGCAACATTCGCAAAGTAGAAACCACCGCCAGTATTGCCCGCTTCGTTAGTGCTGACCTCTATACCAGCAAAATTAAAAGTTGGTCTGCCCGCATTGTGATTAGGGGTAAACAGATAAGCACCACCACCGTTGCGACCGGCTTCGTTATCGAAAATTTTCACGTTATCATCTGCGAAAAGCAGAGTACCCATATTGCGGCTCATCGCTATAATACCGGCATTGTTGTTCATCGCTGCAATACCGCCACCGTCACGGCCAGCCTCGTTATCATGTACCAGGGTGTTAAATAGGTGTAACTGCGGATCATGACCCCAGAACATGATGCCACCACCGTCATTACCTGCTTCGTTGTCTCTGATGACAGTATTGTGTATGTTTGCAGTTGCTGAAGGTCCTACACGTAAACCGCCAGCTTGATTGTTGGAATAATTGTCATAAATGAAGCCATCATGGAAGTGCAGTTCTCCACTATCAACTCTTACGCCACCACCCAGACCGTTACCCTCTACAGACCCAGCACTATTATTTCTAACGGTGGTGTCATACACATGAGCAATACCCAATCCACTAATAGACAGACCACCTGCAACGTTGATGGCTCCATCACCTATTCCGTCGTTGTACTTAATCTCACTGTCTCTTACTGTCAAAACCGTGTAAGACCTTGTGGCAGTTTCACCTGAAAGTGATGTTTGTCCATTGATGTGGATTCCTGCAGCAGTGGTATAGGCTTCATTGTGACTGACCTCAACATTATCAAGAGATACCTCTGACGTTACTACAGAACCGCCCCCTGTTGCAGCACCAGCAAAAAATATGGCACCACCCTGAGAACCGCCAGCTTCATTATGGGTAATCTCTGAATCAGCCATGGTGATATTGCTGCCTGAGGAATGTAGTCCCCCCGTCGAGGCACTTGCTCTATTTAAGGTAATCACCGTATTAGTTGCCTCAAGCGATGATCCTGAAACAGCAATACCTGCACCTGTAGAAGACCTATTATTCTCTATGATCACATCGTTTAGCGTGACCTGCGAATCAAAGCCTATATTAAGACCACCGCCATGACCTACGCCAAAAACGCCCTGCCAGTTTTCACGAATTTCAACATCTCTAAAGTCTACTGCTGCCCTAGATATAACTACACCTGGACCTGCAGAGCCTGCCCCTGTGGACGAATTGAATTCAATAGTCACACCATCAATCTGTGCCGCATCATCAGAATGGATACCTGCGAGAAGCAAGCCGCCACCTGTCTGAGCGTGATTGTCATGAATGTGAACTCCATCATGCAGCGTAACTTGTAAGCGATCTGGCTGCGGGGTTACCACACCACCAAAGGTAGAACTCGCACCTGCATTGATGGCACCACCAGCATGAGTGGCTCTATTGCCTGTAATTTCTGCTTCATGTATAGTCAGCTCTCCCCTAGAGATTCTAATGCCACCACCTGCAGAATCTGCAGTGTTAGTTGCAATGAGCCCACTATACATCTCGAACGAACCATACACCGCGTGAATCCCTGCACCCGAGGTCCCTGTGGTGTTACCTCTGATTTCCCCGTCGTGCATGATGAAGTTGCCCTGTCCTGTTGGATTAGCAACAAGTCCACTACCCATCTGAACACCGCCAGCACCAGCAGTTGCTGTGTTGGTAGCAATAATGCCGTGATGCATTTCAAACAAGCCACTATGGACTCTAACCGCCGCACCACCCTGGGTAGTATTATTGCTTGCCCCGGTCACATTGTTATTACGAATCACTCCATCGTACATAGTAAAGACAGAGTCATCCCCCTGAACATGTACACCGCCACCAGCGCCAGCTTCATTATTGTGAATTTCTCCGTCGTACATGGTGAACCGACTACCACCATCTACCACAACAGCACCACCCGAAGCAGTAACGCCCGTTGAATTGTTGTACAGACTTCCGCTGTACATAATAAGCTCTGCACCATTAGCTACGTGGATTGCACCTGGCGTACTAAAGGGACGAATAATATTTCTAAAAACAGTATCGCCCTGCAAGATAAGTCTAGAAGGCTCGCCCGTAGTTGCATGTGCCCCCGTAACATGCACGCCATGTCCCTGTGTTTGAGCTGTGGCAATTTGTCCATCAAAAATAATGTCTTGCAGCGTTAAGCTTGCACCACCATTAACCGTGAACATACGCTGATTGCCAGATTGCCTGAAGATACTGGGCATTACTCCTTCTGCACCCACTAAGACAATATTGCGTCCTTGACTAACAATAAGTGGAAGCGTCAAAGGAACAGAAATATCCTGTGTCACCGTGATTATCGTAAGAGTACCATCAGTGGGGGCTGCAGTAATTGCATTGTTTAACTGTGTATTATTTGCTACGGGATTAGGTCCAGGAGTAACCAGGCTTGCCACTGGTGCAATACCTGCTGCAGCTGGATTTACCAGTTCAAGATTGCTTGTCCTTGCCACTGGTTCAGACTCTGCTGTCACGTCCGCAGTTCCCGCTACTACTTCTGCTGCTGACTCACTTTCTACATCTGCCACAGCTGCCATAGCTGGAATAGTGGCACCAATCACAGCGCTTTCATGCACAGTTGAAAGGTTTTCATGGGCTTCACTTAAAACCTCCACCCACACGTAGAGCCAGGTTTCCCTATATTCAATGTCGACAGAAGGCTCTTCGTCGTCAAGAATCGTTGCAGGCATATCAAGCAGTATCCGTGCATCCCTGTATTCGCTTAAAGCTTGACGAGCAAGTTCAAGTTGTTCTTGCAGGTCATCCCATGTAGCACCGTCTGGATTCACATGGACAAGCTCTGCCGCCTCAATTTGTTCAAGTTCTGCAATCAGTGTTGCTAGATCCATCTCTGTGCTGTCTACTACCTCAACTATCGCAGGTTCAGCAGCTACCTGATAAGATGATGAATCATCCTGCAACAGCAAAAAGCCAATTGAGCCCACAGCAACAGCTAACACCAATGCTAAGGCAATTGCGAACAGCTTCTTCTTCGAAAGGCTCTGTAGTCGATTTTTGAACTTATCCATCATTGTTATCCTCTTCATTTAAAAATTGGGCGTCTCTTAACCTAATGGCATCTCTTCAATGGATTTGCGCTTACGCGTTGCGGCAAACAAAGCAAGTGCTATAACGGCAAGTATTGCTGCTATGAAAGGCGCATTCCCTAAAGTTAAGCCAGTAGGCGGCACAAATTGATGATTGTTAGTAAAGTCTGCCGCATTTCTGCCCGGATCAGTCAAAATATGACTACCTGTAGTCAATGCTGTATTAGGCACAGGGGTACCGCTAGGATAGGTGCCTGCTGGTGGACTGGTTACTCCACCTACAATAACTACAGCGCTTGCACTAAACTCAGGATGTGCAGCTTCAGTCACGGCAAAGGTAGTCCCCGCAGGAAGCGTCGGCATTGACAGCCTTTCTCCATCCCTTAATTGGAAGGTGATTGTAGCTGTTTGTGGAGTAGTCCCTGTTGCCGCAGTAACCGTTACTGTTATTGGCCTGCTAACTGGATTATTGCTGCTGTCATAGATAGTTGCCGTTATAGGATCAGGCAGTGACGCCAGTTCATGAGCTGTCAAGTTCACGGTAAAGTCAAAGAGCGTGCTCCGTGTCGCAAACTCATTGTCTGTCGTGTCAGGGATAGTCTTTGTGATTTCTAAAGCAGTATCTCTGGTATAGGTGTTAGTAAAAGTAATACTGGTTGTTTTATTTCCAGAAGGCGTCCATTGTCCTCCACTATAAGTTAACCTCTGCATCTCTACTCGTTCAAGAGTGCCATTTAAGCCAACAAATGCCAGAATTTGCCAGCGTGCACTGTCATAAGTCATGTGTGAAGGTGCTGTTGTGTTAGATGACCCTACAATCTCATGCACGTTCCAGGCAAATACTCCGCCACCAGGGAAGGTAAGGCCATTCAAAAGTGCCCAAAGATCAAGACTTCCTGTAACTGTAGTTGTTCCTGCCGCAGGAGGAACACCTGGAACAGTCACAGCTGATGCCAGATTTACCGTGACTGGCTGATTTGCAATGGCTGGCACTTGACTCACTGGCCTCGAAGAAATGGGAGGACTAACACTTAAAGGAACCTGTGTGGCCTCAAAGCTGAAGTAGAAGCTTGCCGGGGGGGGTGTTGTCCCTTCTGGCATGCGCAATATTTTTTCCAAATCTGCCTCGGGGTGTGGCGGAATCTCATCTTCAGTATTTATAACACTCCAGTTGCTTGGACCACCGGTAAAGATTGGTTGAGTAGTACCGCTTGGAACAATACTTGCAATACCTCCATTTGGTCCTACTGTTACTAT
>Ga0123355_10006093_pt1 | contig 17785 bp, 14 predicted proteins | sample TergutEmb28metaG_3_FD_89872 | JGI IMG/M metagenome (GOLD analysis project Ga0123355, IMG submission 89872) | Embiratermes neotenicus P1 segment gut microbial communities from Petit-Saut dam, French Guiana - Emb289 P1 | ecosystem: Host-associated > Arthropoda: Insects > Digestive system > Gut ... | reverse complement strand
CCCTGGCCACCGCCTGTAGCGCGGCTTGGGCCCCGCGAGCGACAACGACTTGGGAACTAACGTGGTGGGAGCCCTATCGCTGAATGATGGATCGCTCGCGTCGGGCTAGACCAAGCTACTACGATTCCCGAAACCGCGGGCCAGCCGGCCTTTCCCGTACAGGCAGGTCGGATGGCTCGCTGACCAGCCGCCCGCGCGCTGTCGCGCGCAAACGCCGCGCAAGCGCGGCGAGGAGTGAAGCATGCAATTGTCGTCCACCGAACTGCGAACCCTGGTTGCCGCACAGATCGCCTCCGGCCTGGTTACGCAGATTGGGCCGAATGCACCCCAGACGACTATCGATGAGGTGGCCCAGCTCGCCGTCCGAATCGCGCGAGCGCTGCAGGACGCCGCCATCAAATCGATGCACCAGTAATCTGGTCAGGTCGGTCTTGGCGTGCGTCGGTTGGTGCGCAACGGCGCTGCGGATCAGCTGCGGTGCTCGTTGCTGACTGGGGATTCAACGTCGCGCCGTCATCAGTCTTGGCCGGCGACGCCGCTCGTAGCGATACCGTGAGCAGGAGCAACATCAACGCGGGGATGCCGACGAACACGGCTAATGCCCCGGACAGGCTCCACTCCCACATGGCATGCGCTCCATAGATGCCGAGTGCAGTGCCAACGAGCGGCATCCAGCCAACCAGCAGCGCGGCGAACCAGCAGATGAGCCACCACAGTCCGGTCAGGTGCTCGATCCCACCTGCGGCAGCCAGGATCTGAAAGAGTCCGAACATGAGGTAGCCGGCGTAGGCCGCGGCGGCGAGCGTTGTTTTCATTGTGCCTCCTCGTCGCGTTGCGGGGTCGGCTCGAATCTACGTAGATTTAGACTGTTGGAGCCTGAATGAAGGCTGAACGCGGGCGGGGATGATACAACAGCGGGGGGACCTGCACCGACGCGGTGGCGCTGGACAATAAGCGGCGGGTGATTGCCGGCGGGTCGGCGTTGATAACGTTGACTACATGTTGGACCCGAGACTGGTTGCACCGCAGAGGCGCAACGCTTCCTCAGTGCCGAGGCGTTACGACCGTGGCGGAATGGACGGTCCGCCCATTCGGCGCCGGCAGCGGCCTGGCGAGGCGGTGAGCCAGGAGCACACGCAGGTGAATCTCTGGCAGACCGGAGCGTCCAAGCGCAATGGGTGCAAGCTCCTCGATCGAGCCAAAATATTGCTGCAGCGCACCGGCAATGCCGTTCATTGAATCATCCGGAGCGACGACCACCGCGTCGCGCCCCACGAGGCTGTCAGGATCGTAGCGCAGCCCGAACTGCTTCGGGTTGCTGCCGAACACGACCACCGGAACGGCGTCGTGAAGTGCCTGGTCGATCTTGCCGGCGTAGATCCAATTGGTGGTGATCACGAAAGTGCCTGCGCGCAGCAGCCCGCGCGCCCTGAGCTCGCGCGGCAGCTGGCGCCATTCGAGGGCGTCGAGCGTTGGATCCTGGGCGGCGAACAGGGCCGGGGCGAGAATGCGTCCGTAGCCGGTCAGAGCCTCACCGACGATTACGGCGGCGACCGCGACCACCAGCACGCCGGCAGCGACGCTCCAGCGGCGCAGCCTCGCCGGTGCGATGGAACGTGTTGCCCAGTCGCCGAGCACGGGAAACAGCATCAGCCAGCCGGGCATCTGCCAGTGTGGCAGGCCCACATGACCCCAGAGGGGGATGAGCGTGAAGATCGTTACCGTCGGCAGTGCGAGACTGACACAGTACCAGGAGCGCTCATCATCCGGGCCGGCGCGCAGGGCGCGCCCGGCCGCGATCACCAGCGGCACGAAGATCCAGGGCAGCATCCACACCGCCTGGCCGGCAATGTTGGCGAGCACATAACCGGGATGCAGGCCGCCGCCACCGTGGCCCCGTCCGGCCTGGAAGGCGACCGACACCCAGTCATGCTGTACGTTCCAGGCAATGACCGGCGTGGCGATGGCAAGCGCCAACAGCACGCCGAGCCAGGGGGCGGGCTGACGCAACAGCTGCCGCCGCGGCGGCACCGTCAGCAGAAACAACAGGATTCCCGCGGCGAACAGCAGCGCGTGGTACTTGCTGAGCGCGGCGACACCGATCCACAAACCGACCTGCAGCCAGGTGGCCAGAGCGGCGGGCGTCGTTTCCGGCTGCGCGAACAGCCCACGCGCCAGCGCGAGCGCCGCGGCGAGCAGCGCGAACATGAGGGGCCCGTCCGGCAGCACCAGGTTTCCCAACCCGAAGGTGAAGCAGGCGGAGCAGTTGAGCGCCGTTACGGCGGCTACGCCCGCCCGGGCGGTAAACAGTTGCCGGGTCAGCCGATAGAGCAGCCAGGAGCTTGCGGCGAACAGGGCGATGAACGGCAGCCGCGCGGCACGTCCGTCGCCGAGCAGTGGCAGGAACAGGTGGACGATCCAGTACTGCAGCGGCGGGTGGTCGTAATACGAAAGCTCGAGATCGTGCGCCACACTTATCGTGTAGGCTTCGTCGACTCCCAGTCCGAGCGTCGCTGCGAGCACCAGGCGAAGTGCTGTGAAGATCGCGATAATCGCGAGCACGGCGCGCTCGGGTCGCGGGGAGAAGCTCATCGCGCGTTTTATACTGAAAGGGCTGACGCAGCACCAGCCGCGGCCCTGCAGGGGAACCGATGGCCGCATCCGGCGTCGAGCTGACAATCGTCGTGCCGACCTTCCAGGAGCGCGACAACATCGCGCCGCTGGTCGCGCGCCTGCACGCGGCCCTGCGCGAGGTCGCCTGGGAGGTGGTGTTCGTGGACGACAACTCGCCCGATGGCACCGCCGAAGCCGTACGTGCGATCGCCCACTCTGATCCACGGGTGCGCGTGATTCAGCGTGTGGGGCGTCGCGGGCTGTCGGGCGCCTGCGTCGAGGGCATGCTTTCTTCGTCGGCACCCTATGTGGCAGTGATGGATGCCGATCTGCAGCACGACGAGTCGGTGCTGCCGGAGATGCTGCGGCGCCTGCGGTCCGAGGCGCTCGATGTGGTGGTGGGCAGTCGCTATGTCACCGGCGGCAGCACCACGGGCCTGGACCGTTATCGGTTGCTGTTGAGCCGGGTCGGTACCCGTACCGCGCAACTGCTGCTCGGCATCGGCAATCTGCACGACACCATGAGCGGCTTTTTCATGCTCCGCCGCGCGGCGCTGGAGCCCTGCCTGGGTCGATTGTCGCAGCAGGGCTTCAAGGTTCTGCTCGACATCCTGGTCTCGGCGCCGCGTCCGCTCAAGTTCGTGGAAGTCCCCTATCGCTTCGCGCCACGTCAGTACGGCAGCAGCAAGCTCGGGGCCGCGGTCGCGTGGGACTTCGCCGTGCTCATTCTCGACAAGCTGGTGGGACGGGTCGTACCGGCGCGCTTCCTGCTGTTCTGCCTCATCGGCGGCACCGGTGTGCTGGTGCACCTCGGCGTGCTCGCCGTGCTGCGCGTGGTCGCGTCGTTCACCGCCGCGCAGACGGGCGCCGTCGTGGCGGCGATGACGTCCAACTACGCTCTCAACAACGCGATCACCTATCGCGATCAACGTCTGCGTGGGCGGGATTTCTGGCGCGGTTTGCTGAGCTTCTATCTGATCTGTGCCGCGGGCGCACTGGCGAACGTCGGCATCGCACGCCTCATCTACGGGCGTTGGGCGATCTGGTGGCTTGCGGGCCTCGCCGGGGCGCTGGCGGGAGCCGTGTGGAATTACGCCGCGACGCGCCTGTATACCTGGAACCGCCCGGGCGCGCCGGCAGGCGATTGACCCACGCGCCACGCCGCTGCGGTGGCGGGTGCGCACCTGCGCCAGGCTCACACCTCCAGCCGGTCTCCGGGCCGGGCGACCAGCGTGTACAGCGCGGGCATGAGGAACACGCTGATCAGCAGTCGTGTGAACAGTCCGCTGACAATGACCAGGGCAAAGGGTCGCTGCGAGTCGGTGCCCACTCCGGTGGCCAGCGCCACCGGCAGCAGGCCGAGGGCGGCGACCAGCGCGGTCATCATGATTGGGCGCAAGCGCAGAATGGCACCCTGACGAATCGCCGCGGCGAGATCGGTGCCGTCGCGGCGCAGCTCGTTGACATATGAGATGTACACCAGGGCCGTCTGCACCGAGACGCCGAACAGCGCCAGAAAGCCGATGCCGGAAGACACCGAAAACGGCGTGCCGCTGAGCCACAATGCCACGATTCCACCCACCGGTGCCGACAGCAGCACGCCGAGCACCGTGATGAGCGGGAACTTCAGGTTGCCGTAGAGCGCGAACAGCAGCAGGAAGATCAGGAACAGCGTCAGCGGCAGGATGACGCGCAGCTGTGCGCGCGACGCGGTGTATTCGGAATATTCTCCGCCCCAATCGAGACGGTAACCCGGCGGCAGGGTCACGGCGCGCTTGACCTGTTGCATGGCGTCATCCACCGCACCGGCGAGATCCCGTCCTTCCACGGAAAACTGGACGCCGATGTAGCGCGAGTTGCTCTCACGGTAGATGAACGAGGCGCCGTTGGTCACCCGAAGGTCCGCGAATTCCTTGAGCGGTATCTGCTGGCCAGCTGGCGTCGCAACCAGGATATTGCCGATTGCGTCGGGGTTGTCACGGTAGGGCTGATCGAGTCGCACCACGAGATCAAACTGCTTCTCTCCCTGCTCCACCTGCGTCGCCACGTCCCCGCCGATTGCCGTCTGAATCAGGGCGTCGATGTCGGCGACATTCACCCCGTAACGCGCGATCCGGGCACGGTCGACGGTGATGGTCAGGCTCGGCTGACCGAGCTCCTGCACCAGCGTCACCTCGCGGATACCGCGCACGCGCTCCAGCACCTTTTTGATCGCCTTGCCCTGCTGCTCGAGCGTGTGCAGGTCGGTTCCGAACACCTTCACCGCCAGGGCGCTCTTCAGGCCCGTTTCCGCCTCATCGACCGCGTCTTCGGCCGGCTGGGTGTAGTTGAAAGTGATGCCAGGAAAGGTCACGAGCTTGCTGTTGACCGCTTCGATCAGGGCGCTCTTGTTGCGATAGGGGCCATGCCACTGCGAATACGGCTTCAGACCCACGTAGAACTCGACGTTGAAAAAGCCCGTGGGATCGGTGCCGTCGTCGGGCCGGCCGAGCTCCGAGGCGACCGTCGTGACTTCGGGAAATGAGCGCAGCAGCTGCCGCACCCGCGGGGCGACCTTCGCCGCTTCATCGAAGGAGATGGTGTACGGCATGGTGGCGCGCACCCACAGGGCGCCTTCATCCAGCTTCGGCATGAATTCGGCGCCGATGCGCGGGATCAACAGCAGCGACAGCGCCAACAGCAGCGCCGACGCCAGCGTCGTCGCCCAGGGCCGGGCCAGACACCAGTCGAGACCCCTGATATAGACCGCTTTGATGGCTTCAAAAGCGGGGTTGCGCCGCTCGGCGACCCCCGGGCGCATGAACCAGGAGCACAGCACCGGCAACAGCGTCAACGTGACCATGAGTGAACCGACGATCGCGAACACCATGGTGTCGGCCATCGGTTTGAACAGCTTCCCGGAGGGCCCCGACAGCACGTAGATCGGCAGGAAGCCGGCCACGATCACCGCCACCGCGTAGACCAGCGGGCGATCCACTTCGGCCGCCGCATCCCTGATGATCGCCATGACGTCCCGCGCCGGCTCACGGCGCAGGGCCATCTGCCGGAAGATGTTCTCCACCATTACCACCGCGCCGTCCACCAGGATGCCGAAATCCACCGCGCCGATGGAGAGCAGGTTGGCCGAGGCTTTCTGCAGATCGAGACAGACGAAGGCGAACAGCAGTGCCAGAGGAATGCTGGCGGCGACGATCAATCCGGCACGGAAGTCGTAGAGGAAAAATATCAGCACTGCGACCACCAGCAGCATGCCGCGCAACAGATTGCGCTGCACGACGTCCTTCGTCAGGTCCACGAGATCGCTGCGGTCGTAGAACGGCAGAATTTTCACGTCCCTGGGTAGAGTGGCGTTGAGCTCCCGGGTCTTCGCTTCCACTCCCTTGAGGACGTCCTGCGTCTTCTCACCCGTGCGCAGCAGGATGACACCCTCCACGGCATCGTCCTGATCCTGATAGCCGAACTCGCCCAGGCGCGGGGCGATGCCGATGGCCACCCGGCCGACATCCTTCACCAACACCGGAGTGCCGTCGTGCACCGCCACGACCACGTTGCCGATGTCTTCCAGGGTGGTGAGGCGACCCATGCCACGCACGTAGTAGAACTGGCCGCCCTGCGAGTAGAACCCGCCGCCGGCATTGCCATTGTTGGCGGTCAGCGCGGCCTCGACCTGCTCTACCGACAAGCCGATCGAGGCAACCCGGGCCGGATCGAGCAGCACCTGGTACTGCATGGTGCCGCCGCCGAAACCGGAGTCATCCGCGACCCCCGGAACCGACCGGTATTGCGGCTCAATGGTCCAATCCTCGAAGGTCTTGAGCTCCATCGGCGAGCGGTCCGGGCTTTGCAGTACGTAGCGGTAGATCAGGCCCGAAGGCGCCGACAGCGGTGCGAGCGTCGGGGTGACGCCGCTCGGCAGAGTCAGCTCACCGACCCGGTTGATCACCTCCTGGCGGGCGAAGTAGTCGTCAGTGCCGTTCTGAAACGTCAGGATCACGTCGGACAGCCCGTAGAGCGAGATGGAACGGCTGGTAGTCAGCCGCGGCAGACCATTCATCTGGCGCTCGGTGGGGACGGTGATCAGCCGCTCCACCTCTTCAGCGGCGTGCCCCGGCCATTGGGTGATGACCTCCACTATCGGCGGCGAGAGATCCGGGTAGGCATCCACCGGCAGCCGGTTGAGCGCGCGCAAGCCTGCGCCGATGAGGACCACGGTCATGAGCACGACCAGGAAGCGTTGCCGGAGCGAGGAGGCAACGATGCGGTTGATGATCGACGGCGAGCGCGGCGCAGGCGCGCTGGGCGGCAGAGTCGCGCTCATTGGCTTTCGATGAACTGTACGAAGATACCTCCCGTGACCACCACCTGGTCGCCGGTACGCACTCCCTCCGGGACCTCATACTGGTCTCCGACACGCACGCCTAAGGTTATGTGCCGCCGCGCGAAGCTGCCGTCCGCCTGCAGGACATACACGAACGGCAGGTTCTCGTCGTCGCGCAGGACCGCCGAGACCGGCACCAGCAGTCCGCTGCTCTCGTCGCGGGAGTGAAGCAGCACGCGGACGTACATCTGCTTGCGCAGGAAACGCTGCGGGTTCGCGACGACCACGCGCACGGCCACCGCACGCGTATCGGGGTCCACCAGGGCGGAAATCTTGTCGACCTTGCCGGCAAAGTTGTTGGCATCGACGCCCGTCAGCACCTCGGCCGGATCGCCGACGCTCACCGAGGACAGGTCCGGGCCGAACAGTCGCGCCATGACCCAGACGCGCGACAGGTTGGCCACCGTGAAGCACGGCGTAGTGCCGGCCTCCAGCAACTGTCCGGGCGTGATGAGTTTCTCCACCACCGTTCCAGCGACGGGCGAGCGGATGATGCCGCTTGGGTGGGAAACCGGCCGGCCCTGCTGAATGGCTTCAATGGCCTGAGCCGGAACGTTCAGCGAGATGAGGGAGCGGAGCGCCGCGTCGCGGTCGGCCTCGGCATTGGCGGCATCGGTCTGTGCCTGCTCGTATTCGCGCTGCGAGACGCCGTTGTGCTGTACCAGGTCCTTGTCCAGGTCGGCGAGCCGACGGTCAGTCCGCGCGGTGGCGAGGGCCTTTTGGTAGGTGCTGATGGCCGTCGCGAAGTCCGGTGAATCCACGCTCGCGAGCGCGTCGCCCTTCCTGACCTCGTCACCCTGCGCAACCAGCAGGCGCGACACGGGACCTGAGAAGGGTGCCAGTACGCTGGTGGCCTGATCGTTGTCGAAGTCGACGGCACCGGTGGTCTCGATCGTGCGGCGGAACCTGGACGGCGCGACCGTGTAGAGGCGAATGTGCTGCCGTTGGGCGTCCGTCAGTCGTACATTGGTCGCGGTCACCGCGGGTGCACTGTTGTCGATCCGGGAAGTGCAGGCGCTGCAGGACAGAATGGCGGAGAGCAGCGCGACTGCCGGCGCGCGCGAGGAGGTGAGCGAGGGAAGGGGCGAGTGCCGCGAGCGCCGCGGGCGCGCGGAGCTATTCTCCATGATCGTCCGCGGCCAGACCCTGCCGGTGCCACCAGCCGCCGCCCAGCGCCTGAAACAGCGCCGCCGTATCGGCATAGCGGCTGGCCTCAGCCTGTACCAGGTTGATCCGCGCCTGCTGATAAGCCTGCTCGGCGCTGAGCAAGGCAAGGTAACCTGCGTAGCCGTCCTGCCACTGCCGCTGCGCGAGATCGAGCGTGGTTTTCGCAGCATCGGCCGCGCTCGATGCCGCCTTGAGCGCCTCGGCATCCTCTGCGAGCGCGGTGAGGGTGTCCGCCACGTTCTGAAACGCGGTCAGGACGGTGCTGCGGTACTGCTCCGCCGCCTGCAGGTAGGCAGCCCTCGCAGCACGCTCCTGGTGTAGCAGGACTCCGCCCTGGAAGACGGGTGCGGCCAGATCGGCGCCCACCGACCAGAAGCCGGTGCCCTCGGTGAACAGCTGATTGAAGGCGAGCGCCGCAGTGCCCGTGCCGGCCGTCAGCGTGATGTTGGGCAGACGGTTGGCAATCGCCACTCCGATCCTGGCGCTGGCAGCGTGCAGGTTGGCTTCAGCCTGGCGCACATCCGGACGCTGCGCCACGAGGTCGGACGGCAGGCTCACCGGCAGATCCTGAGGTAGTTGCAGGCTGGCAAGCGCGAAAGTACCCGCGGGCGGCTGGCTCGGAAACTCCCCCGCCAGAACGGCCATCAGGTCGCGCAGCTGGGCCGCTTGCTTGAGAAGCGGCGGCAGCGTGGCGGCCACCTGTGCGAGCTGGGATTCCTGCGCGGCGACGTCGAGTCCATTGGCGTACCCCTTGGCGAACTGGTAGCGCAAAATCTCGAGAATGTGGGTATTGATGTCGATCAGCTGGTGGGTCGCCTCAATCTGCCGCTGCACCGAGCCCTGCTGAATGGCCGTGACCACCACGTTGGCGATCAGGGTGTTGTAGGTCGCAATCATCTGGAAGCGCACGGCCTGCGCCTGGGCCTGCAATGACTCCACCGTGCGGCGGTTCAGCCCAAAGACGTCCGGCACGTAGGAAACGCTCACTTCCGGGGTGAAGAGATTGAACAAAAAAATGTTGGCGTTCGGGGTGGGTGCGAGCTGCCCGGATTGCCGCTGGCGACTCGCCGAAAAGCCGGCGGAGACACTGGGGTAGTAGGCGCCGCGCTGCGCCAGGACGCCTTCCCGCGCGACTGACAGTGCCGCCTGCGCCGCCTTGAGGTCGGGGTTGTTTGTAAGCGAGTGTTCGATCAGCTCGTTGAGCGGTGCGGAGCGAAACATCGTCCACCAGTCTCCGGCGACGTCGCTCCCCCGGGCAAAGCGCTGGGCTTCACCACCCGCGATCCGAGGGGTGCTGACGGTAGCCGTAAGGGGACTGGGGGTATAGTCGCTGACGGTCGGAGCGGCAGGTTTCCTGAAGTCGGGACCGACGGCGCAACCGGCAGCCAGCAAACCCAGCGCTGCAACGCAGGGCGCGACGGGTGATTTACCGGGCAGAATCACAAAAGCAGTCGGGAAGGGCTGCGCCATACAGTTCGTTGCCGCCTGCTGCCACGCTCCGGCATCGGCCCGAGAATACCTGTGATCGCAAGCGAAGTCAGGGTGTAGGCCGGGCGACGTGGCGCTCTGGCCCTCCTGTTGCCTTGCTCCCAACGCGGTAGCGCGGCCACCCTCTTCAGAGTGAGGCGCCGCGGGACACCCCGGGTCGATCATTTGCGGGGAGGGCAGCGCTGTGCGCGTCGTTTTCGCGGGAATTGCGCGGCGTTACCGGTGGGCCATCAAGGAGGGCGTGACGATGGCGGTCGTAATCGGGGTGCTCACTTTCGCGGCAATCCTGGCGGTGATCGCCGTGACCATGCTCATCGCAATCGCCGCGCTGGTCGAAATTCTCCCGCCGCTCTCTGCGCGCGACGGCGAGCCGGCTGCGGGCCAGACCTCCGGCTCGCGGCCGCAGTCGCGCGACGACGAGCGGGACGCGCGCGCGCGCGTGCGCCTCATCCACTGATTCAGAAGCGGATGCCGACCCGCAAAGGCACGAACACCGTCTGCGCGTTGCCCTGATTCTGCGTGATGCGCATGTAGCGCGCTTCGATGAAGAAGCTTGCCGGGTTGGCCATCGCGAACTCGAACCCGATTCCCGCATTCCACGATTTGAGCCACGGGCCGGTGGTCCGTGACACCGTCGAGTAAACGGGGAAGGTAACGGGAACACAATAGAAGGAGCAGATCAGTCCCTGCTCGTTCGTCACGGACCTGAGGTTGACCTGCTGGCGATACCAGCCGACGCCCCCAAACACGTACTCTCTGACGCGCGATCCCATCGGCAGGTCGAGCTCGGCATCGACATTCCCGCCGTAGAGCGCGGTGTATCCGCGGTGCAGGCTATAGCCGGTGGCCGCCGATTCCTCGTCGAGTGCGCTCCGGGTGTGGGAGAAATCGCTGTAGCTGCCCTCCAGGCGCAGGCCCAACGGAAAATACGGGCTTGGCATGAAGATGAACCCCACACCGACGTTGCCACCGTCATGCAGGGTGTTCTTGAGGTCGCCTTCGGTCAGGGTGTAGCCGCCGGCGATCTCCATGCGGAACGGATGGTATTGGAACCCGGGCGTCGACTGAATGTATGCCGGTGGTGGTGGCGGTGAGCTTGGTGGCGCGGCCGCCGGCCTCGGCGGCGGCGGTTGATAGTATTCGGGCGGGGCCGCTGGCCGCGGTGGGTAGTAACCCGGTGGCGGCTGCTGATATGACGGCGGCGGCGGCTGGTAACCCGGGGGCGGCTGCTGGTAGGGCGGCGGCTGCTGGTAGGGCGGCGGCGGGGGCTGCTGATAACCCGGCAGCGGCGCGTAAGTCGGCGGCGGAGGCTGCTGATAAACCGGCGGTGGCTGCTGATAAACCGGCGGTGGCGGCTGATAGGCCGGTGGGGGTGGCTGATACGGCGGTGGCGGCGGCTGATAGTACCCCGGCGGGGGCGGTGCAGGCTGTCCCTCTTGTTGCGCCAGCACCGGCGCAGAGTCCACGAGCATCAGGAGCGCTCCGAGCGCCCAGAAGGACTTTGTACCCATACTGTTCCCTGCCATCGAGGCTCGGTCAGTCACTCACCAACGGCGGAGTGCCCCGTGTTCCGACGTTGGCGCTGCGCTGTCGCACAAGCAGCGGCGTCCGTGACGCATCGACTCAAGCGAGAATCGTCTGAAGTGGGTGAGAAGCGCACCTCCCTGCTGGAGATTTTCGATGCGAATCGAACACGCCAGACCACCAGAACGCGAAACGCAGCAGCACGGTTGACGTGCACAGACCCGCAGAGTTCCGGAGTTCCCGCTACCACCCGTCCCCGGATCGCGGCCAGGGTGAAACAAACGCTCGGGATATCCGGACGCGAGCGGATCGTCAGTGATTATGCACCCGCACCGCGGGTGGCGCGCCATCGGGAACTTGTGTGAATCGTGAAGCTCACGGTCGAGAGTGCGGCGCGCCGTTCCTGACGCGACTCCGATCAACGGCTTCGGCGATTTTTCCTGAGCGGGCCTCACCGCCCGTGCGGCGCTCGGCAGCGTACGGCAACGCCCCTACGGGTACGCAGCCTGATCGCACTGCTTTTCGTATATCCGGCGTTGAGAGCGCGGCGAAGTCGTACCCGCTCGGGCGGTCCAGTCCTGCCGGGGGATCACGGTATTATCCGGCGGCCATGAATTCGGTCGCCCGTCAGACGGTCCTGGTTGCGTTGCTGCTCGCGGCGGTGCTCGGATTGTTCATCGCCGCTCAGTCGGGTCAGCGTCGACTCGAGGAGGCCAGCCGTCAGGTTCAGCGGGCCGCCGAACGGCAGCGGACGCTCGGGGAGCTGTGGCAGCTGCTGCGTCAGGCCGAGAGCAGCCAGCGTGGTTACATCCTGCTCGACAACGCCAACTACCTGATGCCGTTTCAGGAAGCCTCCGGCAATCTGACACAGTCTCTCGAGCGGCTCGATCGGGCGTTTGTCATGGCGCCCGCGCCGGTGCGCGCCGACGTCACGGAAATCGAACGCCTCGCCAACCAGAAGTTCAACGAGATGCGCGAGGCGCTGGGGACTTTCCGCACGCGCGGACGGTCTGCCGCCATTCAGCTCATGCGCACCGATGTCGGCCCAGACGTCATGGCGCGGATCGATGACCGCGTGCGCAGCATTCAGCAGGCGGAGGCCGCCAACATCCTGCAGGCAAGCGGCTCCTGGCAAACCCGCCGCTGGGTGAGCCTGGCCACCACCACTGCCGCGCTCGTGGCGAGCGTGGGCCTGGTCCTGCTGCTGACTCACCTGGTGCTACGACAGGTGCGCTCGAAGGAACGTGAGGCGGCCGAGCTGGCCGAGCGGCAGGCGGAGCTGGAAGGACTCGTGGCGCGGCGCACTGAGGAGCTCTCGGAGCTCTCGACGCACCTGCAGTCGGTTGCCGAGCAGGAGAAATCCGCACTGTCGCGCGAGCTGCACGATGAGCTCGGCGGGTTGCTGGTGGCCGCACGGATGGATGTCTCGTGGATCGAGGAGCGCATGGCGTCACGGGACCCGGACCTGCAGGTGCATTTCCGGCGGGTGCACGAGGCGCTGCAGTCCGGTGTTGACGTCAAGCGCCGCGTGGTGGAGAACCTGCGTCCGTCGCTGCTCGACAATCTTGGGCTCTTTCCGGCGCTGCGCTGGCAGGTCGCCGATTCGTGCGGACGCGCGGGCCTCAAAAGCATCGAGCGCTACCCGCACGACGAGCTGCTGCTGAGCCCGGAAGCCTCGATCACGGTGTTCCGCATCGTGCAGGAGGCGCTCACGAACATCCTCAAGCACGCGCAGGCGCAGATCGTCGAGATATCGATCGAGACGCGCTCCCCGTGGCTCATCGTCCGCATCCGCGACGATGGTGTCGGATTGCCGCTCGAGCGGCTGCGGGCGCTGAGGTCGCACGGCCTGGCCGCCATGCGCCAGCGCGCCGCCGGGCTGGGGGGGCAGTGGCAGGTACGCAACCCCGCGACCGGTGGCACGGAAATCGAGGCTCGCCTTCCCCTCGAGCGGGTGCTCGCGACAGGCGCGGAGGTGGTGGCCTCGGCCGCCACATGATCCGGCGTGCGCGTTCGTCGGATCAGTGGACGTCGGTCGCGCCGCGCTCGCGGGCAAAGCCCGTCAGCAGCGACGGCAGGCGAAAGTAATCGCGGGACTTGTCGAGGAAGGCCTCCACGCCGAACGTCTCGGCCTCGCGCCGATACTCCGGCAGGCCGAAATTCGTGAGGATGATGATTTTCGGGCGACGCTGTGCGCTGCGCGTCAGTGCACGCAGCACACCGAAGCCGGAACCACTGCGCAGGTGGAGGTCGAGTATCAGCACGTCGGGCGTCTCGGCAGCAACACGGCTGAGAGCGGCGGCTTCGGTGTCGACCGTGTCGATCAGATCGACCTCAGGCAGGCGGCGGATGAGTTCCGCGAGTCTGGTCGCGAGCAGGGACGAGTCCTCCACGAGTAACACGCGCAGACTGGATTGGTTCGACATAACAGGCCGTCAACGTCCCATATTCGAGCGGCGCCCGTGCCCCGAACCGCTACCTTCCGGGTGAATTCTAAAGCCGCGGCTCCGTGCGGGAATGCCGGTAGGGACCACCTCACCCTGTCAGCGCCGGCTGACTTGCCACACCGGAGCTACTGCACCAGGCCGTTGCGCAGCGCGTAAGTGGTGAGGTCGGCGTTGGTGTCGAGCTTCATTTTCTCGAGCACGCGTGCTCGATAGGTGCTGACGGTCTTCACGCTGATGCACAGCTCCTGGGCGATCTCAGACACGCTGCGCCCGACGGCGAGCTTGCACAGGATCTGGAATTCACGTTGCGACAGCGCCGCATGCAGGGGGCGGTCCGCCGGCTCGTCGAGCGCATTGACCAGCATCTCCGTGAGCGCAGCGCTGGCGAAGCGGCGCCCCGCGAGCACCGTATGGACGGCCCGCATGAATTCCTCCGGTGCCTGGTCCTTGGCGAGATAGCCGGCGGCGCCGGCGCGCAGCGCGTAGATGGCGTACTGCTTCTCCGAAAAGGCGCTGATCACCAGCACCCGGGTATTGGGGTGACCTGCGCGGATGTGTCGCAGGATATCGATGCCGCTGCGGTCGGGCATGTTGATGTCAAGAACCACCAGGTCCCAGCTGCTCTCGCGCAGCTGCTGCAGCGTCTCCGCTCCACTCGCCGCTTCGCCGACCGACTCGATCGAGCGGTCCTCTTCCAACCACCGCCGCAGCCCGGCGCGGATCATCGCGTGATCGTCAGCAACCAGAACCCTTGCCATTGAGCCTCCTGCCCGAGCTCGCGCGCTTGCCACACTACCGGGTGCGTCGTCGCGGCAGCGTACGCCATCCGGCTGTCTGTCTGTAGGAGCAGTCTTACGACCGCAGCTCCCGCGCCGTGAGGAGCGCTTTGTTTCGCGCGCGGTGTTTTTCGTGCGCTGTGCCGGTCATTTGCGCAGCAAAGGTCACTCGGCCGAGGACTCTCCCGTTCTCTGTGAGCCATGCGCGTGGCCGCTCGACTCAGAAAGTGCGGAAGTCCCCCGCGACCGCTTCCACCAGGGTGGGTCCCGGGCGCACAAGAGCTGCCTGCAGCGCCCCGGCCAGCGCGGCTGCGCCGTGCACCCGCACGCCTGCGGCGCCACAGGCGTTGGCGAGCGCAACGAAGTCCGGGTTGCGTGCCACCACTCCGATGGGCGCAATCCCTGCGGCGCGCATGTCTGCGCGGATCTGTCCCAGGGCACCGTTGTTCCACACGACGACTGGCAGCGTCAGCTCCAGCTCCACCGCCGTCATCAATTCTTGCAGGGTGAACTGCACGCCGAAGTCGCCCGCCAGCGCCACGATCGGACGGCGGGGCTGTGCGATGCGCGCGCCGATCGCCGCCGGCAGCGCGTAGCCGAGCGCGCCGTAGCCCGAGGGGTGGAACCACAGGCCGGGCCGCTCGGCGGGGAATGCGTAGTTGCCGAGGTAGGCGATCTGAGTCATGTCGCTGAAGATCACACCATCGGCCGGGAGACTCGCGCGCAGTGCCCGCAACGCCGTCAGCGCTGCGCGCCGGCCGCCGCCGAACTGCGCTTCGATGCGCGCGCGGTGACCGGCGCCATCACCCGCGCGGCACCGCCAGCCGCTGTGGGCGCGCGTCTCCTGCGCGAGCCGCTGCAGGGTTGCTGCGGCATCACCGCGCAGTGCGACGGTCGCGCCATAGTGGTCGGCGAGCTTGTGCTCATCGACGTCGATGCGGATCAGGGGTGCACTCATGGCAAGCCGCGTCGTCGTGTAGATGTCGGTCTCCGACAACTCGGTGCCTGCAGCGACCACCACGTCGGCTTCTGCCACCCGTTCCTGGGTCAGGGCGTACGGCAGACTGGCCCCGAGACTGGCGGGATGGCTCTCTGCGACGATGCCCTTGCCGGCCACGGTCGTGACCAGATAGGCGTCCAGATTTTCCAGCAGCTGGCGCAGCGCCGCGCCGGCGCTGCGCGCGCCGCCGCCGGCGATGACCAGGGGTCGCTGCGCGCGCGTGAGCAGCGCGAGGGCCTGTTGCACCTGGGTGTGCGGTGCTGCGGGGACGGGCGCCGCGCCGGCGAACGGCTGCGGGCGAAGGGCAGTCGGCTCGGCGAGCAGGTCCAGCGGAATGTCCAGATAGGCCGGCCGCGGTCGCGCACTGCGCACGGCGGCGAAGGCGGCGCGCAGGTGGTCCCGCACTTCGGTGTCGCTGCGCGCGCTGCCGGCAAACCCCGTCACCCCGGCTGTCATGGCGCGCTGATCGGCGAGCTCGTGCAGCACGCCCCAGCCCGCACCGAGCGAGGCACGGATGGGCGCGCTGGCAATCAACAGCAGTGGCACCGAGTCCGACCAGGCCTGCGCGAGGGCGGTGAGAGCGTTGGTTACACCCGGCCCGGAAATGACCAACGCCGCGGCCGGCTTGCCGCTGGCGCGCGCGTAACCGTCGGCGGCGAAGGCGGCATTCTGCTCATGCCGCACCAGCACGTGCCGCAGGCGCGCCAGCTCGAGACCGCGGTAGAGCTCGATGTTGTGCACTCCCGGAATGCCGAACACCGTGTCGATGCCGTTGGCGGCGAGCGTCTCGACAACGTAGCGTCCGACCGTCCAGGGAGCTTCACTCATAGACTCTCCGCGAGGAAACCCGCCACTTCAGTCGCGGGTTGTTTATGTGTGCTTGAAATGCTAGCACCGCCCACGCACAGTTACGTACGTGAAGTTCTCCGCACTCGTCGAGCGCATCAGCGGTGATGGCGCAGCCGCGTGGCTGACGCATTACCAGGCGGTGGCCGCGCGCGCGCGCGGCGAGGACGTGATCATCCTCAGCGTCGGAGATCCGGACCTGGAGACGCCGGCGCCGGTGATCGAGCGCGCGATCACCCAACTTCGCGCCGCCGACACGCACTATGTGGCGGCCGCGGGACGGCAGGCGCTGCGCGCAGCGATCGCGCGCACGCACGCCGCGCGCTGCGGTCAGCCGGTGGCTGCGGACAACGTGGTGTACCTCGCCGGGGCGCAGAATGCGCTGTTCGTCGCCTCGCTGTGCCTGGCAGGGCCGGGCGACGAGATCGTGACGTTCGAGCCGCTGTATCCGACTTATCCGGCCACCGTCGAGGTATCCGGGGCCCGGCTGGTGCGCGTGCCGGCCACTGCCGGGTGGCGCCCGGACGTTGCGGCGCTCGCCTCCCTCATCACGCCGCGCACGCGTGCGATCCTGTGGGCGAGTCCGAACAATCCCACCGGCGTGGTGCTGAATGAGAGCGAGCTGGCAGTCATCGCGCAGCTGGCACGGCGCCACGACCTGTGGCTGGTGGCGGACGAGGTGTACGCGGGACTCGCCTCCGGTGGACGCGTGCCGGGCCTCGCGGCGCAACTGCCGGAGCGCGTGGTGACGCTCGGCAGCCTGTCGAAGTCACACGCCATGACCGGTTGGCGGGCCGGCTGGCTCGTCGGACCGCGCGAACTCGCGGTGCACGCCGAGCATCTCGCCATGTGCATGCTCTTCGGACTGCCCGGCTTCATCCAGGAGGCCGCCATCACCGCGCTCGGGGTGGCAGGGGAGGCCGAGTTGCGCATCCGCGCGTTCTGTGCCGCGCGTCAGCGGCGCTTTGCGGACGGAATCCGCGGCATCGCGGCGCTGCGGATGATCGTGCCCGAGGCGGGCATGTTCATGCTGCTCGACGTGAGCGCCACCGGGCTGTCGGGAGCGCAGTTCATGCGCGCGCTGTACGCCGCGCAGCGCGTGGCGGTGATGGACGGCGCCGCCTTCGGCGCGACCGCGGCCGGCTGCGTGCGCGTCTGCTTCGCGACCGACGAGGCAACGCTCGATGCGGCGTGTGCGCGGCTGCGGCGCTTCTGCGAGCACGATCTGCCGGCCATCGCCGCCACCGGTTGCGCAGCCGCGGCCGTGGGCGGCGGCAGTTGACCCGCGGCCGCCGCAAGGAGCCAGTCCGTCGCGCGCTGCGCTTAAGCGCTCTAGGGCGGAATCTGACCGCTCGGCGTCAGCTTGTCGATGGCCGTTGGCAGCACCTGCGCCAACTTGTTTGCCAGGTCCTGCGGGCTCATACCGGCCTTCGCCGCCAGTTGCCCGATGACGTCGCTGCCGAACACCTGGTGCACCTGATCGGCGGACATCGTCTGGTTCGCACCGGTCGAGATCCACGAGCGCACCGTCGGACCGAGTCCCTCT
>Ga0123355_10006092_pt1 | contig 17785 bp, 8 predicted proteins | sample TergutEmb28metaG_3_FD_89872 | JGI IMG/M metagenome (GOLD analysis project Ga0123355, IMG submission 89872) | Embiratermes neotenicus P1 segment gut microbial communities from Petit-Saut dam, French Guiana - Emb289 P1 | ecosystem: Host-associated > Arthropoda: Insects > Digestive system > Gut ... | reverse complement strand
TCAAAATTCAGTAGTTTGCTGGGTAGGGGAACTTGCACTTGTTAAAATCTGGCTTTCATAAGCTCGCAAAGCCTATTAGCTTCCGTACATTAAAAAGGAGCCGCCTTTTTGAGACAGCCCCTTTTTATATAAACCAAATTTAATAGAAACTACTCCTACAGTAAATTCGCCAAATCAGTTAAAATTCCAAAATCTATTTCAAAACATCGCTCATGTCATATAGTGAATTCATGTTGTTTACAAAACGCCAGTACGCAACCAATGCATATGCCGCCTGCTCTGTCGCCATCATATTTATTGGACTGTCTATGTTAGGGCGTCGAAACGCACCAGAATCCGAGTCAAACCATTGTAATAAATGATTCACATAATATAATGCTTCATCTGCAAACTCAGAGCCTAGGGCTGTTAATGCAACAATCATTTGAGCTGTACCCTCAGGGTCTGAAAAAGTCTGACTGCGTAGCCAATTTAACGACCTGTCGACCGCAACTCTAACATCTGAATTACTACCATAATACGGTGCAAGTGCTTGTATCACCATTGCAGTTATATCTATATCTCCCATTCCAGGTGCCGAATTTGAACCTGCACCCAAGCTCCACACACCGTCAGCTCTTTGACTATCAAGGAGTGAGTTAATAAACTGATTTCTATCGCCGCTAAATTGTCCAGAATCTAAGGCTATAAGTGCAAAAGTATCTACATTTACTGTCTGATTTAATGCATGCCTTTGTGAAATCGGAACAAACGCTCTATAAAACTCCGTTAAATCTCGCCCATTGTAATCCGAAGCGTCAATCCCCAGTGATCCAAGTGCAAGTGTTATCCTCTGAAAATCTGTCCATCGTCTAAGTGATGACGGGAATATTCCTGCTGAAGCAGGATTTTGAATATTGTTTCCGTCTGCAATTAATCTGTCAACTTCACCAAGTAAACGATTAAGGTCTGTAAACCATCCGCTTACCCACGCATCGCTTGCAGAAATTCTGCCTGCTCGAGCAAGTGCAAGTATAGCCCACTCACCGCCAACCGAGCCTACATGTGGTCCTTGTGCAATTTCAGAGTACAGCCAATCAATCGAACTATTCATTGCCGTTTCCCAGCCTGCCTCAGTTGTGTCAACAACAGGTGTTGTAACAGCATCAGGTGAAAGAAATCTTTGTAAAATCGTTGCTGCTTCTGCACGAGTCGTATTGCCTTTTGGCTGAAGCATAGTAGAAGTTCTTCCACTTATAAGTCCGTTTGCAACAGCCCATCTCATAGCGTCTTGTGCCCATACAGAAATTTGGCCTCTGTCTGCAAATGCCGAAAGATTTCCTGTGCCTGTAACGCTTAATTCTAGCCAATTTGCATAACGCATTAAAATTACTGCAAACTGTTCACGAGTTATATAGTCATTTGGAGCAAATTGTCCATCTCCAAATCCCAAAACAATACCATTTTCGACAGCCCAAGCGATAGCATCAGAATACCATCTGTCTGGCAATACATCATCAAAAGTATTTTCTGAAATTGCTGTAGGTTCACCTTCATGACGCCATAAAATCGTTACAACCATCGCACGAGTAATATTAGAGTTCGGAGAGAATATATCTTCTCCTGTGCCTACCATAATACCATTTGCGTTAACAAATCTAACCGCATCAAAGAACCAGTCGCTCTCTTTTACATCATTAAAAATGTTTTCCCATTCTACAGCTTCTGCAATAGGTGTTCTTGCCTCTTCTATTTTTCTTTCTTCTTCTTCAGGTCTTGGAGCTGTCGAACCACCAGCTACATTACCGGCGTTTCCGCCAAGGTCATTTCCGTTATCTCTAGTAAATAGCCACGCAACTCTGTCACCGTCTCGCAAAGTAACTAGCGATGAAGAAACGTCAGGAAACACACTGTTTACACTATACATCCAGCCTGAAAGTGGGCCGTCGTCAAATTCACCCCATCCATTTATGCTTTCAACGTACATTCCGCCGAGGTTAGGATTTCCTCTTGAAGAAATATCCAAATCAGTTCTACGAAGCAAACTATATACTGTTTCACCTTGGTTTATGTTAATCCACCTACCCGAAAGGAAAGTGCGTGCACGTCCTACCCCGAAATAGTTAGGGTCAATAACACTTATGAAAGCTCTTGCTTGCTGCGGTTGCGTTGGTCGCTCTGGTTGCGTTGGTTGCTCTGGTTGTTGTGGTTGTGTCGGTGGCGTTGTGCCGCCTCCAATTTTTTCAAGTGCATCGCTCATGTCGTAAAGTCTGTTAAGTTCATTGACGTAACGCCAATATGCTACAAGTGCATATGCCGCTTGCTCAGTTGTCAACGCATTTACATTAGCACCACGTCTAAAGCCACCTGTTGCACTATCATAAAATGTCAAAAGTGCTTCTACATATTCACTTGCCTGCGTGCCTCGCCCAATAGACGTAAGTGCCACTATCATTTGAGCATTACCCTCTGCATCCGGAATATTTTGAGTGGATAACCATGTTAATGCACGATTTACCGCATCTCTAACACCAAGATGGTCATCGAAATAATATGGTGCTAATGCTTGAATTACCATAGCTGTAATGTCTATCGACATAAAGCCTGGAAGCAATCCAAAGTTACCGCTTACATTTTGAGCATTTAATATTGATTCCACAAATAGCAATCTATCTCCATCATAAGAGTTAGAATCTAGTGCCAAAAGTGCGTAAACATCTGCATTTATAGTTTGACTATGCGTCGGTCTACCGCTTGCAGGAATAAATGTGCTGTATAGCGCAGTCAAATCTTGCCCGTTAAAGTCTGTTGCATCTATGCCAAGAGACGTAAGTGCAAGAGTTACACGCTGTAAATCCGTCCAGTGCCCTCTCTCAATAAGCTCTTCCATTCCCCCTTTTAAGTTTTCAAGATAAATTTGTGCAAAGGCGTGCTCTGCATTTATTCTGCCCCCGCGAGCTAGTGCCAGCACTGCCCATTCACCACCTACAACCTCTATCGTCGGATTTGTTGTAATAGTTTGTATTCTATCAAGAGCGTTGTTCATTGCAACTTCCCAAGCAGGTATAGGCTGCGGAAGCACAGGTAGTGTTAAATTCACTGTAACATTTCTTGCCAATCCATCAAGAGTAAGAATAATTTCACCTACTATAGACCCTGCTTGACCTACTTGTGCAGGAGTTGTAATTGGAATTCCTTGCCATGTCGCAGAAATATCTAATCCCGCAGCGTTTTGCACTAAAGCAAGTACATCATCTGCGGTGGTTGTATTTGTAGCATTGAAACTTGCAAGTGCCGCATTTGCACGGACTACTGCTGCATCTAAACGCTCATCAGGAGTTACCTGCGATGTTCCATATAGGAGTGCCTCAATCGCAGCAGCCACTTGTGCGTCTGTCGTCAAAGGGTCAATTATAACAGCAAGTGCGTCTGGTACTGCAGATTCATTGATGTTAGGCAGGAACAATGTACGAATTAGTTCCGTTTTATCTGCATGGGTGTATAACCTTGATGGTCCTCCCCAAGTTTCTACTCCAAGGTCTTCTCCAATCCCATAAACAGAAAATTGGAAACGTATAACATCGCCATCACTTAACCTTCTCGTGCCTACACCATCATCGCACAAAACATGGTTAACAGTGTACATCCAGCCAGCAAAAGGAGAATAGTCATAGGAACCAAGCGAACCGTCTGTTCGTCCAGATTCAAGGCTCATTCCAACTGCATTTAATGCCTCTATGATATAATCCGGCACATTTGGTATCTCTCCAGGGTTAGGATGAATATTGAAAATACGATCGATAAAAAATGCACCTCCAGAGTATGTTAAATTTCTCGGGTCTGCATCCAAAGCCACCTCTACTGCTTCCCTCACAAGCGAATTACCTGCTAAAGTGAGCTGCATAGGTTCAATGTAAAAACCGTGTCCTAAGTTAAATCCTTCAAAGCTGATGTAGACTGTAATGTCGCCCAAAGAAGTCAGATTAAGTGCTACAAGAGCTGCTGCCACCTCCTCTGCTGTTGCAAGAGGATTAATAATAACATCAAGTGCCGCTGGTATCGCACTCGGATTTGCAACATCTGTAAACAATGCACGGATTAGTTCTGTCTTGTCCGCATGTGTATAAAATGGAGGTGCAAATCCTGTCATAGGCAAACCAAGGTCGTTACCCAATACTGTGAATTGCCAACGGATTACATCTCCGTCAGTTACTATATATGCGCCTGCGCCGACGTCGATCATATCATGATTTATCGTAATTGCCCAACCAGACATTCCCATCATGCCAAAGTCACCCATGCCAAGAGAACCATTTGCATTAGCAACAGGAGTCCAAAACATGCCCATTACATTTGCATCAATGGCATCTATCATAAACTGAGGTGGATTCGCATTGCCTGGGAAGAGGTTGTTTACTCTGCTTAGCAGATTTGCTCCGCCAGTATGCGTAAGGTTGTTTGCTTCCAGTAGTGCGGCTGTAGCAACCATCGCATTAGAGCCTGCGGGTACAGTCACCGCTGTGGGCTTTATATAAAAGCCATGACCAATTGTGAAGCCTTCCAAGCTTGTAAAAACCGTGATAGGCTCTACAACAGTAATAACTGCTGTGCCGATTACAGGTTCACCATCTGCATTCATTGCTATTGCTGTTGTTGCTGTAACAGTGAGTTCAGTATTTGCGGGAACATCTGCACCCACACTTAAAAGACCTGCGTTGATTGAAACATTCGGATGCCCACTAACGTTCCACACAACGCTTTGAGGTATTCCCGCTGGTACAACTGCTGCGTTAAATTGCAGCGTTGAATCAGCAATTACAGTAGTCCTTCCCGTGAGAGGTGCTGTGGTTAGATTAACGCCACTCGCCGCGGCTTGCAAGAATTCAATATTTACGGTAATAGTGACAGAAGCCTCTGACCCATCATTACCAGTGATATTTACTGTAAACACGCGATTTGTCGGTGCAACTCCAGCAGCAACAGGGTTTGGAAATGCAGAGAGTGCAGGAGCAGGTATATTGACCGAAACATCCATGGCCTCTAAAAGCGAATTGACTTGGGTTCGAACTGCATCTATTGCAGCGGTACGACTAGTTGTAGCATTTGTGACCCAAGGCTGAACCACAGGTGTAAAAGTATGTGCTGAAAGTGCTAAAGCTGCCGTTTCAGCGTGGTTAGCTGAAGCTGTATTTCTTGAAATAACCTCATAAAAACGCCCTCTAAAGCCTGCAAGTTCATAACCGCCTTCATCACGATCAGGCACGATTGCCACAGGCAAAGGATTAATATTACTAAAAGCAGTTGCTGCTATTGTTGGTGGTGCAACATCACTATAAAAATGCACAGTATGCAAATTAGCGTTTGATGCAAATGCATTAGCGTTAATATTAGCTAATCCATCACCAACAAAGATAACTTCCTCAAGACGTTCCATTTGCCTAAACATTTCACCTGCTATTAATCTATCTGATGGTAAGATTATTGTACGCGGACCGCCTGGAAACGGACTTGTATTAGGGGAATTAGGCCATGGCACGGTTGTAAAAGACCAAGTTGGAAATGCATCTGTAAATTCAATTCCTCTAAAATCGAATGTGTCTTCCGTAAACTCTCCATCTCCGAAAACTATAGCTTTAAGATTTGAAGCTCCTCTGATGGTATTTGCATTAACTCCAATGTTTGCTGGCATCCTAAGTCTTTCAAGACTTGACAAACCAAATAGTGCTGTCGTCGGAAAATTGCCTCCTGCTGTTCCTGTAAGCTCTGTCAGGCCAGAGAAATCAAGCTCTATCAATCTGTTTAATGTTGGAGGAATCCGAGCTGCAACAGATTCGTTTGTGCTTGAACGTAACAGACCGTTTGACGGATTGTGAAGCCCTGCAGTTCCTGCGAAAAAGTCCGTCTGTGCCATAACACCGGTAACTCTCAATCTTTGCACTATCGAATAATTGAACGGTCCCTCCTCGGGCTGTCCATGATATCTTGCAAGTATATGATTAATTGCTTCGTGTAGCTCACCATCAGGGCTGTGTACCACAAACCAGCCATCGACATAGTAAGCATCTTCTCTCGGCGGTATCGTAATTGATATTTCAATCTCGCCATCATCCTCAGGTATGCCAACAGTTATCGGAACGTCAGGAAGTATAGACGCATTGCGTGTGAAAGTCGGTGCATTTCCACCATTGTTAGTACCGTTATTAGTCAAGTTACGATGAGGACCGAAGCCACCAGCAAATCCAAATATAGCAGTCGGCATGTTTCCATCGGTAAACATAAAGCTTCCGTCCACATCAGGTGCTGTAAATGCCATAGCATGACTGTTTGGAAAAGTATATTGTGAACCGGCAGAAACTCGCGCCTCTGCCAACGTAAATTCAATGCTATTTCCTGCACTTGAGCCCATAATTGGAAGTGTAGGATTGTAAATGTTCGCTATCTTAGGAGCTGGTGTAAATAGCCCATCGAAGCGAAGGGTTAGTCTATCGCCAGGAGATATTGGTAAACCTGGGCTAGTAAGGTTTGTAATTATAGGAGTAATTTGTGCTGCTCGAACAACTTGATAATCTACACCTGTGCTTGTCATTGCTCTCACGATATTGTTGCCTGATGAAACAGGAACATTAAAAGTTTCTCCATCGGCAGAAACAGGTTTCCACGAACCAAGAATCCCATTTGAAACATGAGCAACATCTAATGATTGTATCCCCGAATCGTTTACAGGAAATACGCCATAATCTTGTGTGTTCAGATAATATACAGTATCAAACTCTGTATCCCATAGGCCTGCGTTTCCAGTGCCTGTATTGCGAGGATGAGCAAAGTTAACATCGCTAGTACCACCGCCTATAGTAATTACAACTACACTTTTGCGGTGAGGATGAGTTGCACCATAAAGATTGTTACCATTTCTGATAGCATCATAATGCACTTCTATAATCGCAGTACCTGCACTTATTGCACTTATATCAAACCAACTGCTTTGGTTTGCAACACTTGTGATATTAATATGCTCTGCCCCATAAAGAACATTTACATGGAAGTCGGGCTGAACGATTTGATTTGTCAAAACACCGTCAATAATTTCCCAAGGGGCACGAAAGCCACGAAGTCTGAAAGTTCCACCTGTGTTCATTGTTAGATGGTTTTTCGTGTTGACGTTAACCATTGTGCTTGCTTCCATACGATCCATCATAGTGTGGATATGCTCTTGCGTTTGCGGATTTTCGTTATCTTCAAACTCAACATAAACACGCCCCTGCGTAGTAAAGCCTGTGCGTGTAATCATGTCAGGCATTGAAACACGAAAGTGTGCACCACCTGACGGAAATCCAAATTCCGACCTACCATCTTCTAAATCTTTATATGACGTTCTTTCTATCGTCGAAATTTGATGATAATTTTGTTGCCTAAATAGCTGAACATTTGCATTTGACGGTGCAATGATTGTCAAATAATCAATGTTGTCTTCGTAGCCAAATGGCTCAGGAATTATAAAGTCTGCACTCTCGGCAAATGCATTAGCGGGGGATACCCCAATTATCATAACTAGTGCCATAATTATCGCTAAAATTCGTCTCTTTTCCATGATTGTAAAAATCTCCTTTCGATAGGACATTTTTCTTGGGAAAATAAAAAGCCCTCTCACGATTGCGAAAGGGCAAAAATAAAAGCATACAACAGAATCGCCAATCCTCTAACCCAAGAACCGTTCCTTTTTCACATTGAGTAAGTATCCTGGCTACGCGAATCATCTTCGTAAACGCCTTCTCATCCATATACGGACAATGGCTTTTGTTTACTTATCCTCGCTTACAGTAGGGGCAAGCCTGCATCAGATTTACACTGATTTCCATAACTCATTGCACTACTTATTAAATTTTAGATAAATCATACTTATCTAAAAAAGAGTATTTCATATTCCAGCAAAGCTGTCAAGAAAAAAATAATATATTAGATTAATTATCTCTTATACGCTCTTCTTCATATGACATATATGCTTCGCCTGCAAAATAACCTTTAGTCAGTTTTGATACCATTCCACCCATAGCGACAACACTTATGATGTTAGGAATAGCCATTGCAGCATTCATGATATCAGCAATTGTCCAAATGATATTAAGTCCTCCGACTGCACCGACTATAATTACCGGAAGGAAAATTATTCTATAAGGCATATTTGTTTTTGTTCCAAAGAGGTACTCAAGGCATTTCTCGCCGTAAAAACCCCAGCCGAGTATAGTTGTAAAACCAAAAGTAGCAATTAAAAACGCTATAAATGAGTTCCCTATAGTTTCCCCCATGAACGACTCGGCAAATGCTGACATTACTAAAGTCGCACCTGTAGAACCGTTATGCCAAACGCCTGTAGTAAGAATAGTAAGAGCAACCAAAGTACACATTACATGAGTATCAAGAAATACTTCAAAAGACCCCCAAAATCCTTGCTTCGCAGGATGGTCAGCTTTAGCAGTTGCGTGAGCAATAGGCCCAGAACCGAGACCTGCTTCGTTGGAAAAAATACCACGCGCAAGACCCATACGAAGTGCTATCATGACACTTGCACCTGCAAAGCCACCCATTGCCCCTTGGAAAGTAAATGCTCCGCCAAAGATAAGCCCAAACGCGGAAGGTACATGCGTTGCATTAGTCATAACGATTATCAAACAAGAAATAATGCACATTAGTCCAAGTGTTGGGATGATTTTTTCTGCAACGTACCCTATACGCTTAATTCCGCCGAGAAGCACAAGGCCGATAAGTATTGCTGCGCCTATGCCTGAGTAAAGTGGCGGTATGCCAAAAGCTCTTTCCATGGCAGATGCAGCTGTGTTAGCTTGAACCATGTTACCTATACCAAATGCAGCAATCGCTCCTGCAATAGCAAAGAACTTAGCAAGCCATTTTTGTTTTAGCCCTCTTTCAATATAAATCATAGGGCCTCCGACCCACTCGCCTTTATCGTTTTTATAGCGGTAATGCATGGCAAGCGTAATCTCTGAGAATTTTGTAGTTATTCCGAAAAATGCAACAACCCACATCCAAAATATCGCACCTGGACCACCCATCGCAATTGCTGTCGCCGTACCTGCAAGTGTACCAACACCCATAGTTGCTGACATTGCAGTATTAAGAGCTTGGAAAGGTGATATGTCGCCTTTAGCATTATCATTTTTTTCACTTTTTCTAAAAAGTGAAATTATGGTCTTATCCATATAATGTCCGAACTTTGTTACTTGCATGAAGTTCGTTCTAACAGAAAGGTAAAAACCACCTACAATCATGAGCACCATAAGCGGCGGTCCCCATAAAAAACCATTAATTTGATCGAGAATTACCTCAAATCTTTCCATTTTTAATATTTCCTTTCTTTTTTTATTTTTAATTTAAACAAATTCAAATTTTTGCCTCAAGTTCTAGCTCCTTAATAACTTTGACTAGGGAATCACCTCCTTTTACTTTTTTTTAAAGTCAATATTTGTAATCTATCTGTCAACATGTGTCGCTATATGATACCATATAGTAGCACACTTCCGTGATTGATTCAACTGTTATTTTGTGGATTCTTGTAAAGTATACGTCAATAAAATCAAGCCCAAATTTTAAAAAACGACTTTTCATGGAACATTTTTATACCTAAATGCGTCTAATATAAAAGTGCTTCGGCAAAACATGAAAAGAGGATTAGAATTTATGAAGATTAAAAAGATTTTAGCGATTAGTTTGGCAACATTATTGAGTATCACATTGATGGCTTGCACTCAAGGTAATACGCCTGAAGATAGTACAGAACCTGAAATTCCTACATATTTACCACAGACTACAAATGCAGATGAGGCTAGAAGAATACAAAATGAAATTCAAGATGGAATGCTTCCAAGTAGTGTGACTTCTGCAAATGTGAGATTATATTATGTCGAGGATGATAACTTTATAAGACCGGAACTTGTTGATTTTCCAATCGTTAATTTGGACAATGTGGCAAACTATCATGAGTTTATAGAATCAGATGAAATCCCTCAACGCATAATTTTTAAAACAGATACTCCTGTGAGAAACTTTAGATATCTTGCTCTTGAGCAAGATTGGGAAGGTTCAGGAGGTGAATTTATCGTAGAATATGTCGTATACGAGATGGATGCGCTTACGCCTGATACACCTTTCGTTGTGTCGTGGTGGGCTTTAAGCACTGTAAGAGTACATCGTGGTATCTCTTTTGTTGATGAAAATGACGTTGTGAGATATTTTGCATTTCATCAAAGCGGATATGACGGTTCATTGTTCTTCATAGAGTTTGAGCCTATCGTGTAGAATTTTCTAGCAAAAATCATCACTAATAATGTGATAAAAAAATTGACAAACTAAATAACATACTGTAGATTGTAGTAAGCAAACTAAATAGTATCAAACTCCAAAAGTTATTTGGAAACATGCGGAACAGGGTGAAAATCCCTGCGAGCGGGTCACTGTGATGCGGCGTAATAAAATTAAGCCGATAAGTCAGAAACGCATATGATACATCGTTAGCTTCCCCGAACGAAGCGAAAGGAGCTCACATGAAAGAGCATAAAACAAAACTTATTACAATCTTTGTTGTTTTAATAATACTTGCTGCGGCATGGTTTTTTGACGCCGCTTCTCCTGTAAATCATCCAACTTCGGAAATAGCAACACAAAGTTATGCTAGAGAGAGAACTGACGAATTAACACAATCCGAATCCGATGCTATAAGGCAAACTGACGAATTAACACAATCTGAAATAGATGCGATAGAGAAAATTGAATCTGATGAGACTTATTATTCTACTTCACCAGAAATTGATGAAACATACGAAATAGACAAGCCCAACGAAGCTGATACGATTTATAAAGATTTTGCTACATACGAATACCAAGAAACCATTTCTATAGACGAATCTGCAAACTCAAATGCTATAGACCCTATAATTCCATCCGAAAACACCATACTCGACGATGGCTCTTTTACCGTTACTTTATCAGTTAGAGTTCATACTATTTTATACAATATGCATCTATTGCACCGAGATAAGCACGAACTTATTCCTGAAAATGGTTGGATATTTCAACCGACAGTAGTAACAGCTTACGAAGGCGATAGCGTGTTTGATGTGCTGCAAAGGGAAATGAGGCGAAACGGTATACACATGGTTTCACGCCACACGCCAATGTTTGATTCGGCATATATAGAGGCAATCGGCAATATCTTTGAATTTGATGTGGGTCCCTTATCCGGCTGGATGTATCGCATAAACGGTAATGCTCCAACCTTCGGCTCGTCGCTTTATTTGTTAAACGACGGAGATGTAATCGAGTGGATGTACACCGTTGATCTTGGACGTGACTTAGGAATATATTGGGTTGAGGGTGCAAATTGATGAATAAAGACACTTTTGCAGGCTTTCACCCTGCTGTAAATATGCTATATTTCGCTTGTGTAATAGGATTTTCTATGTTCTTCATGCATCCTATAAATCTTGCAATTTCATTGATTTGTGCCTTTGCGTACGCAATTTATTTAAATGGAAAGAGAGCCATAAAATTTGGACTTTTTTTTATGCTTCCAATGATGCTGATGACCGCTATTTTAAATCCGCTTTTTAATCATCAAGGTGTAACTATTTTGGCATATTTGCCTAACGGAAATCCATTGACACTTGAATCCATCATGTTCGGTATTGCCGCATCAGTTGTTCTTGTAACTGTAATTGCTTGGTTTTCATGCTTTAATTCAGTTATGACAAGCGACAAATTTGTGTATTTACTCGGACGAATTATACCTGCACTATCACTTGTATTTTCTATGGCTTTGCGTTTCGTTCCTCGTTTTATAGCACAGCTAAAAATAGTTCTAAATGCCCAGAAATGCGTTGGACAAAATGCATCCGAAGGAAATATTTTTAAAAAAGCCAAACATGGTGTAAGAGTTTTGTCGATTATGATAACATGGGCACTGGAAAATTCAATCGAAACAGCAGATAGCATGAAAGCTCGTGGTTACGGTCTTTCTGGCCGCACTGCTTTTGCTATATTTCACTTCGATAAGCGAGATGCTATTGCAGTAGCGTATATCCTGTTTTGCACTTTTTCTGTAATTGCAGGAGCTGCACTAGAAGTTTTCCGCTTTAGATACTTTCCAACAATCATGCATATAAGCGGTGAGTCCGCCGGATTTTGGACGGCACTTCTGTTTGTCATATACTTTGCACTTTGCGTCATGCCATTAACTACAAATTTGAGAGAGGATTTACTTTGGAAACGTTTAGAATTGAAAACTTAACTTTTACATATCCAAATCGTGACAAACCTGCCCTTGATGATATTTGTCTAACTATCAAGCGTGGTGAATTTGTTGTGCTTTGCGGACCATCAGGCTGTGGAAAAACTACACTTTTGAGACACCTTAAACCTACAACTACACCTCATGGAAAAAATCTTGGTGTTATTTTCTTTGAAAATACATCTCTTAACGAACTGCCACTCAGAGATTCGACAGCAAAGATCGGTTTCGTGTTCCAGTCACCAGAAAATCAAATTGTCACTGACAAAGTGTGGCATGAATTAGCATTTGGACTGGAAAGCCTAGGTATGAAAACACCAGAAATACGTTTGCGAGTTGCCGAAATGGCAAGTTTCTTTGGCATACAAGATTGGTTTCACAAGCCTGTAACTGAGCTGTCTGGCGGACAAAAACAGATGCTTACGCTTGCATCAATCATGGCACTACAACCTTCTGTGCTCATATTAGACGAACCTACAAGTCAGCTCGACCCTATTGCTGCTGGAGATTTTTTGGCAACGCTTGGGAAAATAAACCGAGAACTTGGCGTTACGATTATACTTACTGAACATAGACTCGAAGAAGCATTTCCTTTATCATCAAGAGTAATTGTAATGGATAACGGCAAAATTATCACAGACGGGACTCCTCGTGAAGCCGGCCTTTGGCTGCGTGAATATGAAAATAATATGTTTTTGGCGATGCCTACTCCTATGCGAATTTGGATGTCTGCTCCTAGTGATATAAAAAAAGTTGATGAAGTTCCTATTACTGTTCGTGATGGTGCAAACTGGCTATCTTCGCAAAGCGAATTGTTAAATCAACAGAAATCATCAGGCCAAAACGAAAATCCGACAATTCAAAATCCAAATACAAATGTACCTGTTAATCAGACCGAGCCATCTTCTGATGAAAAAATCGCTATAAAACTCAACGATATCTGGTTTAGATATGAAAAAAATCTGCCTGATGTAATTAAAAATTTAAAATTCAATGCGAAGTACGGTGAAATTACCGCTATTTTGGGAGGCAATGGAACAGGCAAAACAACTCTTTTATCATTAATTGCTGGGCTTTACACTCCTCATCGTGGGGATATTTACACAGATTCGGCTGTCGCCTGTCTGCCTCAAAACCCAGAGTCACTCTTCGTAGCAAAAACAGTCCGTGAGGATTTGCTCGAAATTTTATCAGAACGAAAGCTAACCTCAGACGAAAAAATGCAAAGGCTTGCTAACATAACGAAGCTTTGTCGTCTCGAAGGCTTACTTGATGTTCATCCATATGATTTATCAGGTGGCGAAAAGCAGCGTGCTGCCTTAGCAAAAGTTTTATTGTTAAAACCCAAAATCCTACTTTTGGACGAGCCAACTAAAGGACTTGATGCCGAATACAAGCATATATTTGCAGCGATACTTCGCAAGTTAACGGATGCAGGTGCATCTGTAGTAATAGTCAGCCACGATATAGAGTTTTGTGCCGAGTATGCGGACAGATGTGCCTTATTCTTTGACGGAAGCATCGTTACCGAAGGCACTCCTCGAGATTTTTTCGCTGGCAACAATTTTTATACTACTGCCACAAATCGCATGTCACGCCATGTTTTACCTAATGCTATAATTGCAAATGATGTGATGCATGCAATCGGAGCAAAAGTACCTCAGCCGCCAGAAGTCATTGACCTTGATGCAGTTTACAATATTGATGAAACCGACTTCCCGCAGCCGCCAAAACCACCAAAGCTATCTACATTTCGCGGTGTAATTAGTGGTGCTTTTTCACTATGGCTAATTGTCGCAATAATATTTGCAATGTTTAACTTCGAAAATCTTCTAGCGTTTATCGCTGGAGGGCATGAAGCCCTTACCATCGCAACCGAAGGTGCACTCCTATATATCGGCATTATGCTTGCCGTCATTTTTGGTATTGTCGGAATTACCATGTCACTATCATGGAAACGCGAAGCTAATTTAAATTCAGAAAGCAGTTTAACTCCCAGCGACACTAGATTACCCAAGCAAACCATAGTCGCTACAGTAATGATACTTTTAACAATTCCACTTACAATTTACTTGGGATTATCGGTTTTCGATGACCGCCGATTTTTCTTTGTTTCTATGCTTATTATGTTTCAGGCGATGTTGCCTTTTGTCTTAATCTTTGAAAGTCGCAAACCGCACGTCCGAGAATTAGTAGTAATATCAGTGCTTTGTGCTATAGCTGTTGCAGGCAGAGCAGCGTTTTTTATGCTACCGCAGTTCAAGCCTGTTATCGCAATCATCATTATCGCTGGCGTTGCATTTGGTGGTGAAGCTGGCTTCTTAACTGGTGCTATGACAGCTTTTGTCAGCAATATGTTTTTCGGACAAGGACCATGGACTCCGTGGCAGATGTTTGCTTTTGGAATCATCGGTTTTCTTGCTGGCGTATTGTTCCGTAAAGGATTACTCAGGCGTACCCCTGCATCTCTTGCAACCTTTGGCGGTTTTGCAACACTATTTATATACGGTGGGCTTATGAATCCTGCTAGCGTAATTATATGGCAACCAAATCCTACTGCCGAAATGTTCTTGCTCTCATATTTACATGGCATACCTTTTGACCTCGTTCACGCTGCCGCAACAGTGTTCTTTATGATTGTAATTGCAAGACCTATGCTCGAAAAACTCGATAGGATAAAAATCAAATATGGGCTAGTCGAAGCTCGTTAGAACTTTGGTTGAAAATTTTATATTAATTTCAAATTTTTATATTGACATTTTGGTTAGTTTGGACTAACATGTAGTTAGTTGACGCTAACCACCTTGCTAATATGTTAGCTAATACTCCTTAGAATTTGTTTAAAGTCGACAAATTTTTTTACTTAGCGAGTTAGTTTTACCTAACTCGCTAACATTCAAAAAATAGGGATTGGTAATTTGGGGATTAATTTAATTAAACAAGAGATTCGCACTCTAAGTTTCACAAAACATTGGAAGCGAATTACAATAACCGCAATGTTTATCTTGCTTTCGACCTTATCTTTAATGATTGGTTCGTTTGCTGATGTTTCGCTTTCGACATTGCTTGCTGGCGATGAAATGGCATTGCAGGTGTTTTGGATAAGTAGAGTTCCTCGCACAATCGCAATTATTTTATCTGCAGCAGGATTAAGCGTAGCCGGTCTTATCATGCAAGCGATAAGTCGAAACAAATTCATGTCGCCGGAAACAAGTGGAGCTATAGATGCCGCTGCTTTGGGATTGCTTTTCGCTTTTATATTCCTGCCACCTCAATCAGGCATCATGCAGACTTTATTTGCATTCGTATTTTCACTACTCTCCACTATGTTATTTGTAACAATCATAAGCAAATTAAAAATTCGAGAGGTTGTTTATATACCCTTGCTTGGGTTGATGCATGGCGGTTTAATCGGTGCTGTAAGCACAGCTATCGCATTTCGATTTGAAGCCTTCCAAATGCTGAACGCTTTCAATTTAGCCAGTTTCGCACGCCTTGGGCACTTTGAGATGATTTATATAGTTGTCATTCCCCTTGCTTTTACAGTCCTCTACGCAACAAAGTTTAGTATCATCGGGCTTGGTGCGGATTTTGCAAAAAATTTAGGTGTAAATTACAATCGAGTTGTTTTTTTAGGGTTAATAACTATATCACTCATAAGTGCTGCAGTATTTGTATCTGTCGGTCCGCTGCCTTTTATCGGACTTATAATTCCAAACATGGCAACATCTTTTTATGGTGACAACTTGAAAAAATCAATTTTGGACTTGATGATATTTGGAGCAGTATTTGTGCTGATTTGCGACATTACAGGTAGGCTCGTCATGTATCCGGCTGAAATGAGTGTAAGCGTAACGGTAAGCGTAGTCGGTGGAATTATATTTATCATTTATTTGTTCAGGGGGATGTCAAGTGGGAGAAAAACCAGATAAAAGAATAATTGTTGTTTTTACGATGCTAACTATTCTCATAATTACAGCCATAGCTTTGTACATTTTTTCTCGTACATATGCTCACGCTATCAGGCTTGGAATTCCGATGACACCACTTGCATTTGAACGCATTATGGACAGAACTATTCCGGCAATTATAGGTATGACTGCCGCAGGCGGAATAATCGCAATCGTCAGTCTTGCGTTTCAAACTATAACACAAAGCAGAATTTTAACACCATCCATGATTGGATTTGACTCGGTATTTATAGGGACACAAACACTACTTGTATTTGCTTTTGGCTCGTTCACTCCGTTTTTTGCAGAGCCAATTAGAAATTTCTTCGTAACATCAATAGTTATGGTTGTAATTTCAATGCTGATGTTTGGAGCAATCTTACGAAAAAATAAAAACAATATTATATTTCTGTTGATGTTTGGAATTGTCCTGTCAGGCATTGTGAGCAACGGTGCCAGATATTTGCAATCGCTTATGAGCTTTTATGAATTTTACCAAGTTCAAGCGGCGACAGTCGTCACTGTAATGAACATGAACACAGACGTTATAAATATTGCATGTCCGATAATCGTTGTTGTGGCAATTCTAATGATTTCACGTCATCGTATATACGATGTGATGGGTCTCGGACCGGAACAGTCAAAGAGTCTTGGTGTTACATATAACCGAGAAATGACATACTCCCTTGTTCTGATTTCTGTAGGTATGAGCGTTGCAACTGCGATGATTGGCTCGCTGGCATTTTTAGGATTACTAGTTGTAAACGCTTCAAGGGAGCTTCTCAAAACACACAAACATTTGCCACTTTTTATTTGTTCCGCAAAAGTTGCGACACTGACATTAGTAATGGGTTCAGCAATAGAACAGCTCTTGCAAGGCACAATACCGCTTACTACAATAATCAACCTCGTGGGCTGTGCATATGTATTTTATTTGATATTAAAGGAAAACCGCTTATGATAGAAGTTAAAAATGTAAGTCAGTCGTATTCAAAGGACGGCTCAAAGAAAACGCTCGATAATGTGAGCTTAAAGGTGCGAGAAAATACTATCACTGCACTTGTCGGTGCAAATGGAGCAGGAAAATCAACATTGCTTGGTGCGATGTCAAACTTAGTGCAAACTTTGTCTGGAGAAATTTTACTTGACGGCGTGGACATGCGTAAGATCAAAGCAAGTGAAATTGCAAAAAAAATAGCATTTCTTAAACAAACACAACAAATAAGTATTCGGATTACGGTAAATGATTTAGTTGAATTTGGCAGATTTCCTCATTGCGGAGGTCGGCTTAAAGATGTAGATCGGCAAAAAGTAAACGAAGCACTTGATTACATGATGGTCGGAAATTTGCGAGATAGATTTCTCGATGAACTTTCTGGTGGGCAAAGACAAAGAGCTTTTATTGCAATGATTTTAGCACAAGATACACCTTACATATTTCTTGACGAACCGCTAAACAATCTTGACATAAAATATTCTGTAGAAATGATGAAAATTGTCAAAAAACTCGTCACGGAACTAAATAAAACAATCGTAATCGTCATGCACGATATAAATT
>Ga0123355_10006091_pt1 | contig 17786 bp, 10 predicted proteins | sample TergutEmb28metaG_3_FD_89872 | JGI IMG/M metagenome (GOLD analysis project Ga0123355, IMG submission 89872) | Embiratermes neotenicus P1 segment gut microbial communities from Petit-Saut dam, French Guiana - Emb289 P1 | ecosystem: Host-associated > Arthropoda: Insects > Digestive system > Gut ... | reverse complement strand
TACAATGGGGTGCGGCCTGGTTCCCCATGGGGATCGTTTAAGACACTGCAATCTCTACCCCAGTGCCATGCAGCCTTCAGCACGATACCTTCCACCTTGGCTTGGGTAGACCAGAGCCCCGTTGGCCAGCCTGTGTTGTAGCAACCCTCATCAGGGTATACCCTCCACAGCTGTTACCACCCCCCACATGACCCAGTGTAGAGTAGAGTATGAGTCCACGATACCCCAAATTACGGACGAGGGGTTGAATTTATGGGAGGTTTTGTAACAGTCATTCTTAGCAGTGGTTTTTGGGTACATTTTGGTGTACTTGTGCTGGACATAATGTTTCTTTGTTTCACCTTGGGGATGAGAGTTAACACTACCAGCCACATGATTTTCATACTACAGTGTTAAGCTGTAGTGTGTGTAATATAATGATGCTCACAACTGCCAGTATGGTTATTGTATTTCTGTAGACACCAGTCATATTATGCATTTGGGTACTTGTCAGAGTTGTTTAAATAGTACATGTAGGTACTTCTCAACGAGACTGGCCACACGTATATATAGCATTACCAATGCCAATTATGAAAGGAATGAATTAGAATATTGTGTGAAGTGTAATGCAGTTGTGTGTGTTGCAAGCTCATTGCACTGCCAGATGCAAGTTCTGTGTTTGGGTTTAAAATTTCTCAGTATTTTATGAACACCAAAATGAGAAGCGGAGGATTTTGTTATGTTTCCACAAACTGAGGAAGTACTCATCAGTAGTATATACATCAGAATTCCCTTATTCTGAATGCCAATACTCTTCCAATCCCAATGCTTTGGCAGTTAGACAAGGTGTTTTGTAAGTGGTTTACAGCAACCTGTTCCAAAGGAAGACCTGTGAATAAGAAATGTGGTGGAGTATACATAACATTTGGTAATGCAGAATATTTTCATAATCCATTACCTTTCTGAACCCCTTGGTACCAAATTAAAGGAATTCTACTATATTGCTTTCAATGTTTACTAGCAGAATTCCCTGTTTGAAACGTAATTTTACATTTCTGATGAAAATCTAACGTTTCTGTCCAGAAGTACATTGTGTTCCTGTACTGCCCATGGCACAATACAAATTTATGTGGGCTGCAATATCTGTAGCAAATCCCATTAGTGTGTGAAATCCTCGATTGTCACAGTAGTGACTGAAGATTGCTGTGCTGTTTTCTGGAGAGGGATGCCATTGTCGTCTGATAGATGTATATTGATGTTATGGAGGAACCTGCTACATCAGTCACCAGGGTATATCAGCTGCAGGCACAAAACAAAGAGTGTATAGACTAAGAGAAACAAAGATTCAGACCAGTAAGAGTGGTGTGTGTGATAGTTGGGATTCCTACAGCCCCTTTTCAGGGCTACAAGATTATCCCATTGGTGTGTTTTTAATCCAAGGCTTTTTTCCTCCTCTGGTTTATGTCATTGGCTGCTTTTCTCCACATGGCTCATTCTTATACTTGTTGATGGAGGCAGAGTACACATTACCACCCTATGCAGTGTCATATCCAAGAAGACAGTAATCTGCAGGTCGATACATTTAAACAGAGCAGGTCTCCTGGTTGTCTTTTTGTGTGCAAGTTCAATACTTGATGTCATTAGTCAGAAGCAAATCTTGGACTCCCTTCAAACACTATTCACAGTTGGTGTTCTTTTAAGTTAGTTAAGAGCTCTGTAGGTTACTTATGAGCCAGTGTAGTGTAGCCAGTAAATAACTAGGCTACAAACCAGATGGTCTGCAGTTCAAATCCCTGTAGTGGCAAGGGTTTTTCCTCGTATCCAAAATGTCCACACTGGCCCTGGGACCCACCCAGCCTCCTGTTCAATAGGTACCAGGGTTCTTCCCAGGCATAAAGCAGCCAGGGCGTGAAGTTAACGACTCACCTCCATCTTGTGCTTAGGTTAATAGTGAGTGGAGTGCTACCTCTCCTCGCCCTGTGTGCCCTCATGGCATATCCAAGGATAACTCCATATACTCCCATGCTTACTTTTCTTACCATCCTTGAATATAATCCTCTTTGGTCCCTATCATTTGCATATTATAACACATTTTGTCCTCCTTTCAACATATGTATTAAGCTCTTCCATTGATTTACAATATGCAGTTTTGTTCTGTTCATCGTTTTCATCTCTGATATAATCTTGCATTGCTCCATTCTGATGATGTGCTTCATTTGATACAGTGCACTGCATGTCATGATGAAGGATCAGTATGCCAACTACGTGGTGCAGAAGATGATTGACGTATCTGAACCACAACAGCGTAAGGTGTTAATGCACAAGATCCGACCACACCTCAACTCACTACGCAAATATACATATGGCAAGCACATTATTGCCAAGCTTGAGAAGTTCTTCATGAAGACCGCATCAGCAATGGGTGTAGGAGTGGGTGTAGGTGTCACTGTGGGCCCCGACCTTGGGCCAATTGGTCCACCCACTAACGGTGGCTTATGAGCGGTGCCCCTTATTCATTATGTATATAAATGATGGTATGTGTAGTACTACAGATCCTCTGACAGTGACATGGGCAGCCTTTATTTTCTTTTCAATTCATGAAAGACTACATAGTGCTTCATTACTGTTCCTAACAGATGTGTGTGGAACGTGGTAGTCCTGAAGTATTGCATAGGGATGGATTGTCCTTTGAATTTCTCATTTTATATGGACAGCCATTATTTACGTGTTGTCTCTAACAGTTTGGTTTAGTTCACTGGAGCATTTGCATTATTACAATGTTACAGTGCTCTGAATATTTTATTTGACTTGGAATGGCTGAAAATGTAGGGTTGTAGTTGATACCATGTTCTGTTGATTGTAGGGGATGTATGTCATGAAGCATTCTCCATTCTGAGACTTTTCTTCTTAGTGGAATAGAACTTCCCTGGTGAAGTGCAGGGAGTTGCAGGCTTAATAAGCATAGGAATGAAGTGTATGTAGTTGCTTGATTGCAGTGTACTCCAAGAAGAGTTTGGATGTGTTATGTTTTAGAAAAGAGTTTTTGTTACAGCAGGCCAAAGTAATTGTGTTTGCCATGCCCTGTCAGAGAGTAGTATGAAACAGTGCAAGAGGTGTTCCAACATTGATAAAGATGAAGCTGGAAGTTGGTTTGTTGTGCTGAAGTTGCTGTTGCTTCAGACATCCCTTATGTTTCCACCATATGTCTCATATGCTGATCATTGTAATTGGTTAAAATTTAGGCTGACAATGATGGTAAAGTGTTATAAAGATGCAGAAGGGGAGGCGACTGTTGTGTGCAGTCAATCTTCCAGATAGATCCCAATTTGAAATGTTTTTCGTGCTGAAGGTCAGTGATATAGCAGTTGTATATAGATTTACAGTAATGTGAAATGTTTCAAGGACATCTTTCAGATTTTATGTTACTTAAAATGCCTCTCTTTTTTTTTTTTTATTGAATGTACCATAATGAAAAATTGTGTTAAAACAAAAAGACCTCTGTTCAGAAACAAGTTTGCAGGTGATTGCTTTATTTCTTAGCTCTCCCCCCATTATTCTAAGTGAGGGTTTTCACAAACACAATGCTACTAGAATTGAACATTGTATATAGATGATATGGCACAGGAACAGAAGGGTGAACTTCTTGGTAGCTTTTCCCTCCTGTTATCCCTAAATCATTGGCAGGATTATAACCAAATTTTAATATGACATGATGATGGGACTTTTTGGAAGTAAAATACATTTAACTGTGGCATTTACTTGCAATAACCTGCTTAGTAACATAGAATAGTTTTTGTTTTCATAATTCTAGACATGCAGATAATTTAGGCATATTCTGTAAATTGAGTTAAGTGTAATGAGATTTCAGATAGATACTTTGTTTTGTAAATTTTCAAGACAAGTTCAGAAACTGCAGTGAAAGAAACCATTTTAGAACACTTATATTGTATACAATAATACATTGTACTATAATAGTTTTCATGATGATGTATGCGAATGTTGTGGATCATATCTGATTGCTAGCACAGGGTCACTGGAAAGTTGGTAATGTTGTGTGGGACTTCTTTGGACAGGTATCAATATTCTGATCATTGAATTGGCAAAATGTGTATATCAGATTTGTAAAGAAATGCAATTAGATGCTAAGTTTGGAGCAAACTGTTAGGTGAAAGCCACATTATTTTGGGGGGACTTGGAAAGGAATGCATGGATCTTCACCAGAAAACCTACTGTGGCATGAAACAAACCACCATCAAATTGTGATAAAACCCTCAGGTAATAGTTGCTAATGGATTTTTTAAAGAGACTACAAAAAGTTTAAAAACAAAAATTCCATATGTTTACTGGATGAAAACGCCAAATGTCACACATGAAAAAGATAAGTATAGCAGCAGACAACAGACAGTATCCATTGTTGTTTACCATTAAAAGGCACCACTGCTGCTTAGATCCATTCCTTAAAAAAAAAATATGACACTAAGAGAAGTATTAAGTAATTGAAATCTAAATACTGTACATTTCTTCGAGATCGTTGTGTAAAGAAAATTCCGTTGATACTTTGAAAAGATATCTAGAACAGTTGTTGTACAAACCAATACAATCAAAGTTGTACAGTTTTTAAAAACACATGTAAATGACTGCATTGCATTTTTTAAAAAAAGGCAGGGTTTAAATATCACATTCTTAAAAATTCTTCACCAAGTATGATAAATCCCATTTTTTATTATGCAGATGAGGAACTTCCACACTTGCCAAAGCTATGTCCTTTCTGCTAGAAGTCTTTGTAGGTAAATTCCCATTATTAGAAGTATTCTATTCTGTATATGGTTGAGGCAGATTAGGTAGCTGACAGATTGTTTTCCCAGTTTGCATGTTTCAGTGCAGGCGTAATGACACATAGATGTTGGCCACTAGTGCAGTGTCATGTAGCAGGTTGAATCAGTTCTTTCATTATACATTAAAAACTTAATTTGTAACCATATTTCCGAACGTTGAGGAGGCCAAGGGCCACCCAGGGCTATAGAGCCGATGATGATAACGATTTCTGAACGTTACAACTTAACAATTCTTCCAAAATACACTGCATTACATGCAGAGTGGAGTCAGCTGCCTTGCCCTTTAGTTTCCTCTCCACTTACATTTCATTTGCAGGGGTTGTGTAAGTGCTGTGAACAGTCAATTGGAAATTAAGGCAAAGCACATATAAATTTACTTTACTAAATATTATGATCAGTTATGGGGAATCAGTTTTAGGATGTACATAAGTGGGTTATTATCTTTTGAGAAAATTGTATGAATTCCATATATAAGTAATATAGATATGGACCAATTTGAAGGAAATTGAACCATCACACTCCCATGGTTATTTGTATCTATGTACTGTACGTGTGTATTAAAACAGGAACCATTTTATCACAGTCATGCTGCTTTCATTGTTAGCACAGGAAACGCAGTTTTTTCATCTCCTTAAGAAATCACACATTAACTCTTGTGCATTCACATTCACTTATACACTCACAAGTTGCTTCATTGCTCAAAGAAAAGTGCATTCATTGTCAACACCCCTTACTGTCCACTCAACAAGAGAATTCATACCACTTCAGACATAGAGTAAGTCGTTTTTCACGTGATGCACATAGTAGACAATTGGAAAGCCAAGGTTGTATCTCTGTAAGTTTAATGTAACTCACAAGCGATGTAAATAACTCTGTGTAATCTGTCGTGTACAGTATGACTTGCCATGCCCCCCCCCCAATGTTGTTGGGTAATAGTCAAATTCTTCAGTGTGTCCAGTCTTTGAGATATGGTGACTTCTGCATTGTCAAAGTAGATCGTACAGTTCCATAACAGTTTTTAATAATTGGGTGGTGTATATTTTTGTGTGAGTGCATACCAAACTGTTGTTTTTAAGAGAACCATTTTTTAAATGCTTAACACAAATAATAAAGATTTATAAAATTTGTTTAAAATTTTGACATTGCAAATTTAGTATAATTTTACACGTAACCGGAACATCTGTTACTTGTGTGTCTGAGTAAAATTGAACGTGCAAAGTTATTTTCTGTACATACATTCTATTTGTCGGCTTCGCATTTATGTTAAATAATAGTCATGTGTTGCTGATTTTATTCTTTGACAGAAACTGTTTGGAACACAGTAATCTTACCTTGAATATGGCAGCAGTAAAATAAGTAGCCTTTAAGGTCTGGATTATTTAACATTTGACACTGAATGATTTTAATAGTTACTGTCATGGAAGACGGTGCTTTTGTTTATAGCCAAGCTGGCTGATTTTACCAACATTTGCATTCACTTCTCTCCAACAGTTCTTCAAATATCATGTGATTTGCAACATTCAAGTTACGATGCCAGGGAGTGAGTTGATATTTGGGGGATGGGAAGTTTACTGGCATTTACTATGTTCCGAATATTTTCCTCCCCCCCATTACAGGTAAATGCCAGATCTTTTCTCAGCTTTTCCATCGCCTTTCAATGTGTGTAGCTCAGTTCTGAGGGTGTGGAACATTTTTTAGCTGATGTAGTTGTACGTTTGGATAACAGTGATCTGTCTTGTGTGTGTTATTATTAACTAGTTGATACTATACATATTGAATGTCTATGATGAACTTATTTCCTGTCATAATTGTAGTGAGAAAGGTAATAATAGCTGGTTAGGAAAAGTAAAGATTTGTAGAATTTTAAATGCTCCTGATTATTCTTAATGTTCATGATGCGACTGTTAGTTTTCCTGTTGAAAACATCCACATCTTTTTTCAGAGAACTGGCTAGATTATTGTGTGAAGCGTGTAATAGAGAGAGTGATAAAACCCTTTTATAAAGAATGCTATGCCTTACATAGCACACAGCTTCAGCAGAGTTACACTTTTGTGTTCATGTCATTTTCCAGTAGTTAATATTATTGCTGCTACTACTACTACTACACCGTAATAGCCTGGAGAAATATGTATGCTGTGTAATGGAGGAATAATTACTTTCAGCAGTGTGTAAATTTTGGTAATGCTGGTATCCTGGTACATTTCTTTTCTTGCATTTCCTTATTTGCATAAGTGATCTGGCTTGTCCTGCTTTATTTGCTTATGAATTGCACATAACAAATTGCTATGCAGTCTCTGCGTTTTTTGGTGGTTTTCAGAAGTGCAGTGTAACTCAGGCAAACAAAATTCCTAGTTAAATTCAAATAAGACCACCTTTTAATTTTGAATTAAGATGTGGATTGTTTTATTAAAGATTTCTTTGTGAGAGCATCCCCATTATTTTTTCAGAATCTGTAATATATATATCATGTAAGCTAATTATTACCTACTAATAATGTAATGATTGTAGCTGTATTTTTTCATATATTTGCATGTATTTTCTACAGATAATACTTGTAGCATATATACATATAACTACTTATACATAAATGGTATGAAGATGAAACTGTGTTTAGATGTAGGTTAATGTTCAAACATACTATCTAATTTATGTTGGAATAGTTAATTTGCCTGTGAAATATTTGTATCTGCTGGAAATAATGTTCATTTGTTAAGTACTGATCTCTTGATTCATACCCAAAATCAACAGAAGATAATTCACAAAACAGAGCAGTCACATTCTTGTGGAATCATGGGAATTGTTGTCTCCCCCCCCATGATCATGCAGAATATGTGTTAAGCACTGTTGCAAACAGTTGTCAATACTGCCACCTGTGTTGTTTGCACTTTCATAATCTCAAAATTCTAAGCCATTGGCACAGTATGCCAGAAGTAGAGTATGGGTCATATGAATGTAGAGGTGTGGTGGAATGAATAACAGGACCAGTGTCTTGGTCAGCAAGGTTTATTTTCATTGATTGTGGATTATTGTACCACATGATTATAAAGGGGGGGGAATGTGCAGGTTTGTAATTGTACATTTATTTCTGGCACTTTTGCATCAGACTGTTGTAGCTCAGTTACTTGACAAGTTGTGTAAATATTTTTCTCATATGGGTTTTAAAATGAAGAGCAGCCTGACCAAGACACAACTGTATGTCTGTTATGTACTCATCAGAATCCCACAACTGGGGAGGACCTGGCTGTATGTTGGTCTTGTGGCTTTCTTCTTCTTATTCTTGTCTTAAAGATGTCTGGTATGTTTCTATTGTCGGTGTTGGCATTGTGTGTTTTGAGAGGCTAACGTTTTTGTGTGTGGAATCAAGAGGAGGGATTATGGGTTATGACTGAGCACAGATGCTGTTGGCTGCTGAATGTGGTAGGCCAATTCATTCACCTTTTTGGTATCATATGGAACTGTAGTTGCCTATACTAAGCCATCATCTGTGCCAGGGAAAGCTTTTCAACATACTTACACCATCCTTGCAGCAGACCTTATATTCCTGCAGACAGACAGTGCTGACCTGCGTTACTGTATAAACCCAAAATAGTTTTTAAAATAACAAATAGGTTTGCCAAGAGCCAGTTCAAGATATTTGTTGCTAAGGAGAAAGAAAATACTTTTCAGGTTATCCCTTTGAATTTGATGTAAGTCATTGTAAATATTTAGGGTTTTTATATTTTACTTTGCCCCAATCCAGGAATATATGTGTGAAGAGTACCCATTACAAGGCATTAATACTGAATTATAATGTCCATAGCGGAATTAGAATTTAAAAGGAGATCTTATTAAAACAAAGACAAATATATATATATATATACATACATACATATGTAATACTAAGGGAAAATTTTTGTCAAGACTGATGTAAAGTAAAGAAACAAAACAAAAGCAAAAAACTTATTGAACAAATTAACTGCATTTGTATAATGTATGTATTTCTATGGTTTGCACAGCTGTCATGTTTATATATTGTAAAAAAAATGCCAAAAGCTTATGATGAGAAAAATCAGGCTTTTTTGTACGTATATAATATTCTCTCTCTCCTGTTCATTCCTTTAAAGATGTGTTTAAATGTAGAAAGGCTTTAGTTATTTTTTAATTATGGATTAACAATTGGCACATATTAACACATGAAAACATAACCTATAAGAAATGATTGCTTGCGTAACATTTATGTAACATCAGAATTTAGGCTAATTTAGGGTGTTCTGTCCAAATTTGTTTCTACTGGTCTTGTGTCTTGGCATTATGGTTCTTTTTGTGTGTTCTGTGCCCACATGTACATAACACTTGGACATGGAAGGTACTTGGCATATAATTGTTCTGTGTGTCGCTGTTTATATCCATCTTCCCAAGTGTACTATGTTCTTTTTGGATTTTTTTTTATTTTGCTAAAATCCTTTCCAAATATCACATTAGTGTTATTTGGCATCATCATTTGCTTAGGTTTTTGCATTGTGTTCGTTGCTCACTGGTGGGATGAATATTTTGGGAAGGGAGCTGAACAACTGTATAGGCTCATATATCTTAAACCACATAACATGCATCAAGTAGAAAATGTAGTATAGGACCTTGTCCTATATTCATTCATCTTGTCAAAGAAAGTATTTTTACTCCTGTAAAGCATTTTATAACTAAACCTCTCCAATTTAAAACACTTTTCTACCTCTTGCATATGAAATGAAGTACTGCACTTCTTTGTAGTCCTCATGTCATAGTAGTTTTTCATCAGTCACAGTTTTCTCCACATGTAAACGCAGTAAGTCATTCTGCCATGTGCCATAGTACATTTTCACCATTACAACTGGAGTCACCACAGTCATTTTCAGTGCATGTAAGAAAGGCTACTTTGTGGTTTCATGAGCTGTAAATATCCTTCCAGAAAAGGAGCATACGCTGTTTTATAAATATATATATATATATCTGTTCAATGTATAAACCTAACGTAGTGTCCATACAAGGGACAAAACTTGTACGAAAAATGTTGTACTTCGTTTTCCTTTTTGGGATATGCATTTGAATTGTTAAAATATATGCAATTTGACAGTGCTTGCCAGATAAGAATGAGAAATTGCACTGAATGTCTGTGTTTGTGTGATTTACTTCAGAAGCTGCATTTGCACCATGTTGTACCTTAGCTTGCAGGGCTATAGTGTTACTTGCTACCCATTTTCATCTTCAGAAGCATGACAAGATTTGTACTAGGAAGCATCATATGGTTAGCCAGTTCTGTATAGTGTAAGTAGTTAACAACAGAGGGACTTAGTTACTTCATTTGTTTTTCCTTGAGAGGCATATTATTTTCACATAATGTGTCTTGTTCTATAGAGATTGTGAATGAGTCTCCTTTTTTAAAGATATGGGTGGTGGACAAAGCAATATGTTGAGCATGTTTGTTACAGTTTGAAAAGTAATTTCTTATGGTTTTGTTTGGTACACTGTACGAGGAAGAACTTTGGACCAGAATTGAGTAGAAAACCCTATATTTTATACACAGGACTATTGTTCATCAACATGTTTTTCATTTGTATTATGGGAAGGGAGATTCTCAATAAGTTAACTACCTAAATGCTGGGAATTTTGTTTATTATTGATGTTACATGGGGAGATAAATGTCAAAATTTATTTATATATTTTAGTTTAGTGCAGATTAGTAAGTTTGTAATATGAGTTTTTTTAATAGTTTGTTCTTTTTTCTATGTATTTATGGCTAAATAGAATTACAGCTGTTTTGTATGTAGGTAATTAGCTAAATTTTCAACTTTGTATCCATTGCATTTGTGACACTTTGGGGTGTAATATAAATTAGAACATCCCTTGCCTTTTTTACTGTTTAATTCTGTAAAATAATTGAAAAGGGAAGTGAGAGGCACATACACACATACCCAAATTTTCAAAAAAATTGTTTTGTAGATGGGTCAGTTTTGCCACATAATTTAATGATGCAGTATGTATTAAAATGGAGTATGTAGCCCTCTACTAAAGCAAGCAGCTTTTCTGCAAGGTTTTGTGTTGCATACAGAAGTCATTCTTATCCTGTTGTAATTAATGTTAGAATAAAAACCACAGGGATTTTGGGTGATACTTTGTAAGTTAAAGTAGGATCTTGCCTGGGTTTTGTTACTGCTGCATTGTTTTATGCTAATTTACCTTCACAGAAAAAGAGCCCCCTTCCTTATACATTTCTATATTAAAGAAATCTATGTTGAAAAATGAAACCACCACATAAAGTGAAGTAACTTGTATATGGTTGTACAAATGTAACAATCTACTTGTGAGAGTAATAATAAACACTTTCTGTAATGATCATATATAACAATATGGAAGATTTGTGTAATGTTCTTATGTAAATAGCTTGCTCCCTACTCATAACTTCCTGCAGTTGTGTGTATACAGAATGAACTAAATTTTCCAGCTTTCAAAATAGAATTGTACACATTTCGACATCTACAAGTAGATATCAAAGGTTGTACTCTGCATGTCTAAGTGTTGGCTTTACTGGCTTTATAAACTTGTATTTCACTTCATGTTTCATTGATAAGGGAGGTCTTCAGTGATCAAGTGACATTTGTAATTTATTCCCTGAACACTTATAATTGTATTCTAGAATATCTGTGTTGGATAAATCATCAGATATACTGTAGAGGATTTTAATCGTGGTGATACAAATAACTGCTTCAGACTTGCAGAAATTGTTACACAAGACTTCATCCCTTCATCATCATGTAGTGGGATGCCCTGACCCTCTTCCCTCTCTACTCCTGGGAGCTGCTGTTCTCCTTGCAGAACCATAAACAGTCGTGGGTCACTTGAATTTTCAGATATCAGTCGGCGGAAGGTGAGTGTACACAACATTTCTGGAAGGCTGTACGAAATTCGAGTATGTGTGGTCTCTCTCTTTGTATGTGTGTTTCTCCCTTTCTTTACAAACAGGTAAGCAGACGTCTGTATTGTTCAAAGGCGTGAATTCATCCTGATAAGATACTGAGAAACTTGTAACAGAGTGATTCCTCTGCTGCTGTCAGCCGTAACTATTTTCTGAAAATTCTGAAGTCAGAGTGTGTTCACTGAATATGCACCAAGGTATATCATTCATGCCCTCCTCTGTCAGTTTACAATTGACAAGACCAACACAATGGTAGGTAACATTTAGATAACCAAAAGAGGCAACAGAGGTGCAGCCTTGGATTATTGGAAAATTCCAACCATTTTTAAGTGTGTTCACAAAATTGTGAATAGAGACTGTTAACTTCATCATTTTCATCTGTCTTTGCATCTGTTGGAACAAATCAGGTCCCACTGGATTTTCATGAAGTTTGGTGTTTGATTATTTTTTTTAAATTCTGTTACAAAAATTTAAGTTTCACTACAATCTGTTTAGAATAGCGTGTATTGCACCTGAAGACTTAAATTTGCTCTCATCTAATAAAATATTAAAAACTGAGAAATTGCATAATGATGTGTCATTACATTCTGTTTATCCAAATTGTGCGTCCAAAGAAGGCGATGCGCAAACATTTTTTGTTGCAATGCAGCATTGGTCACTTTACATGCGTATTATCATTGCCAGCAACATAAATTCTTAATAGAAGCATTGCTGCTCAACATGCTATATAGTTCACAGTGATGTGCAATTCAACAACACACACAGCATGGTGTTGCCATGGTAACAGTGGTTACACCAATGTAAAGCAATATGTACATAAACGTCCCTGTAAAAATAGTGCTCATGAGAGAAATGACATTGCCTCTGAAACCTCAGACAGAATTGTGGCTTGAACATTACTTTACATTATGCACCATGTGCAGATTTGTCTTGGATATGACATATGTATATCTTGTCATAAGAGTTATCTATATAGAGTCATTAAGAAATAAAATCTTCAGTTAATGGATGTGATGGTGCCATTACATCCCTAATTGAAATGGCCTTGAAAATTAACATGCTTAAAGAATCTTAACAAATTTCAGGACCAGATAACCCTGATACTGGTACTTCCCAGGCCCTGCAGTAAGCATATCTATTCTAACAAACTTGACAGTTTTGAGATTTCAGTAGCATATCTTTTATGGTGGAAAGATTAAATTCAAACAACACACACTCACACTCAAGAAGGGGCATTTGTGAAGTCTGTCTACCATCCAGTATATAACATCTTAGATTGAACCTCAGAATTTTATTTGGCAAGAGGTCTGCAAAACTGTAAACAAAGGACGCAGAATGATGAATATCTTTGGGAGTTTTTGCTGTGTTTCCATGAGAACTTGAATTTTTTTTAATAATAATCAGTTAAAATGTGAAGAACTGAAGGACTTGTCACTTCATGGCTGAAGCACTGATCAGTTGGACAACTTTACAACATGGCATATGCACTACCTACGTTACGAGGCTTGATATGTCAGTTTCCCATAAGAAATTTTTTTCACAGAAACTCTGATGATTATCATTTTATCTCACTCTGAGTTTATGAAATACAAATAAAATTGTTCTGACCTTCCAGGCATGAGTTTTTGTCAGTGTGCTACATTACATAACTGCACAGGAAGGAACTTCACAAGACGACTCGCTGTTGCTTAAGAACATGGCTATTTGTGTGGGTAAGGACAAATCTTTATACACCAGGCTGAATGATGTGCCCAGTGGCATAGCTGGATGTTTCTGTGCCAAAGGCAAGTAATCGCAATGGCCGCCCCTAAGATAACTTAATGTACATCAAAAAACCACATTTGTCAAATTTCCTTGTGTATAGCTCGGTAATTTAAAATGTGTTGGATGCAGGAAATCGAAAATTTTCATTTAAAACATTTTTCTGCCCATTTTGCTACTCCTTTGGACTGTGCCGCCCCACGCAGCTGCGTTCGTGGATGTACTTGTGCCATGTTCGTGTATTAAAGTGGACACTTTCTAGATGTGCCTTGTATCAAAGAAATGTGGTACAAGGTGCTTATAAGTACTGGTTTAGGGTAGAGCTGGGCAATTAAGCATCACTCGCACTGTGGATGCACGAGCCGTCTGAGAAAGTACATTTTGCCACTTTTGAATATTAACGTCCATGCTGACGTGAGCGCGGTTATTCGTCGAAGCTATTTGACCCAAAAGAGGGCGACGCTAGTTCCGCCCCCCGCCTTTCTTGGCTCCAGGTGGTCCCATTTGTAAATATGTGCAAAATGTTTTTTAACTAGTGAAAAACAAAAGTAGTCTGATAATGTGGAAGTACCGACAGTAATCCCAAATATCTTTATGTACTTCCTCGAGCCAAAATGCCAATTATTCGGCCGGGGGGAATAAAATGAGCACTTTGCATCTTTTTGTTGAGAGTGCTTGAAGTTATAACAGTCCAGCTCACCATATTACTTCAGGAGAATTTTGATGCTTCTGCTTCTAAGTCGAGTCGATTCACAGTTTCTTTTTCCAAAGCCAGTAGATCGTCACTGTTGCTCTATTCCAGTTAGTTGTGACTGTGCTTTTATTGGAAACTGAATTTCTTCATTATTCTTTTTAACATACTCTGGTACTGTACAAGTTTCACGTGAACACTGCTCGCGTCACATGAACAGTGTTCTGCCAAGTATGTGAAGGTTGGCACGTCGAAGACGGACTTGGAGCTTGGATGCAACGTTCTAACCCCTTGCATAACGCCGCTGTTTTCAGTGAAGCGTCTTTGAAGTTCACTGATATTTCGGTCTGTGTTATGGATTTTGCACACATAAGCAGTGACTAGATTCAATCGATAATTTATGTATATAAACAGTTTGAGAGAATTCATATCCCCTCCTTCCCGCCAAATCCTGTGCTCCATTACAGGCACTATCCTACGTATGGGCAACGCAGTTACGTAAATGCATTCCATGGAACTCGCGTGTCTGTTGGATTTGCTCTTGACAAGCTTTCGTGCACGGGGGCATTTAAATAATAATGGATTAGGATGGATACATGTTCAGATTTGCAGATGTCTGACACGTCAACAACTAAAGCGAAGTACTGAGCTTTGGTTTTAATGATAGTTGATGTTAGTTGCCCAAGGGTAGGTTTAACATTACAAAGGAAACCTAATTCTTTAGTAAATAATGTGCTAAGGAAACGTACACGTATGTATCATATGTACTAAAGGCTGACAGCAACCTCACATGCGTTCCATACGGACGCTGGACCATGCCCTCTTCGACTTGGAACACTGGAGATTTAATTTGGAGAGAGCAACCAGATTTGAATGTTACCTGATAATTGAAGAATAAAAAACCAACTAGATGTCACCTGTTTTATTTACTTTTCTTATTAAATACTCAACATGTTTCGGGCATTAATATGTCCATCTTCAGGAGTTTGCAACTATGTTGTTGATCTACCACATTGGCTGTATTCTTGGATTGCTGTGTGCGGTTCGGCTGGGGTGGTATCCGGGATGTCGGCTGAAGCTTCAGCAAGGCCCAGAGGAGGAACAGAGGTATCGCTCTACTCCTTTTTAACTTCGGTGCTAAATGGGAGCGGTTGGTCAACTCCACTCCCGGGCCGGTCTGACGTGTGCGGGAAATCTCACCTCCCACCAGGATTCGATCTCCGGACCTTCCAGCCCGTAGCAAGTCGCTATACCTACTGCGCTATCCCGATCCACTAGAGTATAAGTGTGTACCTATGTATGGGCCTATCATGAGGAATTTTACCAGGGTGGGGCATGGCACATCGTGGCGCCATCCATGCCCCAAACCAGTGCGATTAAAGTCGTGTCTTTGCCGGCCAACTTTCTGAGCATGTTTAAAGCGAAATGAAATACGCCTGAATATCTTAGCAGTGTTCAGTGGAACACCCTCCCCCAATCGTGGTCTTACCTAATGCTGAGCATCCGCGTGTTGATAGTTTTTACTTAATTTCCACTTAGTCAAAGTAGAGGGATGTCTCAAAGTGATTGTTTGGAAATCCTCTTGAGAACAACTGCTCTTAAAATATTTGGCTAACTTTGACATTTACACCAACGGACACATACGTAATGAGAAACTCGGACAATGTAAAAGTAATGAGTGATCAAAGATTGCAGCTTCTAGATGAGATCTACGCTCTTTTGGGATTTTACGCATCGTAAATTGGTAGTTTCTTACTGACGTTTCGGGACGATGTGTCGGTCCCTTCTTCAAGGGTCAAGCAATCTTCTAGGTTAGATGTCAATTCGGATCCAACACTTGACGTTCTTGTCGATTCCGTATATCCAGTTGTAGACATGCTAAGTGACAACAACAACAAAAAGTCGGCGTAAAAATTCTCCTGTTTTTATAGTAGTAGTCCGTACGGCGAGCGGACGGACAAAGCACAGCAAATTTGGCGACGGATGTAAAACCAGTTGGGAATAAAACGTGTCTCTTCGCAGGAACACATAGGTGATTGTAGGGAGACGGCTTTTTTACCCGCTGTTTCTCAAAATTTGGAAGAGGGAAGACACGCCATTCAAACTGACCGAGCACTGTACAAAGCACATTTCTCAATTGCATGAATGTAATTGGTTTACTTAGGTAAATTCTGTTTTTTTTAATCATATTTTCATGGCTTTTACGAATGTGATAATTTCTCGACACAGGTTACTGTTGTAGTAAGGAAGACCGCGCGTATTTTTTGTACTCGGCTGCTCCTTGCAGTGTGATTATCTGTTGTGACTTGCCGTAATACAGAAATGTTGAAATTACGACCCGGACGAAAGATTTTGGGAACTGTTGTAGTGCTTAGGCTATTGAGTGCTGTTTCTTACCCCTGATACGCCATACGACAAGTGACAGTTTGGTTGAAAAAAGCATTGGAAACTGATATGCAAAATTTTGTTGGTTGCGTGTCTTATATGTGCAAAAAGCAAGGACAGTACGTACTTAGAGGACGTTATGGTAATAGTCTAAATTACTAGTTGCTTCATTGTTAACCTGGAAGAGGACACGAATGTTTGTGTGAAAGATTCCCAGAGTTACAGTGGCTGCAGTTCAAGTTCAGGAGCTGAACAGTGCAGTTCTGCCTGCCGCGGTATACAGCATCTGTTCTCTGGCAAGACTAGTGCTGAACCGATCACAGGCTGTGAACGAGATCCGTCGCTTAACACCTCGGCCTTTCCGAGTCTGAATGTGCTTGGTGTTTGATATACCCATAAAACGCATCCGAACCGTTCGTGAACAGGTAATTGTACGAATATACAAATTTATAGCGTGTCAACGACGTAATTTTTAAAATACGAAACAGGATTAACTTGCTTAAGGGCTAAGCAAATGATGAAAATTGTAGTGTGTTTTGGGGAACACTCGGTGTGCAGTAAGTGAAGATGTTTATAAGTTGGACAGGCGTTTTTGGCGTGGTGTGGATTATATGATATTTTTTTTACGTTTGCATGTTAGACTTTTCTCAGATAGTCAAGGCATTTAATCCACTGTGACCACACTTTCTGTTGTTGTTGTTGCTGCTGCTGTTGTCGTCGTCTTCGTTCACCGTATTACATACATTATAGAATGTTATTACTAAAATTAAGGTACGTTATTTCACAGAATGTGTCCGTAAAATTTGTGCCACGCTTTTTGATATTATTTTGTCAGTCATTTTGATGAAAATTCTATATCAACATACGAAGTATGTCCGATTACCAACAGTTATTCCGCTACGAGCATGTTAATGTAAATATCCCATACGCCTATAACAGACCGTTTTATCATACTGCACGGCTGAGAAGAATGGTGGTGTCAGATAATACCACAGAAGTAAATATATATATTTTTTTGTTATGTTACGGAGTTGGTTGTGTTAGTTGAATAGAGACCAACTTGATGTCACTTGCTTTATTATATCTTTATTTAATGCTCAACATGTTTCGGATGTTAATACATCCATCCTCAGGAGCTTGTGACTTATTTGTTGAGTTATTTCATGGGTTGTATTGCTCTGGTTCGATGTGTGTTGGTGTTACGTT
>Ga0123355_10006090_pt1 | contig 17786 bp, 8 predicted proteins | sample TergutEmb28metaG_3_FD_89872 | JGI IMG/M metagenome (GOLD analysis project Ga0123355, IMG submission 89872) | Embiratermes neotenicus P1 segment gut microbial communities from Petit-Saut dam, French Guiana - Emb289 P1 | ecosystem: Host-associated > Arthropoda: Insects > Digestive system > Gut ... | reverse complement strand
TGCTTTAAAGCTTGCTTTGTTCAGGTCCTGAAGGATTAGAGCATGCAGATCTGAATGTGACAGTGTTGTGAACTGCCATACAGATTCTACAGTCCTTCATTACCTGGATTAATGAACCAAGTCAAATGAACACACCACACTAGTGAACGTTTTAGTTCAGTGAAGTATGCTGAGCTTGTAGACCCTCTGGAAGAAAATGGAAATAGCAAATAGTCCTGTACCTGTTGCTGCTGTTTCATACCAAAAATTCATTTTTTTTAACTGTGACAACCTGCAGAAGTTACTACAGTAAAAATAACCGTATGACACTTTTGTGGGACATATTATGTTTGTTACAACGAAGTTTCATTACAGTGGAGTGCAGTTTCATTGGCATTATGGGTTTTAGAAGTGTCAAATTTTGGTGCTTGAAATAAACCTTAAGAGCAGGAAGAATGGGGTTGCCAGTTTCTGTTGTGAGGCATTAAATTCGAGGCACTGAAATTATGTTGAGGTTTCTTGCTGCCATCTCTAGCTGCCATCAGAAGAGGCTGTTTTGGGCAGTTCTGACAGGCTGTTCCTTAGTCAGCAGTGATGGATAATTGATATTAAAGAAAATAGGCCAAATATTTGATATGCAGTATTTGGCATATATAGCCAACTTCAGACAGAAGAGCTCTGTGGCAGTTTCTGTTACATAACTTCTCAAACAGTACACACCCTGTATTTGTAACACTTGCTACATGTAGTACAACACATCAGGACTGATTTATACAGTAGAAAGCATTCATAGGTCACTTTTCCCACTGTAGGTAAATGGTACTGACTGTTAGTCCTGGACCTCTCACCACAGACTCCCAGGTTCACTTGTAGGCCAGTCCGTATGGGATTTGTGGTGGACAGGGTGGCAATGGGTCAGGTTTTTCTCTTGAGTGTTTTGAATTTTCCTTGTAAGTATTATTCTACCAATGCTTCACACCCATTTATTTATCTGACATTGACACTTTATTATCTTAGCAACTGTCAGTGTCGTGAAATGAAGCGCCCTAGTAAGATGTACAAAATGAGGCTTAAAACTCTCAGAACTTGAAACTTCATAAAAAGCTTAATCACATCCAAAATTTATTATGCTGCAGCTAGGAAGTTATCCTATGTATGTCAATGGCACTTTTCCTTAAAAGTTGTCAGCATTATTTATACCCATATCCTCCTGTTAATGTGACATATGGACATACGAGGTCCGACAGTAAAGTAATGAGACTAATTTTTTTTTTTGCTGTACTGGCAATACTGCAGCCCACCAACACAGACAGCCGCTTGCCTTGATCCTTCCTCTATCCCAACTTGCAGTGGCATGCCTTTGCAGTGAAACATTGTGGAGTAGGTGCCTGACGTGTCAAGACGTGTTTGCGAACCTCATCACAAAAATGGAAGCACGGAATATCGCTCAGCGGTGTACCATCTTTTTTTGTGTTAAACTCGGTGACAGTGCCTCCACAACACATGGAAAACTTCAGCAGGCCTTTGGAGATGATGCAATGTCAAGAGCACAAGCCTTTCGCTGGCACAAAATGTTTTCTGAAGGCAGAACCATCATTGAAGATGAGCAGCGCAGCAGACAACCATCAACAACACGGACAAGTGACAACACAGCATGAGTACGAGAACTTGTTCGATCCGATCGAAGATTGACAGTCAGAATGATTACTGATGAAGTGAACGTGAACCGGGAAGCTGTTCGTCGGATACTAACTGAAGAATTGGGGATGAAAAAAATTTGTGCCAAGATGGTGCCCAGAAATCGGACAGAGCAACAGCGGGATGTACGGGTGAGCATTTGTGCTGAACTGCTGGAACAATTGGAAGCCGACCCAGAGTTAATGGAGCGAGTTATCACTGGTGAAGAGAGTTGGTTTTTCCAATATGATCCAGGGACCAAACGCCAAAGTTTTGAATGGCATTTGAAGGGATCAACAAGGCCAAAGAAAGCACGCATATCCAAGTCAAAAGTGAAATGCATGCTTGTGTGCTTCTTTGATTCCATGGGTATTGTTCACAAAGAGTGGACAGACAGTCAATCAATATTACTACAAAGACATTCTTGAAAGACTCAGAGAGTCATACGGGTTTGTCCAAACATTGCCACAAATTGGATCCTTCACCACGACAATGTGCCAACCCATGCAGCGTTTTCTGTAGTGCAGTTTTTGACATCCAAAGGCATTACGGTGATGCCTCAGCCTCCTTACTCACCTGATCTTGCGCCCTGCGACTTCTTCTTATTTCAAAAAGCAAAATCGGCAATGAAAGGACACCATTTTGAATCATCAGAAGACATCCAGAGGTCTGTAATGCAGGCCTTAAACGACATTCCTCAAGCTGCGTTCCAGGAATGCTACAAACAGTGGCAGCACCACTGGAAAACGTGTGTGCAGGCACAAGGGATGTACTTTTAAGGTGACTGTATTTTAGTTGATGAATAAATAAAATAAAACTCTTTTTTGGAACCAGTCTCATTACTTTACTGTCGGACCTCGTACAACAGCTATAAATTCCGGACAGGTTCAGAGGGGGGACATCGCCATGTGTTTTGTGAAGGGAGAAATGTACTGCATATCTTTTGAGGAATTCAGTGTGCAGTTCAACGACCCTGGTGCTCATGTATATTAAACCTATGCATGTGATATGTAATGGGGACTTCAGTTTGTTGAGACTAAAGTCATGGGATGTGACTGCATGAGGTTTGGTAGATAGACCCAAACAATTTTCCTTCTAACCCTGAATATAGAAATGCCAGGTTCCACCAAGGTGTTGGTACCCATGTGTCAGACAGCACCAAATCACATACTGTGAGCCCATAATCTTAATACTTTCTACACTGAAAACACAGATTTCACATGCATTTTGTTAGCTTTTAGAGTAGCCCAACATGACTGTTCTAGCTGAAACAGGTCCATAGTTAAGCTGTGTCGTGCAAGAAAGTTGACTTGTCTATAAATTCTTACTACAAAAGAATTATGGACATAAAGGCATAAAGTTGTGCATTTTCATTCCTATAGGGTGTACAGGCTTGGCGAATTTTAGTGAAGTATGGAAGTTGCACTGTTATGTGTTAATTTGGTATGGATTTACAAACTTTGCAACACCACTTATACATACCTTGTGTGTATTGCTTGCATTGTGTTCTAAAGTACAGTAAGCAAGAGACCTTATTGGATGCAGTGTTTGTTGTAAGTGTAGTATAATAAATATAAACAGTTATAATTAATGTCCTAATGATAAACATCATTGTGCTTTATTTAGCTTGCTATAGATGCAACTTGCATACTGACAAGCTGAATCCTCTCCCTTCCACACTGTCAACCTCACTCTTACCAAATGTACTGTGCAGACAGTGCAGAAGCAACTTGCATATAAGCTAAACTAAAACTAAACTCCGTGGCTTTAGTCCGCAAGCGAACCATACCATAAGCTGGTTAAGAAAATATAAACTGTTGATTTTTGCTATATTTGAACTGCTGTAAATTATGTCAAGGAATATGCAATGCAAGATATGCAAATACTCAGGGTGTGATCATAAGGATATGGTAAATTGAAATGTTAGTTGATGAGAAAGATGGGATGAGAAGGGGTTAATACTTCGAAACAAAGGGACTTGACATTTTGTGTCCATTGAGAGAACATGTTTATTATGCCAAAGTATGACACCTCCCTTTACATAAAAGAGCCCTAAGCAGAACATAATCTCGTGCAAGAGTGGTGCAAGTATAGTTGGTCATGATCAGTCAGGTTTATGTATGGCCCTGAAGACTGTCATGAACTGCAGTTAGCCTACTTACATTATGTACATTAACAAAAGCCGATACCTTTTGGGAAGTTCCTTTATCCACTTTCTGATATATGAATGAAATAACGGTTATGATATATTGTTCCTTAGTACAGGTATAAGCTAAAGATAGAAAAAGTTCTAGATATAGTCCACAAGAAAAGTTCAATAGAAAATAGCTCCTTGTATCACCTAGGACTGTTGGCATAACAGCAGACTATGTACAGTACATTATACTTACAGGACTCTGCAGGGTGTGCTGATTACTAGTCTTTGTTCACTTAGTGGTCTGAGTGAAAGAGTGAGCTATAGTGACTATGCTACAGGCTGCAAGGTATGGGTTTTGGACCCCAGTAGATACATGTGATTTTTCTCTTCTCTGAAATGTTGTGATAGGCTGTGGGACCATCCAGCCTCTTATTCAACGGGTACGGGGATACCTTCCTTGGGGGTAAAGTGGTTGGGGTGTGGAGTTGACCACTCTTCTCCATTTAGTGGGCAAGGTTAAGACAACTTCCTGTAATGCAAGATTCCACAGTGGAAGGCTGTAATAAGCCATGTTTGTAGCAATGACGCAAGAGTGCCTAGAGGTCAGTCATTCTGGTGTAACGACAGGCAAGTAGGGTAAGAGCAGTCTAAATCTGCAGTAGTGGTCTTACATTATGCCAGTAAGTGAAACTGCATTCCAGACGTGTTTTATGTCATTGGTCAAATGGTTTTGAGTAATCTAGTACAGACTGTGGAAGTCTGCACATGTTACCTTGCTCACAATATGTCATGTGGTCTGTGTACAGCATCCCACATCTGGTAGCTGCTGCATTTGTGGGTAGAGGTGCTCTGCTGCCCTTACTGATGTTTTTAACACTGCAAGGCCTTATGCTTATTTAAGCACATAAACACTGATACTGTGTGCATTGACATCAGCTGCATGTATTTCAGGGCTTCCTCATGTCATTTTCTCTGCTTAGGCCAGCTGTTCCTAGTCTGGGGTCCAGAATTCAGGGGGTCTGTGAACTTGGATGAGAAAAAATTTACAGCTTTATTTGCAGCAAACTCTAACTGAAATTTAGCTTTTCGTTAAATACTGAATTTGGGCAACAAAGTAATTTTATGGCCTCTAGAATCCAAAAATGTTTGTTAACTTTGATCAGTCTTATTATCTAAAATTATTATATCCTAAGAAAGGGAAACCAGAATAAATTCACTTTTGCAATGAATTGTCTTTTTAAAAAAATGAAATTTAATTTCAACTTGCTACCTGCCTGTCTTTTAAATGTATTAATTGTCTTGTTGATTAATAGATTAATAAATTAGCACTATTCTCATATTATGTTTTTATTTTTTTTAATATTTTGGAAACTGTGTTAGAGCATAATTGGTTTCTGTTGTAGTACTGACTATAATATAGATTGTAATGCTGGATATATAGTCTGTGTTTGTGTAATTTATTTTATGTATTTCATTACATTTTTGTGAGAAGGAGGGGTCAGTGGTTTTCACCAGACAGTCAGGGGTTTCCATGGCTTAAATTAGATTAACCCTCTGATGCCTAATGACCCCTATAGTGGTCGTACCGCACCGCTAACCTCTAAATGTTGCATTTTATATATTTATTCAACAAATACAGGTACTGAATATTTTTAACATGGTATATACTCTCCGTTTTTTTCTTTTCAAAATGCAGTTTGTTTAATAATTCTAACATATTTGGTTCTTGTTTTATTCACATTTTATATACAGGATGTGCCAAAATTTAAAAAAATAATTCCGGTGCCATGCCTTAGGCTGTGTAAGAGTTTCACAAGCACGTTCATAAAAGTGAATTCATTCCATACATTTAAATCTAAGTAAGTCTTCAGTTGTTTTGTCACTGTTAACTCCAAAATTTCTATCCTCAAAAAATTAAATACAGAGTGGCAAACAAAATATGGGCAATATCAAAAGCTGTTTTGGGCCAAGGGGCCAAATTTTGGTGGTGAAGTGATTGTATCTGCCCAGCATGTCTTAAACTACTGGCCATTAAGGCCGTGGTTCCTAGAATTGTCCAAAATTCCGTGTGTGACCGGGGGTAAATAGCACATAATTTCAGAGCTCTGAGTCTTTTGCAAGTTTGTTGGGATTTTGTCTGGAAACCTAACTGCTCCTTCCTGGCAAGTGACCACATTCACAGTGATCATTTTTTTAAAATACAGTCAACTTCTCACAAGGAATTCTGTGCATTTTTTAACTTCTTAAAGGTCTCATGAGGTTTCTTTAGGTCAGTGATCTGGAACTAATTTGTTATATAAATTGTGCATTGACAGTGGATGCATTTGGCAGTAAAGAAAAGTAGTTTAAAGAGGTGAAGTAAATATACAGGGACATGTGTTGATAATAAAAGTATCTCAGTACTGTGTGTAGAAACAAGTAAAACCACGCAACAGTGTTACGTCTTTTCAGACAGACATAAAGGTACCATAATAAGAATAAAGCAAGCATTAAACAGTACTGATAGTATGGTTGGAGTGGTGTAGGTTGCAGTCTGCTGGTGTGTAATCAGGGTTTGCCATGCAGATGGAGGTGATTCCTTCCCCACAGACATCCGTGCCTGTGAAACTGCACAAGGTGACAGGCAACATCAGTATCACCACCTTGAGAACCTCAGATCTCATTTTATGACACTCAACAAGTTCTTTAAATCTCAACCAATCTGACTGATATGAGATTGTAAATTCAGATATCTAATTGTATGTGCAAGTAGTTTGATTGTCAGTGTGTGTGTGAACAAGGCAGAAGGTGCCATTGCTTGTGGTTGAGATCTGAGCTTCTCACTGCAGTGACATGTTTGCCCTGCTGGGGTGTGACACCGTGCAGGCATGTGTCAGGACTGTAACTGGACACAAGGAAACCAAACATAATTCTTAATTCATTACGATTAACCCTGGCATTACTACATGAAAAACCAACACTATTTAGGGCCCATTTGTACCCCATTTTATTTACCTTATACGCTGTAAACCTCTAGATACTTGTAATATTTGACTTCATTTTTATGTCTTGTGGTAATTAATTAGCTGCGGTGTGCACCCTACAGCTTTTTCATGGATGCAGGTATCAGATAGAGCTGAGATAGCACAGTTGATATATTGAGTAGGCCACACGTTTGACAGCTGAGGCATCATAGTTTGATTCCTGGCAGGGGAAGAGATTTTTCTGTACTCCTCAGTGCCCATGCCAGTTCTGGTTCCCGCCCAGCCTCCTGTTCAGTGGGCATGGGGTGGCCTGGCATGAAGCAGACCATTCATGTCCATTTACTATAGTGCTGAGGTTGAGCTTGTGTGTGTGGAGCTGAACCTCCACTCCTCTGAATGCTTGCGTGGCACACACTGGTACAACTTTACAGATACCAGATTGCACTGAAAACACTGAATTAGATTCCTTTCTGAAGAGTAGCTCTTACACATTTATTGAGTTCAGTTAGCATCTGCTTTGCCTGGACACAAATGACAGTGTTTTTTCTTCCTTGAATTGGTGAATTGGTTGCTGCATCATGCTGTGTTTTTGTATGAACCCCACTAGCTTTCAGTGCCACACGGTTTGAAGCTGTTTGGATGATGTAGGGACATAACATTTGATCCCCTAGTTTCAGCAGCAAAAGGGTAGACAGTGCCACATTTTTTCTTCTTTCCTCCCTTCCTAGATTCCACAGAAACCAGAGCCTTTCTCTTTTATGACTTCTTGGACTGTCCCAGGGGAGAGAAAATGTTTGCACCATTTTCATGTTTGTTTTTCTGGGGGTTCACTTCACTGCTTTTGGTGTACTTGAATGCCATAAGTGTTTGTATTGCAAAGACACAAAGTTTGAGTTGTGTTTTATTTACTTTCTGTATAATGGGCCTAAATTTTCATTGGTAAAAAAAGTGGTAGGAGTTGTTCACCAGCACTAATGTATTTTGTATGCCAGCCTGACGTTTCAGAAAATTCCAAATCAGAGCCAGTTTATGTTCTCCTTGCCATTATATCTTTAGAGCATACACAACAAAGAATTTTAAAGAAACTTGCTACACCTGCACACTGCAGCGTCCTGTTTGTCACTGTCAGAATGTTCACTAGGCATACACTGGATGTTCAGCCTTGCATTCTTAACTGTGAATGTTCATTACAAACAGCCTCAACAGGTGATGGATTTCGGCCTATTTCTTCTTGCCCTTTACCTGTTATGGGATAATTTTCTTATATCTGAAGTGACCAGCATACATGTGAACAGCACAACAAAGAAAACACCCTGCCGGCCTCAGCCTGTGCATTCTCTTGGCATGCTGATAGCAGAAAACATTTACACTTCCACGGTTGCGTGGTTTCAGGCTTCGAACTCGGTGTAGATGAGATCTGCGCTCTTTTGGGATTTTACGTAACGTCGATTGGTAATTCCTTGCCTTCGTTTTGGGACAACAGTTGGTGGTTGTGAAATTCTCAAAGCGGTGTTGGTGAAGATTCAAGTCATCTGGGACGTTTAACCCTGTCGACTGGTCATTTTACCTTCATCTTCTGGGCCAACAGTCTAAGATGAAGACACTACGTTCCACCGAAACGTCTGTAACCCTTCACTAGTCGACAGGGCGTAATCTGCATCAACACTTATCAGAATGTCACGTCTCTCAGAAGACCGTGCCGGGCCGAGTTACTGTATGACACGTCTTACGGATCTGTGAAGATCATTGCCCCATTAACATAACCCCATACTGGATATATTTTTCATTCCATGCGTTATGATACATTAACACACTGGTCAACACCAATGAGTACACAACTCTACAGTCTGTGTATTCTTTCTATTACATGTAGGAGCTAATAAAAAGAATACGTAGACTGCAGAATTGTATGTTAATTTTCTATGCGTAGCTTACTGCCAGGGTCCTTTTTACTGACATTTATGGACAGAAATTTTGTGTGCATTTCTTACATTGAGATCTTCAGTCTTGTGGGATGTTACGCAGCGTGTATTGCTAGTTAGCTACCGACGTTTCGGGACAACTTATCGGTCTCATCTTCAAGGGTCAAACAGGACAGTGGTGGTAATAATTACCAATCTACGCCATGTAAAGTCCCAAAAGATCGCAGATCTCACTTCATAGTTGATTACACATTTCCAGCAAGGCTAGCTCTTTTCCTGATGGAAAACCAACCCTATAGTAAATAATACACTGTCGGGCTATAATGCCGCAATAATTGTCTGACATGCATAAAATGTGCAGAAGCTTTGTATTCTGGGATGCTGTGAATGTTTTTATCACACTTACTATCAAGAGGGGTCTCTTTTGTTCTGGGATATAAAGAGTAAAAGCCACTTAATTGGCTGAAGAATAATTCCTGCTTGAAGTACTGCAGACAACACTTACTGAAGATGCAGGTGCAACTTAGCACATATCATTGGGGTATGTAGTGTAGCTCCATGGTAATGCAAGTTAAAGAAGGCGACATATCAGAGAATGGGAAGTGGTGGAAGGGGTAGAACTGAAAATAGATGGGATATCAGATGCAAGACAGTCTGCACTACAGGAAGTATATCTTATATTTTCACGGTAAGTGCATCAAGAAGAGTCAGCGGCTGACCTTCAGAGCGACGATAGATCTGTTCCTGGTGACACTGCAGAGTGCTATTCTGTAAGCAAGATCTGTACTTAGTGTTACTTTACACCTAACAGAACGTACACCTTTAATCCCAGCTGAGGAGTCAACACAAATTGCCACAGCCCCTACCTTGTCCTCTTCCAGTTTCGGTCTGCCGAACTACACGGCGTCACACTAAGCGTACGTAATCTCAGTGCTGATCACCTTGAGCAGTTTCACACCCACAGCTTTGACCAACACCTGCACCGACAAAATTACGTTGTTCCGTCAGAATTTCCAGCACCACTGTAGTGTTAAATTCAACAAACAGTAGTACTGTAGGTAATTTCAAATTGTCTAATTAATTTTCCAGTACATTTTGTTGTAGCACTGCGGTATGTACTGGACTTCATAACGCATCTCTGTCTTGTAACATTGCAATGTTACAACGGTAGGAGATAAGGTCAGTGACGTCACGTCTGTACATACAGTACTACAGCAATGTACTGGTAAAGTAGTGAGGCTGAACATACAATTTGAAATTACCTACAGTAGGACTACCACTGTCGTGGAATTCAACACTGACACTGGTAGCTCTGATGCAGCGATGTAACTTCGTCAGTGCGGGTATTGAGACAATAGACGCTACAGAAATTTCGGGACAGTGCACTTTATAGACAATTTAAAATCAAGGGGTCCCGCACTTTTATTAAGCGAGTGTCGTGGTGGAGGATTTAAGAAGCTAGGCTTCCACTTATAATTGGAGGTTCGAGGCCAACAGAAGTCCTGTCCAAAGAAACTTATCTGTTAAATATATTCTTGGCCTCACAATTCAAGTTCAAGGACTTGGACTTATATATTTTCTGTTGAGATTCCTCGGTTTCATAAGAATATTTTCTGCTAAGATTCCTCGACCTCATAACTCATCGGGAATTTCTAAAATTATTTTCTCAACAAACACTTCGTGGTCTAATGGATAAGACAAGGGCCCAGCAAACCAAGCTTCAGCAGCACGAGACCGACCGCCGGCAAGGATTTGGAATTAAAATTTAAAAATTAAAAGTTGAATGGTGCAGCTAGGGTTACAGTAAATAATTATTGTACCCCTGTAATGTAGAACTTTTGCAGTTTTGTGTTGTTCTGCAGCGTTGCATTCTATTTCTAAGCATAACACAACACAGACTTTGGTTCAGCAAGGAACATAAAGTCTAGCAGAACTGGTCTAGACAAATTGTTACTCCTTTGCATACGAAGTGTTAGGCCTGAAAAGGGCCGTTTTTAATCTCAATGAGACTAATAAACTCTTAACGTCCTTGTAGTTCCTTCATTTGTTCAATTACTGCTCTTTGTTTCAGGATAATACCATCCGTGAAGTCCAGGAACGTCTGCATTGCTGCTATTTCTTTCTCCTTTAACTCCACTAACTTCCGCAGTGCAGCTGTTTTTTCTCTCCTTATCAGCGCAATCGTCTGTTATCTTGTCTGGTTCGATTGCTTGCGTCGCAATGTCGCATGTTGTTATAGCGACATTGCGCTTTCTCCTCCAAAAGAGAAGTTTCTTCATGAATCCCATTTCGGTACACAATTGTCAACGGATCACGATCACTAACAGCTTGACGCAAATGAGGAATTGAAAAAAAAACTCTGTCCGGCTGGCGTTGATATATAGTTAGTGCGTACCTCACAAGGAACAGCACATGACATAGAAGGACCAATCAGTAGCACTGATGTTGCAAGCGCTGATTGGCTACAGAACACGTGTCTAAGGGCGCTGTACTCTTGGTTGTGCTATTACCAGTGTCGCGTGGTGTGCTGCTATTGGTTGAAGAAGTGTCTATAAGCGATTGCCTGACCAACACACAAATCTGAATATTATTCACTTCGTACCTCACAGAGAACAGCATGTGACATAGAAGGACCAATCAGTGGCTGTATCCTTTAATCACAGTGCCGATGACGAAACGTGTTCTTGGAAAAACCCAAACGCGCAGATCGAACACTTGTCTTAGATAGACCAATGGGAGGCCGTATATTTTAAGCACACTGTTTGATGACGTAGCCAATTCTAGGAAACAACACAGTTGTTCGGTTTAGACGTCACGAAAAATAACAAAGCACGATGAACATGACCAAAATATGCAACCAAAGCTTTAAAAGTTAAGTAGCAGTCAACATTTGCAATAAAATTATCACATCATAACAATTTAAAGCGTTTGTTCTTGAATTAACGACTAATACTTAAAATGTACAATTAATGAGTCACACAGACCGGTCAGTTTTTAATGATTCATCACCCACCCATGGAATCAAATATTTCCCTTCTGTTACCAAAACATGCAGGAACCTGGCTGACTTGCGCAGCGAGGGAGGCAATCCCCGTACAACACAACCCTGTCTCAGGTATTCAACCCTCATAAACAGTTCGGCCCGTACAAGTTTACTGATTGTTCGCTCCTAACTTTACACAGTATAATACCAAAACATACCATAAGAACACACCGCAACTACCCAGCTCCCTCGGGTCTCGAGCCGGTCTTACTGCGGGGGCCGGTGTCCAGTATGTACGCACAAACCAAACCAATTTGAATTTAGAAATACAAAATCAAACCCAAATTTCTACCTCGCGTGCATACTCGAGCACCGGTCTCGTATGTAGCAGGAACTACTCGCCAAAAGGGTTGCCCTAGGTAGGCCGTACCGTCCTCTTGGTGATCCTTGGAGTCCCGACGCTGGATGTAAAGCAAGTCACGATTGTAGAGCAAGTGCCATTCCTAGGCAGTGTCTGCCTCACAGAAAGTGTTTCGACAACCACCCCAACTCCCCCACCCCCATCCACTCACAGAAGCTAGTCCGCTGACGACAGCCAACAGATGGTGAAGGGAAAAGAAAAAATACGAAGTTCACTTCCGCATGGAGACACAATTTGAGTCAGGCCCCGCGGGCAGCTAAACACAGTGTGTAGTAAATTGTGTACTTTTCGAGCTGGTAAGTTTGCTTACCGTTTATTTCGGTGGCTGAAATTGTGGAAAAATAAGTAAGTGTGTTACAACGTTCGGAAGACCTGCAGTGACATCTACGTTTACCGCCCCAAATTATACTCAGATAATGGTAGTTATACTTACCACTCAAATTATACTTTTTAACATTCGTGAAACTACAAACGCCTCAGCGTTTTAATACTGCTTTGCTCAGGAGTAAAATATAACATTTTTCATTATTTAAACTTTGTTCAGCAACAGAAGGAGCCCATCGGACACTCGGTGACGTTATAAAAACAAGTAACATGATAATGCTGGCATCCATCCTGAGTATTGGGTGACTGCAGCACGCTTGTACATGGCTCCCATTGCAACTTTCGTCAAAGACGAGAGGTTAACATCAACAAAACAACGAAATTTTTAGTACAGAAATATCGTTGCACACGAGAACATTATTCTAACGGTCACTCGTCTACGTAATGAACACATTAAATGGGGGGACGCTCCTTTTCTAGTGCTGTGAGTTAAGGGTGAGATTTTTCTATCAGGAGAACTATTGCTGAGGAATGTGTGGGACATCTCAACAAGTATATATTTTTTACGGGGTGAGGCTCAGCCTCACGCCCAACCACCATCATGGAGGACCTGGGTATCCCATTTTGTCTGGGTCATCACCCTTGACCTATCTGGCATGGAAGGCCCTATCGGTAGCTAAGCTACCGACAGCATAGATCTCAGGATCATTTGACCACACAAGCCCCACCACTTCGTCAAAGTAGGGATACCTTCGGTGGGGTTATGATTATTTATAGCAATATGATAAATGTCATGAATATAGCCTGATATAGGAACTGGAGAACAATATAGTAAAAATACATCATGAAGTTTTGATTTTATCTGAATACACACACATCAAGAGATTTTAAACACAACAAAATTTGGATGTTATCTTAGCCAACAAGCATGACATTTTTTTATCATATTCATAAATAATCACTTACACACAATATACAGAACAACACAATTACTGGTTGAGAAGTGTGCGGGCCATGCCCCGTCTTTGGGAGTTATTCCCTGGCATTTGCCTTACAACTGAGGAAAAAGCACGGAAAAACCTCAGTCAGGGTAGCCGAAGAGTTGCAGTTGGCACAATGTAAACAGAACACAGCATACATAAGAATAAGAATACATAAACATAACAGTACATCATAAATGGTTTTATATTCACGAACGGTTAACTGTAAATTTAGCAAGCACGAGTAATGCTGTCCCTTACGATAGTGTGACTGAACCGAAACATTTCGGAGCTGTTTAAATATAACTGTTAATGTAAATTTTAAAATTGTATTTAAGACAATTCATTTGAGCATCAGTTGGGGAATAAAGACCTTGATAATATCAAGATGCACGGTACAAATGTGAAGATTATTATAAAAATATTTAAACCAATATAAAAAACGTTTCACTCAAAACAAAACATTTCAGAAGAATTGAAAAATATTAAAATATATATAACCCACACCAGACACTCCCAAAGCAAAAAACAGATCAGAATACAAATATTAACTCGCTAATAATTACATTCATTATATATTTTTACTGCCTCCAGGTGCTCGATTTGTCCATGAAGGGTTTCTTCGTCAAGTAATCCACGTTTGTCTCTTCAAGTAGCTATTCCGTTTCCTTACTGTCCTCCTCTTGTCCATGCTGTGTTTCTTTAACACATTCTTCCTCCTCTGTCTGTTGAAGTACAGATAAATCTTCCTGTGGCTTAATGTCCTCCAAATGGACTTGCGCGGTTTGTTTATTTGCTTCCATTACAACGTCTCTTGCTGCAATCATCTGGTCAACATGTGTAACACGTTTCATTAACACCGCTTCCCAGTTCACCTTCTTGAAAAAAGGGTGTCTCAGAATCGAACGTGTGTCACCAAGTGCTCCTAGGCGACGACTTGGTTCGAGATGCAGGAAATCCTTCAGTATAGATACTGCATATGGCGTCAGGTGCGTTGGAAATCGTTCAAGAAAGATAAAATCGTTCGAATCGCGGCACGTTCCCAGCATCATTTCGTACAAAACGCATCCAACTGACCACCAGTCAACTTCAGGTCCATACTTGTCGCCCCGACGAACCTCTGGGGCTATATACTGCTTAGTCCCACACATACCAGATGTCTTCGATTTTGTAAACATTCCAACTTTGCATAATCCGAAGTCGGAGAGCTTGCAATGGCCATCCCTGTCTAAGAGTATGTTCTCTAGTTTTATATCTCTGTGCACAATGCCGCACTTGTGCAGAAAGTTGACCGCCAAAATAATCTCTGCCGCGTAACTTCGTGCCATGTCCTCACTGAATCGCTTATGTCTGCACAAGTGGCAACGAAGAGTGCCGCCTTCTACGTGCTCCAACACGTAGCACACTAATTCCTTCGTCTGGAAGTATGCGAGAAATTGCACCATGAAAGGATGTCCAACTGCTCGAAAGAGTACTTCCTTCTCGGCCTCAGACACGTGTAGATTGGATACAAACTTCAGGGCGAGCACTTCTTCACTGGAGCTACGGTCGTCTGTCGATTTCTTTTTTGCCAAAACGACGCTGCCAAATCCTCCTTCGGCCAGAAGTCCAATTACCTTGAAATCTTCTCTTCGGCCACCTCGTTTAGTTTCTTCAAAAGTGACGCCATCAAAAACTGCACTGTGTGGCGATTCCTTGGTCCACTTCATTCTCCAAAATATCTCCTTATCACTTGTCATTTTCTGTATGTCAATGAGTTCATGTTGCCTATCCGCTCGCATGAGGGCCTCATATTGATCACATATCCGCCGGTGTGTTTTCTCCTTGCAGGTTTCCAGGGTTTCATTTTCCTGTGTATTGCTTATGCTCTCGGGTGTTGGGCTCCTTGTTCTCCACCTTATACATGGCACGAAGCACTTCAAAACACGTCTCACAACTCCCGTTTTGGACTTCCCCACTCTCTTCCAAAATTTCAGCTTCTTCAAAAATCCCATTTCTGCTTTCTTCTTTCCGTTTGTCTTCAGAAATTTTCAGTAATAAAAATCACGCTCCACACTCTGTGAATGCTTTTGCGTAAGTAGTTAGCAGTTGGAGCCGAGCCAAACCAAGCCAAGCCAAGCCAAAGTGCTGACTGGCGTGGGGGTGGATGGTAATTCCCATCTTATATAAATGTTCGAAGCCTCACTGCTGTAAGGTAACCAATAAGAGCAGGGGAATTTTGTAAGTCACACCTGCCCGTTCCTGATTGGATAGTCTGTGGAGCAGACCGGTTTACACCCACTCACACAAGCTTGGAGGTTGTACGGTGTCCTATACGCGGTCCGCACCATACTGAGTAGAGGCAAATCTCGCACGTTGCACGTGTTTCGATAAACAGATACAAACCAATAGTATCACCAAAAAATCGACTATTTCTTTTAGACAAAAGAATAAACAGGTGAATTATGCAATGAAAACTCGCGGCATTATCTTAAAACGGTCCTTTTCAGAGTCCCGACTTACTCTTTCTTGATACCTATCTACAAAAATTTGTTTTGTCACCGGTATGTAGTGTTTTCTGAGTTACCTGTCCTAGGGAAATTAATCTGTTGTCCTAGGGAATTTTATTATCATTTATCGGTGGTATGCGTGTCGTTCAGTAGAAACAATAAAACGTTGTATATACTCGTGTTACGTTTTTGGCGTTTTGAGCATTTTCGCTAACTATTTTGAATTGTGCAGGAAATGAACAACATTTTGCACCTTATCTAGTTGAATTTTAAAGCCTTATAGTTGTTTAGTATAATGGAACTTTGCACGGCAAGATATATTTTGATGCATGTAAGTAGGTTTCGTAATACTCCGATATCCATCCTTGGGCTTGAATTCTTTTATGTTAGAATTTATATCGGAAGTGAAATAATGGTTTGTATAACTGCAGACTCTGTACATAGTAAACAGTACAGGGGTGCTGATAAGTTCTTAGACCGGCCGTGGCAGGAAACAAGTTACAGCGACCAAACTTACAACACTATACCAAGACTTGAGGCATACAAACAACATAAGTCTTGGTATTGTGTTGTAAGTTTGGTTGCTGTAGCTTGTTTCCTTGCAGGGTCGGGCTAAGGACTTATCAGCACCCTTGTATAATACTGTCAGGTTAATCATAGGACAAACCATAGATGTGAATGGCTCGATTCAGTGTACTTTTCTGAGTATTCAGAGAATACATATTAGCTGATTCACGACATAGTTTCTTAAAATCACAAGGTTATTTTGAAGTTCATTCCCAAGTCAGAATGCCTTGAAAACAGAGTGCTGATATTCAACGATTATGCGCCTGCATTACCTGAATAGCAAATAAATAAGAGAAAGCAAATAAGTGCACATGTAAGCCTTTTATTGCTCAATTTAGATGTTTATTATGACTTCACTAAGCATCAGTACAAATTCTGACACATTGAAATTAACTTATACCATTTTTGATAATCCTCTTGCTGACAAGACATTTTCTTTGCATATAGAGGTAGGTAACTGACACTTATTGTCTATTGATTGAGAAAAGCTCATTTAATTGGACCAGTCTGTGTAAATGCACCCACTTACTCACCCACCTGAGGACAGGAGCAGATCAAGATTCCATGATTTTGTGTGTTTTTTAATACAAGACAGTGGATAAATTCTAAGAGTAATATATCATTTTGGAACCCTTCAGAATTAAGTTAAATATTACCAGTTACTTTGAACTGTTTTTTCTGTAATGAATGCCTTGGTTGATTATAAATCCTCTTAATCCAAAGCAGTAATATTTATTTATTTTTTTACTGAAATTTTTGGAAACATGAGAACAGAAAATTGTTAAAGTAATTGGTAATGTAACCTAACAGTCATTGACCATTATTAACAATTACTTCCTTGGTTTGGAAGCCTTCAGTTTTTACCTTGTTTACATAAAAGAAAAGGCAGATGCACAATAATGCCGATGGCAAAATTGGACAGTACAGAAACTGCAGATCCTTGAAATGCACCTTTGGAAACAGAGTGCCACTTGTGTATAAGTGATGAGTTGTGAGAGATATTCTTAAAGGCATTCAGTTCTTCATGTATTTGTGGTTTTACTAATTTTGGACAGACATTACATTAAGTAATCCCTGTATTAAATTTAATACAAAATATCATGCTTTCATTTTCATTATCAGTTCACTACATCTCAAATAGGTCCAGCCATAGTATTGTTGTTTGCAACAGATGGCAAAGAATTAATTTTGCATAATTTGTACATTGTACATAATTTCAGAATTATGTGCTCTTAAAGTCCATGAAAAGAAAGTATAATGGGCATGTAAATGCCATCTATTTGCATGTTTCATCTCCAAAATTGCTGAATGACTGATGAAATTTAGTAGGCCTGTTGTCAGTCA
>Ga0123355_10006089_pt1 | contig 17786 bp, 14 predicted proteins | sample TergutEmb28metaG_3_FD_89872 | JGI IMG/M metagenome (GOLD analysis project Ga0123355, IMG submission 89872) | Embiratermes neotenicus P1 segment gut microbial communities from Petit-Saut dam, French Guiana - Emb289 P1 | ecosystem: Host-associated > Arthropoda: Insects > Digestive system > Gut ... | reverse complement strand
TTCTGCAGGCAGTCAGCTGAGTTGCATGTCGAATGTAATCTTAAGTAATGTCTACAGTCTGTTGGACTCGTTCTGCCTGCTGATACCAAGCCTGGAATAACAACTTCAGAGTTGTTCTGCATAACATATTGTGTACTGTTGCTTTTGTTTACTGATGATCTGTGTGTGTACTGCGTACTGTCGCCGGTGTTTGTGGATGAACTGTTTGTACTTCGTCTACATTGACATTCCTTAATATATTCTTGTTTTCCTAGTAGGTTTATCTCTCGCAGTGTTTGTCCTGTTACCGTCTGTACAGTCAATAAATGAATTGAACCGATTCACAACTCCCCATTAGACTATTTCCGTACGTGCGTAACGCATGGAAATTGAAGAAGGTTACACAGCGCTGCGTTACGTGCTTTTGGCTGTGACAAACGACGGTCTGAAAAGTCTCCTGTATATGTGCTTTGTCCAACAGTAATCTGTATTTATTACAGTCTGTTACTGCTAGACAGACGACGTTTACTGATGTTCGTATATCAAGACATTTACATCAAAAAGGCAAAGTGATCTCGTTACAGGCCCGGTGTGGCCCAGAGGGTGGGTAGAGGTATAGCTCTACTCTGGTATTGCAAGCCGCAAGCCTACCCTACTGACTGAGGCACTAGAAGGGGGTAAGTGGTCAGCAGCACGCCCCGTCCGCACTTTACACCCAGGAAAGACCCGGTACCCATTGTGCAGGAGGCTGGGTGGGCCCCAGGGCCGGTCAGGACGGGCAGAAAATCTCGTTCCCACCGGGATTCGATCCTGGACCTCCAGCCCGTAGTCAGTCGCTATACCGACTGAGCTATCTGGCCCACAAGACATTTACAGTACCAATGGAGAATAAGGTGTGAGATGGTCGGTCGGCTTGCAATAGCAGCTCTGCAGAAATTGAACCGCTTGCCAGTGATTGGCATTTCTCACAGTTCTTTTCAGACTGTCAACCAGCGTCACCCCTCTAACTCTTACTGTGTTGGGCGTGGGCTGTGAACGGTGCAGCTTGGCACCAGAAACAGGTTCCTACTTCTTCGGACACTTCTTTCTTCTTTTTCTAAATTTGTATGATATTTGTAAGTCAGCTATAAAACACCCCGAACGCCGCTAAATACTCTTCCCTAACATTATGTACGTGCACATGAACAATTCTGACGTCACGACACCTGCCGGGAAAGCGTATGTGCCTGACAACTGCAAATTGTGCTGCGGACATGTCAGAGAACCGCCAGCACAAACATAAGGGACCACATTGCTTTGTTTTGCACACTAAAAGCTAGGGCGCAGGTGGGAAAGCTAACCTTCGAGCTGAAAGATTGACACTGTAGCGCCCGCTGCTGCCTGCTGCCTGCTGCCTGCTGCCTGCTGCCTGCTGCCTGCTGCCTGCTATACTGCAGTTTTGTGAAACCTTACAGCCCTTCAGACACCGACGTTTTCACAAAGAACTTACTTTCTTTCTTTCTTACTTACTTACTTACCTACTTACTTACTTACCTACCTACTTACTTACTTACTTACTTACTTACCTACTTACTTACTTACTTACTTACTTACTTACTTACTTACTTACTTACTTACTTACTTACTCCATGCAGCAGAGTCTTTCTTGAGAAGCTAACCGTTGTGTCTGTGAGCAGTTTGCTTTTCAATTTGTGCAGTTTCCTTTCCGTCACTGGTTTCCCCTTAACATTCCCAACTCTGTAAAATCTTCTAGTCCTTCTCTTTCTTTTGGTTGATCAGCCATAAGAACGTCATTTGTGTGCATATTAGAATAGGCCGTGACAGAAGACTCAGACTAACCTATCCAACACAATATGGACAATTTTCCCCACCGCTGCAACACTGCGCAGTATATCTGAAATCCTAGGGTTTCAAACTTCACTTAAAATGTACTGTAAGTACAGTCCACACAATAACGCAACACCTCGCACTTTCACGGCCGTTTCCACTCTCATACGACAGAATGCACGACACAGTGTACTGGGGAATTTCTGTGTTTTGAATTGTTTAGCATATGTGACCTTTCAGACGACCATTTGAAGCGGAACCAACTGACACACACAAAGGACTGGCAAGCTACCTTATTCTCCTTCTACATGAGTTTCATCTTCACGCGATCTGATCCATTTCCACAGACGACGTTCTGAAATTAATTGAACGTGGCTCGGAAGTGTTTCAGGAATGTAATTTTTTGTCGATTCCAAGTAAACTTTCATTTTTGACCTGAAATGTTGCTTCATGAATTAAGAGAGATGAAAAACCAGCGCTTTTGAAGTTTAGAACTAGGCGTCCTAACACTGTGCACACCCTCACACTCTTTGTTTTAGATCCACTTCAATATTATTCTACTATCTATGCCTAGGTCTGACGAATGCTCTCTTTCTCTTGTTTCCCTGTTAAGACGTCACATCTAATCCACCCCCAAATGCACGACAACAAAGCCATTGTAGCCGCTTCATTACAGCGGGATCTACCCTCTCCCAGATGCCACTTCCGAAAGTCTGTACAATTGTTGGCTTCAGCCCACAAACAGTGTTCACACTGCCTGCCACGACTCGCAGGAGGTCAGTTTACGTGGCCCTGAAGACAGACACAATCGCGAGATTCTCTTAGAAATATTTCAGTCCTTTGATTTGTCAAAGAAAACAATTTCATACTGCAAAACTCTCTTTTGGTTGATTTTAGCAATATTTCGATCTCAGATTCTACTGTGTTTAGCTGCTTCAGAATCTTGCTCATGAACCTGCTGGGTGTCAACTTACAGTTCGTAACAAACACTGCCTGTCAGGTGGTCAACAGCTAAGACACTCACATAATCTGAAATTATTTGTAGCTGATGTCTTTGTTCAGCCGCAATGTTGGACTTACAGGCATAGATACGGCCAGTTATTCGTGTTTGTAGCACCAAAACTATGCCTGACACTGCGGCAGTCTATAGCACAGTTTCACTGCTGTCGGTGACTTCACATTCACGTGTCAATAGCGACATGTCACTGAGGATGCTGCTATCCGACTGCATGTGCATGCCGGTCTCCTGCAGTCAATGACCTCCGAAACCAAATTTGAATACACCAAATGGCAGCTATAAACATTTAGCGATGAAGCAATCTACATTACATATACAGAGCCAACTTTACCTTACAGAGAACAGTTTACGTCCACTAGAATGACCATTCATGTGGTATGTTGAACGAAATAAGGGTTATCTCTTCCGATAAACATAAAAGGTAAAGGTAAAGTGCACCCTTGTACAGGCACTGAAGCTCTGTACAGGCCGTACGACCCATAGGGGGAGTAGAGGTATAGCTCTACTCTTTCTTGACCACGGAACTAGAAAGGGATGAGGTCCAATAATCATAGGAAGCACATAAATGCAGTGCTTGAGAAAAAGTCAGCGGTTTTAGAGTCAAACCTGGAGGTATGTATAGTAACCACTAGGGTTTAAAAATTTAAATTTCCAACACGAGCAACCGAAGCGCCGTATCACTCGCGGTGCTGAATGTCTACAGCTGTCCTCTCGGGGTGATATTTCATTACATTTTACGAGGACACAAAAAAACTTGTCTGCATCTCGAACTTTACTTTTTCTTTATCGTCTGATGACAGCACTGAGTAACTTTTGTTTTTGGTAAATACAGCTCTGAGGGGTGATAATTGTGTCTGTGAAGGCTACTTAAACAAAGGCAGGCCAGATGTGTCTTGATGTATGAAAATGGCCCCAACGTTCCATCACTACATTTCTTTCTTATCTCTCGATAACAAAGACGTTCAAGGTACAAAATATCAGCCCTGCGAACGTCTTCCAGGAAGGCAAATATTTTCCCCGGGATATTGAAAATTCGCGGCGACCTGCTTTGGCGGAATCGACTTTTAAATGGAGGGATGTTACGTGTTCTGTTAGGAACTCTGCTACCTGAACAGGACAATTTCCCGGTTGTTTTTTTGCGTTGTAAATTAAAGCAAACAGTTGCTTGTTAACACATTTAACACACACAACTGTGCACGTTGCTTCAAATAAGGAGCAAACAAAAAAGCGTCAACCGACTGTTCTCGACCTCAGCAGAACTCTGCTTGCAATACGTGCGAACGGATGGACGGACGGACACTGCTTATTGCTTATTGTAAGACACTTTGGGGGATTTAAAGATAAGTCGTCGTCCTTACAATTTTAAAGACGTTGCAGAGAATTTATGGACGGTGGCCTGTTGGTTGAACAAAAACGAATTGAGGTTTCAATGGCGCTGGAAATAAGCCGCACCGAAGTGACTGAATTAATGTTTTGTTAGCAAGCTACGGGAATAGCAGATAAGGACGTTTAGCGGCATTAGTTCTATTACTTAATTCAACATACTGTTCGCTGCTTATCTCAAGCATGGCAAAATACTGAACAGGTTTGTCAATAAACCCACAACTGCAACAAAGCAGATAGTGAATGGCATGACTGCCCGCTCGCTCGACACTGTCAACGTTAAGTGGCTATGAACAACTGCAGTGGATCGCAACTCACCCTAACCATCACACATTATGAAAAAACACTACTTTTTTCTGTCTATATGTCCGTCCGTCCGTCTGGTGTTGTATTTGAACTCAGCAACTTCTACATCCAACGTTCACAGCAGGACGGACAGCACACCATTTCCAGGCCTTTCCTGGCCTTGCAATTTCAACGCGCTGCTTACCCAAACATCGGTTTTCTTGTGCGCATTAAATGTGTCCAGCAAAATCGACAATAACCACAACGAAGAGATTTCTTTTGACCTTTAATTTTATGCTGACTTCACATGCAAAAGGCCATATCAGAGCATCAGTTGCTTCTTCTGCTTCCTCTAAACTGACACAGAATGTGTGTGCGTTTGACGGCAGTGAAGTCCGAGGTTACGTTCTTTTCTTGCTCTGATTGGAGAATTAAAGGGCATACGGTAGACAGGGATCGTAGAGGATGGAAGGTTGTTAGATTTGGGTGGGTTCGTCTGCTAGTGAAAGATGGATAGGAGGTTACTTTAGAGTACGTGTCGTGTAGAGAGCGTGTGAGTAGTCGAATGCAAAGCTGCAGGATGTACCGTGCGTACATGGCGGAAGAAACGAAAAAAGCTGTGGTATGTTGTGGACCGTCACAACAAAACACTTGGCGGTTCAGATTAACCATCTAACTAACTAACTAACTAACTCCGACACATTTCGAGCCATCAGATGTGCCCTCACAATAAACAGGCTACTGAAGTTTACAAATTACCGTAAACTGGAAAATAGCGTTCGTGTGGGAACATTTTGTTGCTGACAGACAGAAAAATGACAGGCACTGGACAGACAACTGGACGGCCAGACAGCATCTGCACACAGCATAGCATGCAACAGGTTCAGAAGGCACGAATAAAATAAATCAACGTAGGAACGAAAACAACAATTACAGGAGCGGAAGTCAGTAAGACAGAAGTTATACAGATAGCAAATGTACAAATTCGCAAGTGTCTGACCTTTAAATTGACACATGGAAATATTTTAACTGCTTAAAAATTCGCGTCAGGAATTAAGACGTCTTAATGAACTGTAGTTGATGTATAAATACTGGCCCCTGGGCATGAACCCGAAGTCTCTAAATATCTCGGGTTTGGTTAGTTGACGTGAACTTTAGGGTCTTTCATTGCTGTGGTCGCGCGAAACACAGCCGTTCGATTCCAGTCTACAAGCAAACCAATCGTGGCCTGTTGCAAGGTATTCGCTTATAGATGCTGCACGAAACCTCTAAAAACCACATCCGGAATTCGACCCTATACATTTCTCTTCACCGACTCAGTACAATTCGTCACGCAGTCGTATTATCCACACACCACAGTCAATGGATAATTCAGGGCGGTGAGTTCCCCGATGTCAGATATGAAGGTATTGTCTGTGTCAGCGCCACAGGACAGCGGTGACGACAGCGATATCGTTTTGATGAAGTTCGCGACATGACCGACCGGCTGTTACTTCCTTGCCTACTGTTTAAGGTAAACGTAAAGGTCGCCCTAACACGCCAGCACAGCCACACCGAGGGGAGCAGATGTACTGTGCAGCTCTACACATGCTGAAATTCCACGATAGATTGGGTGGTATTTAACACAGCCCCGGTCACTGAACTCCCGAGGAAGAACCGCGGTACGCACTGAATAACGGACTGGTTGGGCCCCCAAGCCAGTCCGGACGTTTCGGAGAAGAGACTTTTTTTCCCCGCCGGTGTTCAAACCCCGAACCGTCCAGCCCATACCGACCACGTTATCCCAGCTGTTCTAACTCGTATTTGGGAGCCGCAAACCTTTCTCGCAGACCAGTTATCCTGACGTAAGAGATCTCATTGCCTCCCTATTCGTTCCACAGTGCCTCCGCTATACAAAGACCGCTTCTTTCCAAGAGCTATTGAAATAAACTTCACCAGTTTAGGCCACAAAGCTTTGTTCGAAGTCACCTGCAAGTAGACTAACTTGCATAGCTGAGGTGTGGGAGAAGTTGCCACATGAGTCGGGCGCTCTGTTCTTCCGTCGTGGCGTTTCGCAACTGAACTGCGGCGTTCGGCCACGTTCCAACAGCACGTACTGGCACATCCACGGCGTATCGCGAACCGGGTACCGGAAGTTAAAGATGCCCTTCCCCTGAGTTTCAATAGGAGTATCTCCGGCTTGCATTGGGGCCAGACTGGCTGCAGAAAACAATCGTGGAAGAAGGCAGTCCGTCGTGCGGGAATGTGCAGTACATAGACTGCTGAAACTGAAGAAACAGCGTTTATAGTGCGACTCCGTTCAAAAGGATTAAGGCGAATGACAAAGAGACGGTCGTAGGAAAACAGAGTTGTGTGATTTAATGTTTCATGCCGAAATTTGCCGGAGACACTCGACAAAGGGCTCCTGGGAACAAGCTAGAACAGAAGGGAATCTGAACAGGTTCTGCACATTCTACAGGTGACATGTTTATCTAACAGTTACCAGAAATGTCACGGCACGTGGCCCAAAGCAAGGCCTGACAGCAGCATCGCATGAAATCGGACATTCAGTTTTACTGGCTCTCTAAGTCCGTCCACAATGCAGCAAGCTTCTACAAGAACAGTACGCGAGCTCTCAACAGTAAGAGCAACAGTGAGGTAATGTGGCGGCGTAGGAGAGGTTACAGTTCGACTCGCTCAACCTCGCACTGGCTGGAAGTGAGTGAATGGTCAGTTTCACTCCCCGGAAGCTTCATCCCGAGGGAGAAAGCTCCCGATTCTCATGTAACAGGAGACCGGGTGCGCCCCAGGAACAATATTACCCTCGCCGTGAATCAAATCACGATTTCTCGGACGTCCAACTCGCAGTCCATTCACTATAGCACTTGAGCTAGCCCGAATCCGAATAGGACAATGTGCTTGGTGTTCAAGTGCAGTGCTACTGTTAACTTTGTACGCGTCACTTTCAAGGACCAGTAACAAATATACCTGACTAAGCGGTAGCGTAGTTGGTTCGGGCACTGCGCTACTGGTCGGAAGGTCACGGGTTCGATTCCCGATTGTGTCAATGGGACTTTTCATTGACATAACCCTTCCGGCCACACTATGGTCCTGGGGTCGACTCAGCCTCTAACAGAAATAAGTACCAGGAGTACTTCCTGTGGAGTAAAGGCGGCCGCACCGTAGGGCTGACAAACTTACCACCTCATGTGCCGACTGTCTCGAAATCTGGGAGCCACAGCCTCCTGGAAATTGGTCTGCAGAGGGATTTATTTACCCTTTTTATGCAGTGATGCGCATAAATGAGTACTGTTGCCGCAAGACTCGGCGGACACTACGGTATTCGGTCTAATGACATGGCAACAGTCGCTTCGCTTTTAATCGCGTATTCAATACTGAGAATTCTTATGGCATCTATTGCATTTTGAAAAGCTTTACACTTAACCCCCTTGTCCGTGACAGCAGAGATATGTAGGGCCATAAGGGATTTTGGTGCAGAAACATCTTGGAAAGCAGCCACTTGAAAGATCGAGAAAGACATTACAGGATAATGTCTAGCCGCAGCTTAGGGAAATACCTAATATGAATGGCACGTAAACTGACGTGGTTGAGGACCGGTGTGGTATTAGTGGTGCTTAACTGCGCACAATCGGCCATTTAGAGCCACCACATACCGTGCCACTTCATGACATCCACGGAGGATGACGTCACATTATCGCAAAACACAGAAACATTGGGAGACTCGTCATGCAGCACCTTACCGTCTCTGTGTACATGTTGCAGGATCCATCATCCCCTTGTCACGCAAGATAACGCTTGGGCACAAACAGTGACGAACTGTGGCATCACGCACATACTGGCTAGCCTCTAACTGTAGCATCATGCACATACTGGCTAGCCTCTAACTGTAACACCATGCACATACTGGCTAGCCTCTAACTGTAGCATCACGCACATACTGGCTAGCCTCTAACTGTAACATCATGCACATACTGGCTAGCCTCTAACTGTAACATCATGCACATACTGGCTAGCCTCTAACTGTAACACCATGCACATACTGGCTAGCCTCTAACTGTAGCATCATGCACATACTGGCTAGCCTCTAACTGTAGCATCATGCACATACTGGCTAGCCTCTAACTGTAGCATCATGCACATACTGGCTAGCCTCTAACTCACATCACAAATAATATACAAGCCCCTTGCTTTCTATGACAAATGAACCACAAATAGCCGGTGAACATACGAGTATCAATACTGTAACTATGCTGTACTCTTGCGACACAGTTCCCTCGCCTCTAATTCCATCACAGGGATAGATAAGGACGGGCATAAGCTATATAGAACAATCAGTCCGACTAACTTCATGTTTCATGGCCGTCTCCAATTCTTTCACCCAAATCCCGTGACAATAACTCAATATAAACTTCATATTTCCCAGCGTTACACCCTACTTGCAACATGCTTACGTCTTTTAGCTTACATTAAATATATTTCGCTACAATTTGTGATTGAAATGTAACCAAAATATTTACCTTCGTTTAAGAAAGTAAAGAAAACCTTGGAGAATGACAAGGGAAGAACAGCACTTAGGACAACAGTTTACGGCAGTAACTTCGAGACAACATTTCAGATTCCCTTCATATGACGGCGTTTTATGTTGTCGAAATGAGCTTCGTGTTGCAAAGTCACACCACCTCGGCGGAAAGGTTTCTTTGGGACGAGAAATGTAACAGGGATCGGATATCAGAGAAATAAAATATTTTAGACACGTCGTTAAATTTTATTTGCAGCTTGACGCCGTAGCTGGCTCACACTGTTATACACGTGAACCCGAGCACTGCATAAACACTTCCTGTGTCTAACCCCAAGTGACATAAAGTCGAGGAGGATTCAGCCAGGCAATTCTTCTTTAACTCAGACCACAACACCGATACTGCCAGTAAATGGCCCGACTCAGTTTCTGCTAGACATTGATGTACAGCCAAAAGCTCCATTACGCTACACAAGATCGCAGCCTGCACCGACAGAACCATCCATGAGTGTTTATTGAATGGTGACACATGTCATGTGGCATGTGTGGGAGCGGGGAGAGGTACGTACAAGGTCTTGGTGGGGAGACAGACGTAAAGGAAACAGGTCACTTGGAAGACCTAGATGTGGCTGGCAGAATAATGCGAGTATTAAAATGCAGCGTGGACCAAACTTGTGTGTCTCAGGATAGGGACGAGCGATGTGCTGCTTGAACACTGGAATAAACCTTCGAGTTCGAAAATGTATAGGACATTTCCTGAGTAGCTGAGGAACTGTCATCTTCTCAAGCACTCTGCCCTAACACGACATAACGAGGGTCCTAATGTTTTTGCGTCAAAGTGCCAAAGAATATGATACTAAATGGGCCTATGTTAAAATCAACGTGTTCTAAGCTAAGCTAAGCAAGCGCAACCCCCCCAGATACCCAATTGTTTGCTGGTTTTAAATTGGGGCAAGTACGTAATTTTCAGTGTTGTCTTTACGTAATGACAACACTTCAGACATTTTGACATCTGGACGCAATTTATGCGTATTTAGGCGTATAAATCTAACCAAATGAAGTGTCGCTAATAACTGTCTGTCTGTCCGTTGTAATTGCCAAGTACATTAATCAGGTAATGACACCAAACACACTATAACAGCACAAAGCGGGCCGGGGCATGTATTATACCACTCACACACAAAACTAGCTCCTGTCAAATTATTCTGCTCTAACCGCCAGTCATCATTAGGCCTTGCAGGCAATGATTTGATACATGTACTGTACTTGTTATTTGCCACCACGAACGGGGTGTTTCAGCTCAGTATTATCGGGTAGATCAGCGCAGCCGGGATACTAGCGAGGCTGTTGTTTGGACGGTCCAACGTTCGAATCCCGCCAGACGCAAGTCATTTTCTCTTCTCGAAATCAACCAGACCGGATCTGGGACCAATTGAGTCTCCTATTTAACCCTTTGACGCCTAACGACCCCTATGGGGGTCGTACCGCACCGCTAACCTCTAAACTTTGCATTTTATATATTTATTCAACAAATAAAGGTACTGAATATTTTAAACATGGTATACACTCTCCGTCTTTTTCTCTTCAAAATGCAGTTTGTTTTATAATTCTAACGTATTTGGTTCCTCTATTGTTCACATTTTATACACAGGTGTGCTAAAATTTAAAAAATAATTCCGGCGCCAAAAGGTTAATAGGCACTGAGGTTCTTTCCCGGGGATAAAGCGGCCGGGACGTGACGACCGATGTTAAGAATGAGTGGAGATATACCTCTGCTCCCTCCCCCTGTGTGGTCAGGAGCAGGTGTATCGTTTTGCTGTTTAGTTAACAGCTGATCTGTTGGAGCAATGGATGATTCTGATACACAGGCTGGGACACCACTTGGCCGATACACACATTTGCAACCGTAGCATTAGTTCCTACTGATCCTAATCATACGAAGACGGATGGTTTGCACTTGACGGCATAACTTGTTGCCACGTATCTGCTCTCTGCCGCATTGCAACAAATCACTTGCTTAAGGCGCTGGAGTAGGGGCCTTTAAGGAAAAAATCAAGCAGCTGCACTAATTGTTGCCAGTCAAACTAAACGAGGCACTCAGCTTTCGTTTTGGTGTTATTTTTTCCGAAGTTGCTGAAGCCATAATCACGTGACTCATTGCAGTCCACAGCACTGCGTTCTACACGTCCAGTCACGACGGTCAGGTCATTACAACACACCCTGTACAGTTGTTTGAGAGCGGGTACAGGTGACACACGTGACACGCACGACGTTTCGCAGAATGACTCTATTTCCATCACCAGGAACAAGTAATATTATAAAGCTAAGCTGATGGCCCATTAAACAGACAGACAACTGGAAACAGGCGATCAGCCGCATCTAAAGTAACCAGGAACACAATGGTCATAATATCACAAGTTCTGAAGTAAGGATGGAGACAGCAAGTTCTTCCAAAATTATTCGCAAAACGTGTGCCAGACTACACGCCGTCACATCCATAAAGCAGTAATTGTCACAGCAACTGCGCGTCTGATTAAGTCTTCGAATTTCTCACGTTTCTGGTCCTGGTTACTTGGGGAAGGTGGCGTTGCCCCGTGCCAAGAAACCAGTGCCAAAAGGCAAAAGCCCCGAAATCAGTAATTCAGCTTAGGCGCGCTCCAACCAAGCACAAGCACACAACAGTACAACCGCCTGCACCTAATTTCGCTCAGAATTACATTTTCAGCTACATTATGTAATTGTTATCTAAAAAACTGCGGCCAGCCAGCCAGCCGCCCCTTGACAGACAGGCACAACGCAAGACAGGACACAGAACGATGCCCCAAATAACGTAACCACGCCTCCAATAGCAAGCAGTCATGTTTTCATGTTGGAATCGCTGTTACCCTGATTAATCATGCTCATTACTACTGTCCGCCACCAAACATCTTCTTCTGAACTGCTGATAAACAAGGGACAAGACCTCGGCCTTGACTACAAACAGCCACGTAGCAAACCGTTATAAATACTATTTTAATGAGTTTTAACATTGTTCATAACATTTAAGTAACAGAAATATAGTAGTTATTAATACTAATATAATTGTTTGGAAGTTGCGAGACTGATATTTCAACTGCTAACCAATGCAGATGTATGCAGTTTGCTGTACGTAACACCGTGGCTTCATGTCTAGCCGAAACATGTAGCCACATCTGTTACAACAAATTCACTTGTTTAACGAAATTACTTGCGCTTCCTGTCTTTCTTAACCCATCACAGGTACATGAGCACAGGTTGTGTCGAACTAACAGACTTCTCATTGTAAGCAAAACGAGTCAGCGTGTGACCTGCTTACTTTCTAATTTCTTTCCAGGCTGGAGGCACAAAGAACAGGAAGAATCTGAACCCGTCCCTTAAACAAGGAAGAGATTCCGTGTTCTTACGATGGCTGATCCTTCTTTGTCTCCATGTAACGCGACACACGTGGGCCAGAAAGAACATGGCTCATCAGACTACTCGTGTGACAGTTCTACCTTCAGCAGCGGGAATTTATCTAAAATCGGCTATAATTATGCCACGGATGTAATATATATGGAGAAGCCTGAAGAGATGTTAAAGCCATGGAATGTTAATCCTATGTTTTTTAACATCGTTATTACTCACTCTGTCACATTTCTTTTCGGTCTGGTTGGTAACGTGATCGTGGTGGTTGTGATGGTCGGAGACAAAAAGTACCGCAATGCTACCAACTTATTCCTCGTGAGTCTTGCAGTGGCCGACCTCCTGCTGCTGTTGGTATCAGCGCCGCTGGAAACGTTGCAGTACTTCGTCGCACAGTGGGATGCAGAAGCTGCTGTTTGCAAGTCGGCCATGTTCGCGATGTTGATGTCAGCAGTTGCGTCAGTGCTCAACCTGGCGGCAGTTACTCTAGAGAGGTGAGTCTCTGTTCTGTCGTTGTTGTACAACCAAACGCTAAGCCAGCGTCCAAAATTAATCGACGAACATTACCAGCTCAATACAGTATCTCCAGAGAATCCATGCGCTCCTTCGGGAATATCGCTGTCAACCTTACCCACATCCGCACTTACATTTCAGTATGTAATATGTTCTGCTGGAACAGTACTTATATAACCAATCAGGAATCGCAGACAGCGGACAATGTGTGGCTCTCTAGCTTGAAAATCGGGCGAGAGGCTGACAGCTTCTTACCGTACAACAAATAAGATATTACGTAAAGTGACAAAGCGACTCGGGCAGAAGGCTACAGAAAATGGGCACGAGATTCATAAGGTGGAATGTGAGGAGTCTGCATAGGTCAGGGTTACTGAACGCTGTTTCAAGAGAACTGGCGAAGAATAGATTCCATTTATTGGTAGTTTTGGGAGCGGGTGGGACAGGGGAGGCACTGAATGAGCAGAGGAAGGTACAGACTTCTGTGGAAAAGGAAATTATCAATTTCAGTTATGGTCTATTGTACACAAAAGAACCATATTAGCGGTTAGAGGAGTAGATTTGTTAGTGACAGGACGTCACATATAGTGTTAAGACGCCGCTGGTATTTTATTATTGTTCTTGAAGCACACGCGCCAACTGACGGTGAAAGTGATTGACTCAAAGGACATTTCCTAAGTGAGTCACGTGTAAATTCTGTTAGATAATTTTAGTGGAGAAACTGGGCCTATCATATGTTTTGAAACCGACAGCTAGTAACGAGAGTTGACATGAAAATATTAATGGTAATGGTGTTAGAGTGGCGAACTTTGCCACATAAAAAGTAGTTTTAAGAGCAAGTTGTTCCCACATTGAAACATCCATAAAAACACCTGAACCTGTCCATAGGAGAAGATACACAACCGGACTGATCAATACTGATGGATTGGAGACTTCATGCAAGTGTGCTCAATGTCAGATATTTCAGGGGAGCTGACTGAGACAATTATCACTACCTGGTGGCTGCAAAAGTTGGGGACAGACTATCAGCATGGAAAATAGCAGCACGGAGGTTTCACATGAGAATATTCAATCTCAAGAAGCAAAGTAGGTGAATGTTAGGGAACAGTATCAGCTTAGAAACTGAAAGAGGTTTGCCACTTTGGCGAAGTTAAAGTTGACAGTAGGGATATAAATAAGTCTTGTGAAAATATCAGAGAGAGTATCAAAATGTCAGCTAAGGACAGTCTGTCTCTGCAGCAGTAAGAGCTCTTTCGTCTTTTTTCCCCCAACACGTGTGCTGGTGTCACGTCTTACACTGTTTGTTTATATGCAATAATTTGGTTTGGGTCCTGTAACCACTGCAATTTAGCCTGTTTCTGTTGATTTACAACCTTAGAACGCTCTAAATCAACAGAAACAGGCTAACCTGCAGTGGTTACAGGACCCAAGCCAAGTTATTGCATGTAAACAAACAGTGTAAGACGCGACACCAGTACACGTGTTGGGGGAAAAAAGACGAAACAGTTAAAATATAAAATTAATGAACTGCAGATAAACGATATGCACAAGAATATCAGAGACTTAGACGGAGGTATCGATGGATTCATGAAGGGTTACCAGCAGCTCGTATTGTAACATATTAAGAAACGAAATGGAATGTAAAGCTCTAGTTCAGTGCGCTATTCTCAAATGGAACGCTTTTTTCTTACTAACCGAAATCTATTTCACTGCGTTGCGGTTTATTTCGATAGAGCTGTCTTTCGGTCTAAACATTTTTGTCTTCCCAGTTGCTGCCTAAGATTTAAAAAATTAAATAACAGAGAAGTACAGTGTTATCCGGTGCATTACTTGGTCTGAACGTGGTCTGGCTTACTGAGGGAAGGAAATGGGCTGAGCGTGTTTGAAGACACGGTGCTGAGAAAGATATTTCGGTCTAATATGTAGGATATAACAGGACAGGGAAAACTGTATAATGAGGAGATCCATGATTTGTACTACTCCACAAATATTATTGGAGTGATCAAATCAAGGAAGATGAGAAGGGCAGGGCATGTGGCATGTACGAGGGCAGAAAGAAAAGCATCATGCAAAGGCATATCTTGCCTATCAGGCGAGTAACTGCCCCACACCAGATAGGGGAAAGTTTGGAAATCTACCCATACTGTATTCTTCTCTCTGTTCTGCTCAATCTGTCCCCTCCTTCTTCTTCTCAAGCTTTTCGAATTTTGAACGTTATATGAAATACTAACACCTAAATATTCGGCATCCCTCCCGAGATGAAGACAGCACAACAATGGATATCGCAGCCACATGTCGATGCCCCAGCGGCCTTAGCCTGGGCTACAGTGTGTCCAAATCTAATAGATAATTCCTAAAAGAAAAGTAAATATATTCGTAGAGCTTATAACGAATTCACCTGTTGCATCATATCACTCACGTGTATACGCACCCGAAATGTAAGGAAAGAGGTAAGTTTTTCTTAACAGACTATAGAAAGTTTAGGGCAAATTATTATTGCTGTGAGGTGTGTCTTTTCAGAAATATTTATGCAGAAATACCTTCAAATCCCGTTATTACTCACACAAAGCAAAATTTGCTCATCGAAAAAGCAACTTTATTATATGTGCATTACTTTCCTGCTGTGAATAATTTTTGCGAGCTACAGTGTAACGTCAGGGTTGCCAACACAATACTGAATACTCTAAATTGGTTTCACTTATTTAAATTTGGAAATTTGTATACTTTTTCCGTAAAGTATTTGTTTTTCGCTCAGAAAATGCCTGGTTCGCATCTCGGCCTGGATACCGTCGAAGGTTTTTCGTATTTTATTTTCGATCCCTCCAAGCTAATGTATGTAAAACAGAATACGAGGGGGTGCTGATAAGTTCTTATCCCGACCAGGAAGGAAACAAGCTACAGCGACCAAACTCGGCATTTATTCAACACACTCCCCACGAAGCTCAATACACTTATTAATCCGTTGCTCTAACGTTTGCAAGCCACTCAAAAGAATTCAGAAGTTTGTCCGTCCAACCAGGTCTCCGCGGCAGCAATGACCTCCGCGTCGGAAGAAAAATGGCGAGCTTTCAATTGTTTTTTCAGTCCACGGAACAGGTGGTAGTCCGACGGGGCCAGATTCGGAGAATAGTGTGAGTGGTCAAGACAATGGAAGCCCAAGTAGGCCAGTTCTTCTGGGTTGCAAGTGCCCGGTGAGCCCGGGCATTGTTGTGCAAGAACAAGACACACTTGGTGACCTTCCCGCGGCGTTTTCCCTTCAAAATGTCCTTCAATTAATAGTTTGGCCCTTTGGAAGATAATCAATGAGAAGGAAGCCGTCTTGATCCCAAAAAATCGAGGCGAGAATATTTCCAGCGGATTTTTGCACCAGAAATTTTTGGGGCGGGGTGAGCCGCCATGCCGCCACTCCACTGATTGTTGCTTTGTCTCCAGGTCATACTGATATAATCAGGTTTCGTCCATGGTCACCAATCGCGACAGGAAATCATTTGGATCGCGTCGAAAAAATTCCAGGAGTTAGACGACTGGCACCGTTGACGTTTTTGATCCGCGTTCAGGCATTTCGGGACCCACTTCGCAGAGAGCTTCCGCATGTCGAAATCTTCAAGAATGATGGACCCAACCCGCTCACGTGAGATGCCCAATTGCTCAGCTATTGACTTAGCCGAAATCCGGCGGTCTTCCAAGATTAGCTCGTGAATTTGATCAATAATCTCCAGGGTTGTCACTGTTTTGGGTCGTCCAGGACGAGGAGCATCACAGGTGGAAAAGTCACCACGTTTAAGTTGGGCCGCCCAGTTTTTGACGGTGGCATATGATGGTGCATGTGCCCCTAATGTTTCTGTCAGAATGGCGTGAATTTCCTTCGGCGCCTTGCCTTGCAGGGTTGAAAAAAACTTTATAACAGCATGCGTCTCCATGTTTCTGAAATAGCGCGCGTCGCCTGACATGTTTCTTTTCAGCCTCTGTAACAAGAAAAACTTGCAATTCGGCACATGAACAGGCCCCTCTTTCCAACGTCACTATCGAGTCCGTCCTACGACATCGGGATGTAGTTCGGGCTAAGGATTTATCAGCACCTCCTGTAACTCAAATTACGCCACGGTCGCTTCCTTCCACATCCCTTCCAATTTATTATTCACCACTTCTTTCCAATCGACGCTGCATATTGTTACTGACAGGTCCGTTATTTACAAGCAAACACACCGTTATCCAAACGGTTTACGGTTAGGAGATTCTGCAGTTTTAAGCAGCAAATAATAACGACATTGACATTGAATGTGGTACTTTGCTGTTACTTCAAAGACGACTTTATATTGCCATGCAGTAAAAGACCATGTCAAAGATGCATTATAATTAAAAGAGAAGTAAATTAACCAAACTCTTAATTTTTAATTGTTACGACGTACGTACATTGTCTTTGAGTCACGATTCAATGGAGTCTTAGAGAAATCCACCATTGCTCATGCTAAATATGTCACCTTCCCCCAGCCTGTACGGGGTCACATAATAGCGACCGTATTCTTCGTAGTCATCTCTGTAAGAATCACAAATCTGATTTAATCTTTGTGTTTCCTTATTTTGCAACTAGCACCGACTTTATTCCTGTTTCCTTTCCCAGTACTCTGTGACAGCTCAACCGTTTATTGTATGCCGCAAACCCTTGCCACAAAAACTACCGACATGACGATCGTTTGTACTTGTAAAGTGGAAGAAACAGTTGTTACGGTTAGTGTAAGGCGTAGAACAGTAGTGACGGTTAGTGTAAGGCGTAGAACAGTAGTGACGGTTAGTGTAAGGCGTAGAACAGTAGTGACGGTTAGTGTAAGGCGTAGAACAGTAGTGACG
>Ga0123355_10006088_pt1 | contig 17787 bp, 13 predicted proteins | sample TergutEmb28metaG_3_FD_89872 | JGI IMG/M metagenome (GOLD analysis project Ga0123355, IMG submission 89872) | Embiratermes neotenicus P1 segment gut microbial communities from Petit-Saut dam, French Guiana - Emb289 P1 | ecosystem: Host-associated > Arthropoda: Insects > Digestive system > Gut ... | reverse complement strand
TTCCACGGTTTGGCTTTTGACCTTATCTTAGTGCGTGTGTCCCTTGCGGGGGGCGATGTGTGCCTGTGGCACACGATCAGCGCGGGAGCGCAGGCGACCAGGGCCAAAGAATGGGGGCGGAGCTCCCCGTAATCCTATCTCTTGACCTTTTTCTTGAGTGTTATTGCAAAGATAGATGAGGATGAGGATGGCCCAAATGAATGGCTGGCGCTGGGTAATACGGCCTACACTGTCCACAATAATGGCGATTATAACGGGAAGGTACTTGATGTCCATGTTTTTGAGATTGCCCTTCATCCACGTCAGAAGTATCAGAAACGGTATTATGCCATAATAAAACACCACACTCAGCCACGTCGAATGCATCTCTGTTCGTGCGCCGAATCTTTGATGCGCGCCCTCGCCGGAGCCAAACAGCAGGTACTGGGGATACAAATATACCCTCTCCAGGCTGCGATCCTCGAAAAACGTGACAGCGGTAGCGTCGGCCCTGCCCTCGATTCTCGTAGTCACAAACAGCTCGTCGGTGTCGATATCAAACAGGAAAAACACTAGAAGTGCGCCCAGGGCCAGCGAGCTCACAATGAGCGGCAACTTGCGCTTGGGAATAGTGAAAACCAAAGTTGCCACGATCAGCGTCGTAACCCCTATCAACACACCCATTGATGCCGACAAAATTACCAGATACAGCACCATCCCGTAGTCAATTATCCGAATTTTTACGGAGTATTTACCGCTGACCGAAATCACATACATAACCAAAAACGACGCGAACACAAAAAACGCGAATTGGTTAGGGTTGTTCAGCGTGCCGACGTATCTGGGGCCGCCGTTGCCGCCTATTCCCGTGATGTAAAAAATCACCTGAGCGATCAGGTTTATCCGGCACAAATAGAACAATGTTTTCACAAACTTCCTGTCCTGCGAAAGCTCGCGAAACATTATTACCAAAAACAGGTTGAATAGATAAAATATCGTCGAACGCATGAATATTGATGACCGGTTATACAGGATAAAATACAGCGTGTTTATCAAAAACACACACGCGATAAACAACACCAGGCTGGTGTCCATCTTCGCAAAAAGCCGCTGGTTCTTTATCAGCTTCCAGGAAAAAAACAGCACAAACCCAAACGACAGCACTATGTCACTAATCTGCATTTGGCCAGACGGAAAGAAATACAACGGCATCATCAGCCAGTAGACAAAGAAAATTATCCGGATCATTCGCCTCTCCTCACAAAGTCAAGGTCAAAAGATTAAGGTCAAGAGCCAAACCATGGGAGCTCCGTCCCAATCCGCTTACAAGCCGCGTCCTAGAAGCCGGACGCGTTTGACACGAATTCTACGGACACCCCGCCAGGCCCAGCCAAGTGTTTGCTTGCAAACACGAGTGCTTGCAAGTGCAAGAATTTTTGCGCGGCTTCTGGCGCAAAAATTGACAAGTCCCTGGACCCTTTCTCTGCGTTGGTTTATGGTTTATTCCCCAGTACAAAATGATATTGGAACCCTGCCCGGTCGTCTACTCTCCCGCGCTAACCTTGTCTTTGCTTCAGAGTGACTTGATAAAGCGGGCGGGGCTGCCGCCAATCATGCAGTTGCCGTCGAAGTCTTTGGTCACGCAGCTGAGGGGCAGAACAACTGTTCTGTCGCCGATGGTTGTGCCAGCGGTGACAACCGAGGGGCCGCCTATAAACACGCCGCTGCCGATTTTGGTCGGCTTCAGGATTCTCAGGTCACTGCCTGGATAGTTTGCCATGTTTACGTTTGCCAGATGCGAGGAATGCGTCCAGACAAACACTGACGACGCAACAGTGGTGTGGTCACCAATTTCCAGGCCGCCGCTTGCGTCTATAATGGCGTTTTCGCCTATCCACACGTGCTTGCCGCACTTCAGCCTTTCGGGAGAGTATATCTTCGCGCCCTCTCTCATGCGACAGCCCTCGGGCAGATTGTAATACGCGGCTCGCTCGCTTTCCGACAGGATTTTGTCGGCAAACTGCTTGAAGATAACGTTCTCCCGCAGCGATATATCTCTCTCGTTTTCGGTAAAGCACTCAAGCGCCGCCCGCAACTGGTCTATCAAGGCCGCCAGACGACCGTCACCCTTTATTGCATTGTATATCTCTTCCAGGTTCCTACCAATAATTTCCACCAAATACACACCTTTATGTCAATATAAGATTGCAGATCAAGACCGCAATGAACAGCGGGGAGTCAATCCTCGAAATATTCATATTGTTCTTCGTCCTCAGCTTTGCTCGATACTTCGTGTTCTGATATGGCTGTGTCTTCTGTAACTTCTAAAAAGTCAGCCTCTTCGGCCAAATCTGTTGGCCAAACTTCTTCCAAGGCCAAAGCCTCTACATCTTCATCTGCCGATTCATCTGTCGATGCTTCTATCAGGATTTCCGGCAAAACTTCCGTCAAGACTAAATCTTCCACCGCTTCTGACAGCGACGTTTGTGCGCTCATAGCGAGTTCTTTTATATCTAGTGAGACATCTGATAAATCCACTGCCGGAGCGGCAATATGTACACCCTTCGAGCTCAGAACAGCCGGAACTGTTTTGAACAAAATCTTGCAATCCAGCCAAAACGACAGCTTATCCGTGTAGTACACGTCGTTGGCCAGCCTTGCTTTCAGGTCTACCGAGTTCCTGTAATACGCTTGTGAGTATCCGGTGACACCGGGACGCACCGTAAGCTTCTGCCGTTCCTGTGGTGTGTACTGTTCAATATGATCCGGCAAGTCGGGGCGGGGGCCAACGATGCTCATATCACCTTTGAGAACGTTTATAAACTGGGGCAGTTCGTCTATTGATGTTTTTCTGATAAATCGGCCTATTCCGGTCACACGGGGGTCGTCTTTGCCGTTGTATGTAGAGCCGTCCGCGTTTCGTATGTCCGGAGCGTTTATGTACATAGATCGAAGCTTTATCATACTGAACGTTTTACCGTTTCGCCCCACTCTCGGCGAGACATAAAATATCGGACCTCTGTCCCAAAAATAGATGATCGGTCCGATTATCAACACCAACATCGCGACAAACGGCAGTGCCATCAACGACATAACTATGTCGATCATCCGCTTGAAAAATCCCCTATACAATCTCATCCACCTCCTGTAGATTCAAAAGATTAAGACCAAAGGTCAAAAGCCAAACCTTGGGGCCCTGCCCCAAACCCTTCGCCGCGGACAAACGCAAAGGGCGCGTTTGCCGCTGGGACAAGTCCCTGGACCCTTTCTTTTCGTAATTTTGTAAGCTAGGCAATAGTCATAAACTAACGTAGAGAAAGGGTCCAGGGACTTGTCCCTGGCGGGGTTTGGGGCAGGGCCCCAAGGTTTGGCTTTTGATCTTATCTTTTGACCTTGCGCCTAAACGCATAGTTTGACAGTATCGGTTACATATTTAACTTGATTGTCGGTCAAGCAAGTGTGAAGGGGCAAGGATACAACGTTACTGTACTGGTTGTAGGCGTTTTGGAAGTCGGCGATGTCGAAGCCTATGTTTTTGTATGCAGAGAGCATGGGCAGGGGTTTGTAGTGTACGTTGCATGCCACGCCATGTTCGGCCATTTTAGCGATAAAGGCGTTTCGCTCGGCTTCACCGTGTCCGTCCAGTCTGATCATATACAAATGTCCGCTGGATTTGCGGGTTTCGTCTACATGCACAGGGAGACTAATAGGGAGGGATGCCAGCGCGTTGTTGTATGTTTCGACGATTTCGAGCCGCCTTGCCAGCATTTTGTCATAGCGTTTCAGCTGCGAAGAACCTAGGGCGGCGGCTATGTTTGTCATGTTGCATTTGTAAAAAGGCCCCACAATATCGTATTCCCAGGCCCCAAGACGGCTTTTGGCCAGCGCGTCTTTGTCTTGCCCATGCAGGGAATACAACATGAATTGCCTGTAAAGATCATCGTCGCTTATCGCAGGATCGGCTTTGGAGAAATCTCGCCATGTGACCGAGCCCCCTTCGCCTGTGGTCAGGTTTTTTACCGCATGGAATGAAAAGCAGGTAAAGTCTGTTATTCCTCCGCTCGCACGACCTTTGTATACCGCTCCAAGGCTGTGGGCGGCATCCGCGATTACCGCCACGCGCCCTACGGCGGATTGCAGCGGCGTGGATGGGGTGAATATCGGACACTTTTCGTCAACGATTTGATGGATTGTGTCGTAGTCGCAGGGGATGCCCGCGATGTCTACTGGGATTATGGCCTTGGTTTTGCCGTTTATGGCGGCACTCAGGCACTGGGGATCCATTTCAAAAGAATCCGCGGCTGTGTCTACCAGAACGGGTTTGGCACCCACGTGGCAAATTACGCTTGCGGATGCGGAATATGTGTATGCCGAGGTTATGACCTCGTCGCCGCTGCCAATTCCCAGCACACGCAGCGTCAACTCAAGGGCGGCTGTGGCGGAATTCATACATGCTGTGCGCGCCGTGCCGCAGTATGCGGACAATTCGGTCTCAAACTCCTTTGTTTTTGGTCCCGTCGTGATCCAGCCCGATTTCAACACGTCTACCACGGCCTGTATGTCGTTGTCATTTATATCCGGCGGCGAAAAAGCTATCTTCATAACTTTCGACTCCTCTTTCTCAGCTTTTGCAATTATACTACAGCAACCGCGCGTTTGCAAGCACATTAATATGGCAGCGTCAAGGTCAATCGGGCAGGGGGCTGCTCATTAGTTGAGCAACCTCCTGCCCGATTGACCTTATCTCTTCATTACGGGGTAGGAGCGTTCGATGATGCGTTGTTGTTCTTCCTCGGGGGGCATGGACATGTAATCGCCGTAGAATTGGGTCAGGTATTCATGATATTTTCTTACAACCCTGACATCCAGATCGCCGTATTTGACCATGACATAGTCGTCAAAGTCTTCGCGCCGAAAGATGTTTTTTATGCCATGTCTGCTGGAAAGACAGCCGGCATATGTGGCCTGTTGATATGGATACCTGTTGCACATTTCGTCAAACTTGTTCAAGAGGTATTTGTATGGGATGAAAAACGCGACAGGCTTGCACGCGTACAGAATGGCCGTTTTCAGCGGTGTGTAGCTGCGTTTACGCTGCTTTATGGCCAATATTGTGGACACACGCCTCGCTTGTTTGTACATCTTCAGCTGGGCCTCGTGGTTGTCCGGCATACCCACCAGCCGAAACACATCCAGATGGCAAATGAGGGTCTCGTAACCCGCTATGCCTATCCTAGCAAACTGCCGTCTTGATTTTTCGTCTGTCTTGTAGTGGTCTATCCAAAAATCGGGAGCAAGCGCGCCCTTGACGTGCTTGTAAAACTCATCCACCTTATGCTCGGGCACTAGTATGTCGGTGTCTGTACACCAGGGTATGGGGCCCTTATGGCGTATGGCTCCCAGTAAATTACCAGAATGCAGCAAATATGGTATATTATTGCTTTCGCACACCTCCGTGACGATCTTGAGCATTCTGTACTGATAGTCCTGCATCTCGCCAATACTTAGGTTCATTCTACCCTCACTCACGAAACCACCCCTCTCTCAACTCACATACATTATAACCAACCACTCCGGATTTTTCAAGGTTTTGATGTCACTTGCATCACTGATATCAGTGATGTAAGTGACATCAGTGATGTCGGTGATGTAAGTGATATCAGTGATATCAGTGATGTAAGTGATGTAAGTGATATCAGTGATGTAAGTGATATCAGTGATGTAAGTGATATCAGTGATGTAAGTGATATCAGTGATATCAGTGATATCAGTGATGTAAGTGATGTAAGTGATATCAGTGATATCAGTGATGTAAGTGATGTAAGTGATGTAAGTGATGTAAGTGATATCAGTGATGTAAGTGATGTAAGTGATATCAGTGATGTAAGTGATGTAAGTGATGTAAGTGATGTAAGTGATATCAGTGATGTAAGTGATATCAGTGATGTAAGTGATGTAAGTGACCTGAGTTCGATGAAAAAGTCCGCTTCCTGCCTGTCATTGCGGGCTTGACCCGCAATCTGGTCCCCATACAATGGAGCGTTTTGCGACACCATAGTCCGAATCTTGAACCAGATTGCGGGTCAAGCCCGCAATGACAGGCGAGGAAATGGCCGGCAGGGAAATGACAGGCGGTGAGCGGACTTTGAGCTCAGGTTACTGATGTCACTGATGTATCCACACACAAAAAGACCCCGCCTAGGCGGGGTCTTTTTGTGTGTGGATATGAATTAACCAAGGAGCTGAAGGATGGACTGGGGAGCCTGGTTGGCCTGGGCAAGCATGACGGTTGCAGCCTGCTGAAGCACGTTGGCCTGGGTCAGTCTCATCATTTCGAGAGCCATGTCGGCGTCGCGGATTCTGGATTCCGATGCGCTGAGGTTCTCGCTGGAAACCTGAAGGTTGTTGATCGAGAACTCAAGGCGGTTCTGGACAGCACCCAGTCTGGAGCGGATTGCCGTGGTGTGCGACAAAGCCAAGTCGATGGTGGTCAAGAACTGGTTGATTTCTTCGCCAGAGCGGTGCAGGATACCTTCGTGGCCGGTTTCCATTTCGGTGCGGCCTTCCGGAATACCAATGCCCTGGTAGCCAAGCTGGGTCACGGTGCGAAGCTGGTGGAACTCGAAGCCGCTGCCCTGGATGGGCTGGCCTGCGCCGGTGAAGTCGCCCTGCGGATGGTTGATGCCATGAGCAACGCGGCTAAGATTGTCGACGCTGACCGAACCGATGGTAACACGCAGACCCTGGCCTACGTTTGCGCCGATGTGCAGCCACAGGCTGGTGCCGTATTCGCGGGTTGCGACCTGAACGTCTCTGTAGCCAACGTGTCTGGCGGTGAAGTTGTCTTCGGCCCAAGCGTCGAAATCGTCGGCTTCTTCGCCTACCCAGACATCCAAAGCGTACATCAAGCGATCACGGATGGTGCCTTCTTGTTCGTCTCCATTGCTGTCGATCCAGGTTACTTCGCTGGCGTCGTCATCGAAGAAGTTGAGCAAGCCAGTAACAACTGCGCCGCCATTGGTCTGTTCTGCGATGCCGTCGATAAGAGCGTTTGCATCTGCGACGCTCATATTGGGGCCGTCAGCCATGGTAAGATGATTCACCAACACGCTGCGCAAGGTAGGAGGTTCGCCTGCACCAAGATTAAGGAGTTCACCAAAGGACATGTTGTTCGGGACAGCCTGAGAAGCTGTACCGGTTACAAACGCTTCCATGATGACATCAGCGGTGATGTCGGCTGCGTCGGCAAGGCCCAAAGCTTCAGCGATACGCTCAGCCTGGATACCAGCGCCGCCGCCAACAGTGCTAAGTCTGTCAGCGATTGCTTCGGCGTTGTCGGCGTTGCTCAAAAATGCCATAAGCGATGCTTGGTCGGTAATGCCAGCGTTCAATGCGCCGCCCAAAGCCGAAGTCCAGTTGGCAACGGTGAAAGTTTCGCCGTTAATGCTAAGCGGATTGGACACGGTAGCGGTGTTGACAAGCTGGTCAAACGAGGTGTAGTTTGTGCCAAGCTGTTCGTTGACTGCTGCGCTGTTGGCTGCCCACCAATCATCAAACAACTGCTGATGATCGTCCAACAGGCCGTCCCAGCTGCCCATGCCGGCCACTTCCAGATCCAATTCGGCTCTGTCTGCCCAGGGGCCGTTTGCCACAAGGAATTCACCCAAGCTTACGTTGGGGGAGTTGCCAAGCACGTTCAAAGCAGCGGCGAAACCGCCTTCAAAGATCGGCTCTTGAACGGTGGTCCAACCGGTGATGCGGGTGTTGCCAGCGTCCCAGCTGCCGTCAAGCAACACGCGGGTGTTGAATTCGGTTCTGCTGGAGATCATGTCGATTTCGTCCATGAGCTGGTTGATTTCGTCCTGGATGCGGACTCTGTCAGAGTTTGCCATGGCAAGACCGTGATCGGGGCCCGGGCTGGGTCCGGAAACATCGGTTTCGTGAACGTTTGTATCGTTAGCGGCCTGGACGACCAATTCGCGAATTCTCAAAACGATTTCATTAACGGTGGCCATTGCGCCTTCGGCGGTCTGGATCAAGCTGATACCGTCCTGGGCGTTGCGGGCTGCCTGGTTCAAGCCACGGATCTGGCCGCGCATTTTTTCGCTGATACCAAGACCAGCTGCGTCGTCGGCTGCGCTGTTGATGCGGAAGCCGGAGCTAAGACGCTGAGAAGCACGAGCCTGTGCGGTGGAGACCATTCCCAAGTTACGATGAGAATTGAGGGCCATCACGTTAGTTCTGATAACTGTGTTAGCAGACATGTGTTACCTCCTTGTTTTAACGCGGGTTGCCCCGCTGTTCCCCTCTGTCCATAGAGGGGGTTTTGTATGTTTAGCTGGTAGCGGCTGCAGTCCGCCGCCTGCTATGGTCATTACGACCGCAAGGTACATAATACACAGGGGTTACGGGCCTTGCGCTCGCAACGCTCACTTTTTGTGGTAATGTAACTATTATGTTTATTGGGTTCCGTTGTTGCTCAAGATATTATATCGGCTGTGTTCTTAGAAACTTAACGCAAAATTTTGCCAAAAAACAAGGATAAAGGTCAAAAGATAAAGACCGTGGGGAGCTCCGCCCCCACACCCCCGCCAGGGACAAGCCCCTGGACCCCTTCTTTAGGTACGCTGTGGTTTTTGTCATTGCGAGCTTAGCCCGCGATAACAACTATAACAACGCACTTAAAGAAGGGGTCCAGGGGCTTGTCCCTGGCGGGGGTGTGGGGGCGGAGCTCCCCACGGTCTTTATCTTTTGACCTTTATCTTTTGATCTTTATCCTTACGCAATTTTCCTGCGGTCTTTGGCTTCGCCCTGGTAAAGAGCGACGAGAACGCCTACGAAAAGACCGGCAACCAAGAACGCGCCTGTAATGAGGATTACGCGCGTGAGATGGGACTGAAGAGAAGGCCGGAAGCTTGCGGGGGTCTGAACCTGCACCCCGTCGCGAAACATTTCTATGGCCATGAAATCACTCATAGTCTGAATGATTATCTCTTCCCAGGCGAGCAGCGAGGCCGTGATCTGCGGGATAGACGCGTTTACAGCAGCTATATCCCTAGGGTCGACGGGCTGCTGTGTGCCGCTCATGGAAGCAAGCCTGCGGTTGTAAAACGAAATATCCGCCTCCAACTCGTTTGCCCTCATCATCAGGCGCTGCGTGTCCCTAACCAGGCTGTCATACAGCTCGGAAGACCGGATATGCTCAAACATATCCACTATCTGATGAGTCAAAAACCATCGCTCAAGCTCGTATATCTCCACCAAATGCAAAATGTCCGCAACGTTGGATCTGGCAACAAACAACTCCATTTCCATCCGGATAATGTTGTACTCAAGGATACTGGCTGCCTGCTGGCGGTTTCGGCTCATGTTGTTTGCGTGAACCAGCGCGCCCAAACGCGTCATCTCCACCGAACGAAGCAAATCCAGCCCAACCCATATATCGCCAAATGTCATTTGCGTGGTGGGCGAACGGAAGTTTGGTGCCCTGTGGCGCATGTAAAACGCATAGCGAAGCATTTCGTTGACGGCTCCGTTAAAGACGCGCACTATCTCGAAATAATCATGATCGTCCGGATAAAAGTGCGTGAGAATAGAGTCCATCATGCGAAACGGATGGTAGACCTCGATAAAATACTCCGAGTAGCTGCGAATTATCGCGTTTAACAGATCGGCCATTTCATAGTCAGACAGATATTCCAGCGCGCTGCCTCGATACAGATATATGACATACTCGATGGGGTAGTTTGGCACATCTTCGAGATATATGAGCCGCTCGGGAAGTCTGGCGGCACTGTCTCGAATCAGCAAAATCTCGTCGAGAGTGTCGTGGGGGGTTACCGCCCCTATGCGCATGTTCGCGCGCACGTCGCTGACTGTGATGCCTCTGTCTCTGAGCCCCGTGATGTCGAGAGCGCTGCTTATAACATAGGGCGAGCGTACGGCGTTTACATTAAGGGGCAAGCCATGAGGGTTGAGCCCCTCCTGCGCCTCGGGAAACCCAAACGCGATAAGCGAGGAAGCCACACCGGTATGACTACGCAAAAAAAAGAAGTAGCCCAAAGACGCGGCGGCTCCAAGTAAAAAGAAAACCAGCAGAACAAGGGTGATAAGTCGCGAGCGGGCCATCAGAGTCTGCGTTAACGTTTTGAACGAAAATTCGCTGTCGCCCGCAGAATCTCGACCGGAATATCTATAATCCCGATAAGCCTCAACGTCCAGGGTGTCAAGCATCACTCGTTCCTCGCGGGATAAAACAGGGCTCACTCCTTCGTCTGGCACCCTCTTTTCAGTGGCCACTCGTGTGTCCCGTTCCTCATCCATGATATCATCACCGACCGTTCATTATTCTGGAAAATAGACCATAGTTTACAGACATACCAAACACACAATCAAGGAGACACCATGGCCATGGCGTCGCCATCCCACGAGAGTATAACATTTTTCCACAGCATAGTCAATCAAAAATCAGCTGTAGCCGTAGAAGTCTTTGTACCAATCGACGAAGCGAAGGAGGCCGACTTTGAGGGGGGTTTTGGGTTGGAAGCCGGTGTCTTTGATCAGATCGTCGATATCGGCAAATGTTTCTTTTACGTCGCCTTGCTGTAAGGGCATGAAGATTTTTATGGCCTCTTTGCCGGTATGCTCTTCTAGATAGCCGATAAAATCCAGCAGTCTCTCGGGTTTGTTGTTGCCTATGTTGTATACATGGCAAGGGGGGCGGCAGTCCTCGCGCAGCGCGGCGGAGTTCGTCGATACGGCTAGTATGCCGCTCACGATGTCGTCAATGTAGGTAAAGTCGCGCTTCATGTCCCCGTTGTTGTAGACGTTTATGGGCTTGCCTTCAAGTATTGCGCTTAAAAACAAAAACGCGGCCATGTCGGGTCTGCCATATGGGCCATAAACAGTGAAAAACCGGAGCCCCGTTGTAGGCAGGCCATACAGATGACTATATGTGTGCGCCTTAAGCTCGTTTGCCTTTTTTGTGGCCGCGTACAGGCTGATTGGGTTGTCTACACGGTCCTCTGTGGAAAATGGTGTCTTTTTGTTTGAGCCGTACACAGAGCTTGATGACGCGTATATCAAGTGTTCGACCTTATAATGGCGGCACATCTCCAAAATATTTGCAAACCCAACTATGTTCGACTGAATATACACATCCGGATTTTCAATGCTATAGCGCACTCCTGCTTGGGCAGCCAAGTTTATCACAACGCTGGGCTTTTCATCGGCAAACACACGGTCAAGCGTCTCTGTTTGTGTAAGGCACTCCTCGTAAAACTTGAAACTGTCGGCTCCCGCGTTGTCGGCGGCGCGATAGATAACGTCTAGACGGGCTTTCTTGAGGCCCACTTCGTAATAGTCGTTCATGTTGTCGTAACCTATAACCCGACCACCGCTTTCCAGTATCCGCTTCGTCAGGTGCATACCAATAAACCCAGCCGCTCCCGTTACCAAATATGTTTTCCCCATATCCAATCCCCCTTATTTTTTAATGCCAAACTGACTTCTTTACTTTTTGCGCATGTCTGCGTCTATCAAATCACTAAGGTACCTGGACATACTCTTGCGGGCTACCCAGCTTGCTTCTTTCAGGTATCCTTTTTGCTCGAGGCTAAGCCCAATGTTTATACGGTGTGAGGTTGAGTTCAAAGTGGGGGCCCCTGACTTTTTTTTCTTTGTTGACTCAGGTGCGTTCTCAAAGACTTTGCCTTTGCCCCGAGAAATTTCCTCCAAGGCTTCCATGGTCGCCTTTTGATGAGTACCGATAGTGTCCTCTATAGATGTTTCTTCCGACGGCACTTCTTTAGACACTTCTTTGGGGGTGAAAAACGCGTCCAGATGATCGGTGTTGTCCTTGAAGGATTTTTTAGGCATGGTCTACGCGTCCTTTCCGGCTCTGACCAGGTATTCTTCAACGAAAGCCATGTAGTCGACAGCCGCGTTGCTTTTTTTGGAGGAGTCAAAAAGATTGCCTTTTGAGAACTGGATTTCACGAACGGCAACGTTCTCGCGTATGCGAGTTCCAAAAGGCTGGGTGCCTATGGCATCGGCCGATTTGTCGATATACTCTTTTAGGTCACGACCCAAAACCGTGCGGTCGTTGTGCCGAGTCAGCAAAAGACCGGATATCACAAGTGCGGGATTGCAGTGCTTGCGCACCTTGACTATCGTTTCGTTCAGTTGAGACAGTCCTTGTAGGCTAAAGACATCAGCTCCCAGCGGTATGACTACATCACTAGCGGCTGTGAGGGCGTTGATGGTCAACACACCCAATGTGGGAGGCGTATCGACAACGATAAAATCATACAACGGGAGAAGAGGAGCCAGTTTTTCAGACAGAATGTACTCACGACGGTTGCCCGTAAAAGTCATGTCGGAGCTGCTTAGCAGCTGAGAACCTTGAATAAGGTCGCCGGTTTTAGTGTGCTGCACAACTTTCAGCAGGCTCACCACGCCGCGCATCAGCTCAAATATGCTGGGCATCTCATGGTCGCCGCCCAATGTGTATGACAAATTGCACTGCGGGTCCATATCCACCGCCAACACTTTGTATCCTTTGTGAGCCAGAGCGCAAATCATTGCCTGGGTGGTGGTTGTTTTTCCCACCCCTCCTTTTTGGTTTGCCACCACCGTTATATGTCCCATGTGAAAGCTCTCCTTCGCCGTTCTTAACCCTTATTGATAAGATCGTGGGGAGCTTCGCCCCACAGTCTTATCTTTTGACCTTTGTCTTTTACCTTGAGCGGATGATGCGGAAAGTGCCGCCTTCTGCCAGGATATTTTGGTCGTTTGCGCTGGCCACAGAGGAGCACATGGTAAGATGGGAGTTTGAGGCGAGAATATCGTGGTCCTCGTTTTCGAGGGATCCACCTGTTATGTTCAAGGTGGTGTTTATGCTGCGGATGCCTATGTTGCTGCGAATGATGGTGCCACCACTCATGGTCAGGGTGCCGTCTGTGATGCGCACGCCGTAGGCACCGCCAAAGATTTGGGCGTTACCTTGGCCCAAGATGACAGTGGCATCACCGCGGGCGCGCACGCCAGTGTTCGCGCTACCGGAAATCGAGCCGCCCACCAGCTCAACGTTTGAGTATGGCGCGTACACGCCGAATTCGTTGTCGAGGATAACACCGCCGGTCATGGTGAGCTCCGAGCCGCTGACCAAAACGATGCCTGCGTACTGGTTTTCAATACGTCCGCCCGTAACAGTGAGTTCTGAATCGTATGCCAGAATGCCAAAACGTTCGTGACCGGCGATACTGCCGCCGCCTATAGTGGTAATGGTGTTAAAGATCACTATGCCGTCACCACTGTTGCTGTCTATGCGAATATCGCCTGCGCCCAGTGTCAGTGAACCCTCGCGCAGGAAGATGGCGTCACGATAGTTTTGGGCAATACGCCCGCCGCGTATTTCAACATGGTTGCTGCCGCTTTGACGGGTTATACCAAAGACGTTGAAGAGTATCTCGCCATCCTCCATGATGAAACTGGCGTTTCCGTGCAGGTTTACAGCACCGACAGATGCCGGACGGGTGCCGTTATTGCGCAAAATACCGTCATGCATATTTACAATGCCTCCGCTTGCGCCAAGCCCGATGGATATGCCCACCACGCCGCTGTTTTCGATGAGGCCGCCATGCATCTCAAAAAGCGAGTTTTGGTAGACGCGTATGCCTACGTTGTTGCCGCGCACTACAGTTCCCGCGTTCATGTTTAGTCGGCCCCCGTCGCGCACGCTTATGCCAACGCCTCCGCCGCCAATCAATATGTTGTCGACTGTTAAAGTACCGCCGTTAACGACAATGGTGTTGCCGTTTGGGTTCGAGACACTCATGCCTGTCTCGCCTTCCTCGGTGCCCCGCAAGCTGACCAGGCGCACGGTCTGACCGTTATGGATAAATATCGCGCCGTTTCGCAGGTTTATGTTCTCGGTAATAGTGATATGCATCTCAGCAATACCGGAATCGAGAGCCTCGCGAAGCTCCACCTCGTTTGCCACGCTGACAATATCGAACCCTGTCACGATAGTCACGTCTGGAGGCTCGATACCGTCGCCGTCACCAAATTCCTCGGCCTCGTCAAACTCAATTTCACCCATCTCCTCCACAAGCTCTTCCAGCCAGTACAAGTCAGACTCATCGGCCTCACTGGCTCGCGCCGTGTAAAGCGGCCCCGCGATAACGACAAACATCATTGACAGGGCCAAAAGCCCTCCCACAAACCTTCTTGCTCCAAGTCGCATAAAAATCTCTCCTATCGTTTTTGTACAAGCATACACGACCTAGGGTACAAGGTCAAGGTCAAAAACGTTTGTCTTCACGGACATCAATTTTCAAAGATTAAGACCTTGGGCGCTGCCCAAACCCGCAAACTTTTGAAAAAGTTTGATCAAAACTTTCAATTTTGAACGCCAAAGTTAAAAATTTTGTACACTTTTTTCCGTGCGCTTGGCTTTTGATCTTAATCTTTTGACCTAAGTCTCTTTTGAACCATGTTGAGCAAATCGAGAGCGACCATTTCTTTGAGAAGGAGAGCGGCAACTAGATACGCAGTACCGCCTGCGGCGGTGGTCGCAGCGAAGCGGATAAAAACGTTAGAGCCGGCAAAAAGATGGGAGGCTCCTATTGCCATGAAAGCGCAGGGAATCGTGGCGGCGACCATCTTTGCCATGTCGATTGCCGTTTTGCCAAAGTTAAGGCGGCCTATTTTGCGACGAAGCAAAGCCAGCATCAGCAGTGCCGACAAAGTGTGCCCCACAGAAGAAGCAAGGGCTAAGCCACCTATCCCCATCTGTCTCGATAGCACTATGCTGAGAGCGATATTAACAATCATCGCCACTATACCGCAAAACATCGGGGTTTTTGTGTCCTTGAGTCCGTAGAAAAAGCGCACTAGGAAAACATACATCGACAGCCCCAGCAGACCAGGAAGATAGCCGCGCAACGCGGTGCCCGTCAGCAGCGTTGCCTCGGGGCTGAACTCTCCGCGCTCATATACGATGCGCACAACATCAAAGCTCGAAGGCACCGCGATCACGACCATTGGCAAAACGATAAAGATGATAACGCGGACGGTCTTCCAGAGTATGTCCAGCATCTTTTCGATATCGTTTTTGGCGGCGTATGCGCTCATGTAAGAGTATGTCATGCTGGCCAATGGCAGGACAAACAAGCCATTTACAAAGCCCATCAGTCGGGCGGAAAAACCAATGGCCGCCGCGTTGCCCTCGCCCAAAAAGGTTGCCAGAATAGTATCGACCCAAGTTTTGAGATCAATCAGCGCGCTGCCCAGCAGGGCAGGCATTAATATTTGCATGTCTGAGCGTATTTCAGGCGTGTTGAAGCTCATAGAAAATCGATAGCGGTATTGCTGCTTTGGCAGCCAAATCAACAGCACCACCAGGCTTACAACGGCACCCACAAAGCTCGCGAACGAAAGCCCCGTGATGCCACTCCCTGTGCCCCAGATAAGGCACACCGTTATAAACGCGACGTTTAGAGGGATGCCAAAGAAATTGGGGCCAAAGAAACTTTTACGGGCATTTAGGTAGCCTGAGAAAAATTTGACAAATGTTAGTAAAGGCAACTTGAACAACAGTATGTTTACAGAGATGACGGCGTATGTCATCTGGTCCGCCTCAAATCCCGTTATCACGCTCAAAATAAACGGCGCGGCAAACTGCAACACGATCATCAGCACCACATTTATCGCCAAAGACACGCCCAAGACGTTGTTCGCGTTTCTCAGCGCGGCTTCTTCGCCTTTTTCCTCTCGCACGCGGATATACGAGGGTACAAACGTGGTGGTCAAATACACAGACGTGAGCAGCCCCGCTGTGGTCATCACTCTTAGGGCCACCGCGTACGCGTCTGTAACGACTCCCACGCCAAACACATAGGCTATCACGGCCTCCCGCGCAAACCCCAGCACACGGCTTCCCGCCGCGATTAGCGTTATTACAAGCGCTGTTCTCGCTAATGATCCATTTCCATTCTCGTCCATTTCACGCTCACCCCTCAAAATCAAGAGCACAAGGTCAAAAGATAAGGTCAAAAGCCAAACCGTGGGGAGCTCCGCCCCCACCCCCCGCCAGGGACAAGTCCCTGGACCCTTTCTTTTGGGCACCTCTAAAATTTCATGGGGTTTGCTGGGCTGGTAATTTCCAGTTCAGGGGGGTTTTTAGAGGTGCCCTTTTCATAATTTTGCAGGCTAGGAAATAGTCATAAACCAACGTAGAGAAAGGGTCCAGGGACTTGTCCCTGGCGGGGGGTGGGGGCGGAGCTCCCCACGGTTTGGCTTTTGACCTTGCCCTTTACTCTTTTGACCTTTTCTCTAGAATCATGGCTATTTCCTTGAGCATGATATCTACAACAAGATTGCGGTCGAATTCATTTTCGACCTTCCGGCGGGAGGCCAAGCCCATCTTGAGCCTCTCGTCGTTAGAAAGAAGAGTGAATCGCTTCATGCACTCATATAAGCCATGAGCGTCGGCAGGCTGGCATAGGAAACCGTTTACGCCTTCATCCACGGCTTCTTTGCATCCCGGGGCAGTGGTCGTGATCAAGGGCCTGCCGCTGGCGGCTCCCTCCAGCAGCGAGTTTGACATACCCTCGGTATAAGACGGCAGCACTATACAGTGAGCGGCGCGAACGTGGGGCACTATGTCTTTTTGAAGTCCTATATACCGAATGACACCCTCTTTTATCGCCTCGTCCATAGACACTTCTTCTTCGTCCATGCCCATCAGCGTGACGTTAAAGCCAGACTTTGATTCCAATTTCAATTTCCTGGAAGCCTCAATGAGTTCCCCAACACCTTTCGAGGCTTTGATCCTGCCCATATACAGGAATGAGACCTCGTCACTTTCGGGATACTCCAGCACCTGATAGTCCTGCAAGTTAACGCCCGAACCCGAGACAAACAGCACTCTGTGATGATCTCTGATAATTCCAGCTCTTCGCATGATTCCTTCGTCGTCTCTGTTTGGGAATGTAATACATACGGTCTTTCTGAGAGACACACGGTACAAAAACTTTACGATGCTGCCCACTATGTTTTTGTTGTGAAATCCGTCGCCAAGCCCAGTTATCGCACTTATAACTGGTATCTTTAGGCGTCTGGCGGCAAGGTTGCCGTAGATATTGGGTTTTGCTGTGTGCGCCAACACCACATCCGGCTTTATCTCGCGCATCATGAACCTGTATCGTCTGAGCAAAGCGAGGTCTTTAAACGGGTTCACGCCTCGTCGGTTGATTGGTGTATCCACGAATTTGATCCCAATGGCTTTCATCTCGTCTATGTAGCCATCATCCGGAGTAGAGACATAGACCTCGTAGCGTTTCACCAGAGCCTCCAGTAGCTCTTTTCTGAACCTGTAGAAACCAAACGAGTTGTTCGACAGAATCAATACCCTTTCCTTGGCCATAAGAAATCACCTTTCGTCGCGACATTAAGCCTCGCCTTAAACTATAACACGTCTGTTGCAATATTGTCAAAAAAACGGCCTTGTGGGCCGTTTATGCTTGTGGGTGACAATGCCCACTCAGGTTCTGCTTTTTTTCTTTCTCTGCCCAAAGCCTTAACCCCGTTTTTTCGTCACCCTTGCGTACAGGCCCGTAAACGCGTCACAGAGCGTCTAGAATTCCTCGGCAATGGTTTTATACCACCCAAGCATTTAAGAGCGTCCTACGGTCAAAAAAACGGCCTTGTGGACCATTTATGCTTGTGGGTGACAATGCTCACTCAGGTTCTGCTTTTTTTCTTGGTCTGCCCAACTTTTTTTTCGTCAGCTTTTCAGAGGCACTG
>Ga0123355_10006086_pt1 | contig 17789 bp, 11 predicted proteins | sample TergutEmb28metaG_3_FD_89872 | JGI IMG/M metagenome (GOLD analysis project Ga0123355, IMG submission 89872) | Embiratermes neotenicus P1 segment gut microbial communities from Petit-Saut dam, French Guiana - Emb289 P1 | ecosystem: Host-associated > Arthropoda: Insects > Digestive system > Gut ... | reverse complement strand
GTCATATTGTCATCAGTGACCTATCGGGCTCTGCTGTATTTTTCCACCTTATCTTATAAAAGGCGCGATTTTCGAAAAATAATTGAATATAAAATGTGTGTTTTGATTTTATCTACATCTTTTGTCTGAAAAGTTTCTCATTCTAAGAAAAATTCAACGAGATATGGTCAAAAATATGTATTGGTCTTCATGTAATGTACCCACTATTCTTCACAGATTTTAATGAAATTTGATTTTTCACGGCCGATTTTCAAAAAATACTCAAATATGAAATTTAATGAAAATCCACCCAGTGGGAGCCTAGTTGTGCCATGCAGAGAGACGGACAGAGGGGACAAGACAAAGCTAATAGTTCTTTTTGAAATTTTGCGAAAAGCGCATAAAAAATTAATTTCGACTTGAACTTTATATTATTCTGTGGAAATTAGTAGGAAATTCTACTTTAAACTTGTTGGATCTTCAAAGGGTATGTCAGTGAAATGCCCAGTTATTATCCAACTTGCAACATGCAGAGGGACAGAGAACCAATCCAACTGTTATGCGTTCATATTATGTACAAATTCTTGTTTCTTATTTTTTATGCAACGTCCATTGTCATATAATTATGCAGCATAAACGAAGGAAATGCACACTTTTAAAATTAATACGTAATTCAATTTTTCAACTTTTGACTTCTTCTACATGTTTCGAGCCTCATGTGTTCATCCTCAGGAAGACAGCTGTTAAAGGAGTTTTTGTATGATATATTTACATGCACTGGTTGAAGCAGTCTAGCAGGTGGAAAAGTGCGTTTGGACTGATTACACCAGTGTGTGCAAACAAACCGTATAAAAGTGCGTTGACGACTGTCTTGCTGAGGATGAACCCATGAGGTTCGAAGCATGTAGATGACGTCAAAAATTAAAAAAACTGAATTAAAATATTAATTTGAAAAGTGTGCATTTCGTTGGTTTATGTTGCATAATTATGTACAATGTATAACGAAATCATATTGAGAATACTAAACTACCCGAATTTCAGTTTGATTCGTGTGTCTTTCGTTATGTTGAAGAAGCTACTAAAGTATAAATCGCTTGCATTCCTGAGTGGTAAAAGAAATATAAATTGTTCCATATCATTACTGTTTAATTGAACATCAATGTTGACGCAGGCTGGCCAGGTGACCGTACGGTGAAACAGTCGCAAATTTAGCTCAGTGTTTTGTAGCCACACGTAAATAAATTATATGCATCACAAAACCTGATTGATTGTTGCATAGCGTATTTAACATCCGGGTGGTTAATTTAGAGTAGTGTGCAACATGTAAAATACGGGTTGCGTAATTGTTAGGAACGTTTTATGTCGACTGCGAAGGGCACACTAACTGAATATTGTGAAATGTTAATGGTTTAGAGAATCGTTTGACGTATTATTCTCTATTTGCTCACTGCCAGTAAGTGCGAATTATAAATCGTTGTTCCATTTACATGATATGAACATACATTTCGCCTTCTGTCTGTCGACGCTTAATTTTCTTGGTTTGTCAGTGAAGGCAGGCTAATGAAATCCATTATTTTGTCATCCATATTTAACTTCTCTGTTTTCTTAAGCCATTTGTTGTACATTTAATTAAATACACGCAGAATATTCTTATTTTCTGTTCATGTCACTCGTGACATTTCCTGCTTTTATTCCGAGGAACTGAAGCTCTTAGAGTTGTGATTTGGTTATGATGAATTGCTTTTAAAGTCTTTATTTACATCGCCAGAGACCTCCAAAAATGATTTTCATAGAGTTTCCTTCAGCGCGAATAAAACAGTTATTCCAATATGATTCGGTAGGCGAAATCTCATATGTGAGATGGGTAAGGGTAAAGGTAAAGCAGTCCCGTTACAGGCCTGGAGTGGCCCAGAGAGTTCCAAGAAGTTAAGATTCCCAGATTACATGACAACGGCACAGGATGGTGGTAAGGTTGTCAGCCTTACGCACCGGCGGCCTTTACTCCCAGGAAATGTACCCATTTCTGTTAGAGGCTCAGTCGATCCCAGGGCCGTAGTGCGTTCGAAAGGATTATGTCAATGAAAAATTCCAATGACACCATCTGGGGTCGAACCAGCGACCTTCCGATTTGTAGCATAGCACTTTGACCAATGTGCCACCGCGCTCTGTATCATTAATAAAGTAGGAGAGGCTATATACACAGGATCCGATCCTTAAAAAAGGCTGTAAATCGAACTTCGCCAGAGTTCTGTGATTGTAACAAAACAGTAAATAGGGTTTGTAATGAAATGGGCAACATATAGTTTTTAATATAATTGCGCAATTTTTCGCTTTTATTTGCATATAATAGAGTTATTCGAAATGATTGTCGGGGTTTTAACAACTTGTCAGTTTAGAACGAATTCGATTATCGTGTTGATGTTTGTAGAATCACAAAGGGTTCACATGTAGAGCACCTCTAAGGTATGTAACAAAAAATTGGAGTGTTGTTCTATTAAATAAAAAAACGTATACTCCTATCTCAAGTGTATTGTGTGTGATAAGTTGTTAAAACCCCGACAATCATTTCGATTAGCCCTGTATTTTATTTTCATTCTTCGACTCCCTTAGTAATATGGCGTAGAATTGTAAGATAATTTATTATAAAGTGGTTATGGTCTAATTTTGGTTACTCTGGAGGAATTTATCTGGAATGCCTGAGAGAAACCACGAAATTCCTATAATCGCGATACTTTATATCCTGGTCGATATTTCAGCTCGTGACTTCCAGACGATCGCAAATCAACCTGTGGAAAAGCCAAGATGAGTTGTGCTATGTGGATTGTACGGCCTGTGTTAGGTTGCAACTTGGTTTATTTAACGTTTCGAACCCCAGTGATTTCTACACACCCCACCCAGTTTTACACTGAAAAACTATTCTTTCAAAAGAATGCATAATTGCGTTTCGTATGATTTTTACAAAAAAAAAGTGAAATGAATTCCTTGCGCTGTATTAACGTGTTCGGTTGTGTCATGTAGACCGACAGAGATTCCTTCGCTGTACGAACTGCACAATCTTTGAATACAGTTAAAGTTAGTTGAAGAATAAAAGACCAACTTGATGTTACTTGTTATTTTATTTCACTTCTTATGTGCTCAACATGTTTCGGACATTAATATATCCATCATCAGGAGCTTACGTCTGTTCTGTTGGATTACCACATTGGTCGTATTGTTTTTGGTTCGATGTGTGTTGGAGTTTCGTTGTGGTTGGGGCTTCAGCCTGCCACACGGATACCACAGAGGGACTGTCCGAAACATTTAGAGTTTTATTCCAAAAATGAATTTGAGATATTAGTGCATCTAGTTTGTTTTAATACAAGGTGGTTCAAATATGACCGGGACTGATGTCGCCAGATTTACGCACAAATAGTCCCGGTCATATTTGAACCACCTTGTATAAGAATTTGCCACGGTGCGCCGTCACCTGAACCTGAAAATTAATAATTAAGTGTAATTATACTAGAATTCCTGCATTCGGTGTTGGTGGATTTTGATGAGACAATTCTAGTGACTTGAGACAAAACTTTTACGTCTGACGTCATGTCAGGCCACTGCGTGTTCAGCATCATGGATTAGGTCTTGGGGAGCCCACAGACCACAGAAGTGTAATACAGTAAACCTAAGACCAGATCGCACAAAGCTTTATTTCTGTACACTTTCAGGCCACGGTTAACTAACGAGCAAAGGAATTGCAGGAAACAAGGCTCAGACGAAATTGCCCAAAACTGGATTCTTTCCGCTTTATTTTCACAAAGAATTAGGATTCTCTTTGAGCCCACTGAGAGCCGACAGCGCCATTGCGACTTGCAGTATGTCATCCGGACGCGAAACTTTACGGAAAACTGAAGAAAGAGAAAAAGAAATCACCAGGGGCTTTAGCTTATTTATCAGAGGCAGAATGAACAGATAGAGCGAGGCAGAGACAAAGAGGAAATGAGATAGTGGAGGAATTAGAGAAGAATGGCGACTTCTACTCAAAATCAACGCGGTCATCGCTCTTTTCCATTTCGTTTCCTTTTCCTTTTTTTCTTTCCCTGCACATTGACAGTCCTCTGTCTGAACATCGTTGCTCATAGTTGTAAATGTAACATACTCCCAGAAACCTTTTCGTATATCACTAGTAAGATGTATGTGTGTGTTTGTGTGTATATACATAGGTATTCTTACTTCTTATAATAAAACCAACTGCATGCGCTAATTTCTCAAATTTATTTTTGAATAAAACTCTACATGTTTCGGACAGTTTCTCTGTCCATCATCAGGAGTTTTTCACTGTACACACAGCAATGATATACATCATACAGGTTTGCTGCCAGCTTGCGAGCAGGATCAGGACGGAACTCGTTCGGTCCTGATCCTGCTCGCTAACTGGCAGCAAACCTAGTCTAGAAGCAAGTTTAGAATAAACATCAATTTTCACGTAGAATTTTTAATGTCTTTATAGTTTTCCTGTCCAACAGTCTGTTATGTTTTCGACGGAGAAACTTGCTTTTCGATTCTGAACACATCGAATGGAAAGATGGGACGTTACAAAGAAACGCTTGTCTTGTATTGATAACAAATGAACACGTATTTCATACGGGTTTAAAATTTTTTACTAGAGTATCAGTGATGTGAATTGAGAACGAGCAGAAAAATGGTACAACAGAGAAACGCGTAGTTAAGATACAAAGAACTGTGTATTCCACAAACAGAGAACTTGTTATTTTGTTTGTTTAATTCTGTGGCTGTTGTTGTGTCTGAAAACATTTTTAAACAATTCGGATTGTAATTACTTGTACGCCTAACACTGGAGCAATTCAGTTTATATAGCGCTATTCACTTTGGTCTCGCGCGGATTACAATTTTCTCGTTTTTTAATTTTTGTGATATGATACAGCGGAGAAAATTTAACAATGCGGAAATTTTTTGAATTGCAAGCGTTTAAAATTTTTATGTTATGGGTGCGTCATGCACTGTGGTGTTCGTGCTGCTCAGTGTCTGTCATTATAATTTCTGTGGTCGTTCCGTTCATTGGCGTTGTTGTTCTTTCTTTGTATGGTGAGGTGAATTCAGTCAAAAAACACAACTATAAAATATAGCTAAATGATGGTGTTTATTAGCAATGTTTCGGCCTATAGCGGCCATCTTCAGGTTCTGACAATTTTCTGCTAAAAGAGTTTTATATAATATGCCTAAACCGCGTTGTGATATTGAGATCTCATCATCATTCTGCGTGCTATTGTTAAGCTAAATTGGTGGGATGTCAATGGATTCTTTCTCTGTGTTGTTTATGTAGGTACAGGTCCTTTTCTTCATATTTTATTCTTACATGCTATTTACAGAAATATATATTATTTTTTTGCAGTTCGTTAAACGTTGATTGTGTTGAAGACTTTTTAAAATGAAATGTGTAAGCATTTAATATACTTGTATATTTGTTATGTATGAAACTTTTTCCGATGAAAAGTTCTTTCAAAAGCACCACGAAATTAGGTTGACTGTATTAAATAAATTATTAGATATGTTTGGGTTAAAATCACGTGCTGGTAAACCGCCACAGTAACGTACATTCTGATTAGTGTAGTTCCCTGCTGGAGTGGGTAGGTAGAACCGCCGATGGGCGGACCGTAACGGTGTCAAGAGGGTAAAGTCTGTGCTCTGATCAATCTGGTCAGACAGTTCAGTGACTGCCACACAGAATGAGGAAGAAACGATAGAAGAAATTACATTTGTGAAGTTTTGGATATTTATTAGCAAGTGCTTATGCAACGAATACTTCAGGTACCCGTAGTTAGATAATATTTTAAAACGAATATTCGAAAGAACTGGAATGTATGACAGAATTTCTGGATACAAATTTCATTTACAATTTTTTTAAGTTGTCGCTTTTACGTTGTGCTTGCAGAATACGTAATAAAAGAAATATAACCCTTCAGTGCACAATTTATTATAATGATTGTGTTGACAGCTACATGTTTCGGCTACGTATAATAGCTACGTTACGTAGCCGAAACATGTAGCTGCCATCATAATCGCTATAATAAAGTTATGTATTGTCGGGTTTTGTTCCCTTCGTTATGTATTCGTTAAGAAATGATCGTATAAGCATTAACAAAAAGTGATCAGATCTGCTCATTGTAGATCGTGTAATAGCTGAGTATTAACAACGTGTGTTACTTGTAGATTCAGTAGGCTGTCAACTTGCTTTGTGCGTTTATGGAACAGGGTCAATCAGATGCCCGCGTGTGGTCTTGAATGGTTAGTCACGAACTGTTATACGACGTGCGGTGTGTAAGATTCTACAGTTCCAAAATGAAATGCACCGAGTTACAATTTGAGACCTGGTAAACGATTACACAGAAAGAACAGGAAATAAATTACAAGGTAGAAATTCTTATTACCTCCATCAGCAACTCCCCAGTTGTCCAGTAATTCGCACGTTTATCCTAAGGAACATTGATCGATATTTTCAGTATACACACATTATGATGTGCTGCGACAGTTTGTCCTGCCCTTATAATTCTAAGTTCCACTGGTTGCAGCCATTACAACGAATTACGGCCTTCATTATATTACGCTGTATGGAAGGTAGTGATGGTACTGGACCCACGAAAAGACTAAGGTAACATTCCTATTAATATTACGTAGTTTAGAGCCCGAGTCCCTCGGAGTTCGAAGTATGGACGACAGTTCGATAGACGGACGGACATTCTACTACCTGTCACTTGTGTTTTGGTTTGTATATTTGTTTCCTGTACCTTACATTCCGGGCGCTTCTGTCTAACGACAATTCACCGAGTCAGTTTGGAAGGATATTTTGATGTCTTCATATTGATCAAGGGTTACTGTTGTATGATTTATCCTCAAATTTGAATTATTTAACCTATTTCAGCAAACATCTCAGGTAATCAGATTTCATAAAAATTCGCCACAGTGTGCGAAAATATGGGTGTATACTACCTCCCATGGCACTCACGCCTTCACTACATATGTATTTAAGGAATATATATTAATATATAACAATAATAATACTAACGATTCTAACAATTATTAATACGCTCAATACTCCATTAAACCACGTCGCCAATTTAAGACAGAAACCATTTCGCTAGTGTAATGGAAGATGACCGCGTGTTCTGAGAACCGCAAGTCAATAATCAGCACAGTGGCCGACATGGCCGCACTTCAGATTTTAAAGAAGTGGGTCGTAGCAGCCGGCTGCAAAGTCTACCAAGCTAGAAACGCTCTACGAAAGGGGAATAGTGCGGTCTACGAAGACCACAACAAGTCTGGAGACAGTGTTTTATTATACTTCTTTCAGACGAAGAATCGGCCTCGCTAGGCGATGTGTGGTGAGTGTACACGAACGCTTGCGTTTGTACGCTTGTCCTAGCAGGGCTGTGGGCCTAAAGATAATGGGGTAACTCAGAAGTCGATTATTGAAAGATGGATCTTCAGCAGCTTCCATACTGCGGCCGTGCCAAGGCTGGAGGAGGGAATGACAGTACTTGAACAATGGCAGCACCAGTTTTATAGCCTCAGCTGTGCCTGAAACCGGAAAGTAAAACACCATAAAACACACACACATTTATATACACATATGTATACACATACATATATCCATGTATGTGTTTATACATGCGTGACATTTGGCTCCCAATCCAGATCCGACCATTAACACTAACGAGAGGTAAGCGTGGTTAGTTACGTACGTAATGGAAGGTACATGATTGACGTTTTCACAGCGGTACAGACTAGATGATGTCATAACCCAGCATAGCACATTGTCACTGTAAATGTTTACAAACACGCTTTTGTGTGCTGTGTATGAATCATTTATTTGTAGTGACAGAAAACCCATCAAAGCAACGTCGCTAGCAACAGGGATTGTGTTTGGAAAGCAATTGACACAAACGCAAGCTGCACTGCTTCCGTTATATTTTTAATTTCAGACGAAAGAGTAAAGTTGTGTAACATTGCAATAGTGCCTGCGTGCGTGCGTATGTGTGCGTGTGTGCGTATGTGTGCATGCATATGTGTGTGCGCGTGTGTGTGCATGCATATATGTGTGCGTGTGTGTGCATACATATGTGCGTGCGTTTGCGTGTGCATGCATGTGTGTGCGCGCCTGTGTGCATGCATGTGCGTGCGTACATGCATATGTGTTGCGTGCGTGTGTGCGCGCGCGTGTTCGCGTGTGCATGTGTGTGCGTGTGTACGTATGTGTACATGCATGTGTGCGCGCGCGCGCGTGCGTGTGCATTCATATGTGTGTGTGCATGCATGTGTGTGCGTGTGTGCATGCATGTGTGTTGCTTGTGTGTGCGCGCGTGTCCGCATGTGCATGTGTGTGCGTATATGTGTGTGTGCGTGCGCATGCATGTGTGCGTGCGTGCGCATGCGTGTGTGCGTGCGCGCGCGTGTGCATGCATGTGTGCGTGTGTGTGTGAGCGTATGCTTGCGTTCGTGTGTGTAGGGTAAACGTCTACAATAACGTCCCTACATTTATAACGTCATTTTTATTGTTACACACTGTACTTGACGAATCTTAATACATTTTATAATTCCTTACATTTACTAAGTTCTATGTATATAATTACGAAACATTGTTTCGTTTCAAATATAGTAAAAAAAGTACAATATTGCAAGATGACCAGTGGCGTTATACCGGTAAGGGATATAATAATGCCACTTTCGGAGGGTGTGCTGTAGTTAGAAAAACTGTACAATAGTTAAGTGGAAAATCATTCTTACTGCATTTAGAGGCACCTAAAGATGCCCTTATTAGCCATCACAGTCAGTACAAATATCACACAATTTCTGTGTCAACTTCTGTTTTATTAATTTCCCTCATATCCCGCGTTTTTTATCGACCCATGAGCCCACGAATGTTATAAAATTCGTTCATTGTTTCCTTAAATTTACACAACTGGCGTCACAAAAATTGTGGATAGTATGTGTACTTTATTTTATAAAACATGGACTTTTTTTTTTTGGTTTACCCACCAGACATGCCGTTACTGTATTCAACTGTACTCTCACACAAACTACCACATTGCAGAAAACATACAACTGCAAAAGTGACACTGTGCGATGCTGAAGAGCGCACCCCAAAATTAGCAGTAAGAGGAAGAAAGCCAAAATTTCACAGTCCTAAAAATCTTACTGGCTTTTTGAGGGCTCAAGCGGGTAATGTTAATTTCCATGACCGTTAATAGGAACACCACAACCGTCTGCTTCGAAAGTTAGGATGCTAATGAGTCGTCCGCAGTGAAAATATTTAGAGGCTCTGTCAACGACTTAACTAGCAGGAGAAAAGTAGTTGGCGTTATGGCAGCCGTTTGCCATATATATATATATATATATGTGTGTGTGTGTGTGTGTGTGCACATATGCATATATGGCACACTTCAGATAGACCTCTTATTAGCGCAACTTATGCATAACTTAATATACCACTTCTTGTTACAGGTGAGTTCGGAGTTCATATTGCAAACAGTTGAAAATGGCGACCATCTTAAGGTAAGCTGATATTACGCCAGCATATTTACACTGATAAATTTGTTTTTGGGGTCCTAATACAACTGCCTTTGACTGCTTGCGTAACTGTCTGATTGCTATCTGAAGGATTAGTGTTTGTCGCCGAACACACCAGACCATTGTCTAGAAATACAACTTAAACTGCAGAATAAAAGACCAACTTGATGTCACTTGCTATTTTATTTCACTTCTTATGTGCTCAACATGTTTCGGACATTAATATATCCATCATCAGGAGCTTGTGACCTCATAGTTTAACGTAATTTTGACACGTACCTCCAATTTTCATAAACTCGCCCCTGGAGAGTGCTTTGATGTGTTCCTCGAGTCCTGGTGCCAGCACATAACTTTTACTGTATGTAGGGATCAACTAATACAGCTCTGCTGGATACCTCACCGGCATTGAGGATTATACAACTGACACCTTGAATCGCATCAGTCTTCGGATATTATCGAATCATGGCAAGTGCATGTTGTCGCGAAACTTTGCTGTGAAACACGTGATTTTCGAATCTTGAATACTTTGGCTGTGTTTTCGTATCCGAAATATTGCAGTATAATGTTCAGTTGGAATGAAACTGAATTGAAGGACTGATGAATGGAGAGAAGGAAAGCTCTACAGATAAACTGGTAAATGTACCGGCACATAGAATGGCGTATATATATGTACATGAACGGAAAGACTGATTAATGTAATAAGCGAATGGATATATATAATCATGAACCAATTCGTGAAAACAAAATCGTGCCGTATATTTTGCGAACGATGCACGTTACGGTTCGTGTGGAAACGAAAAAATTGCCTCACAGCAGCGGAATTACTCCTTGGAGAATTCATTTCAGAATTTCTTGTCATTACCACAGGAAAGAGACAGACAGAGATAGAGAGAGAGAGACAGGAGAGAAAAAGTTGCTGTCAAAACTATTTGCTGACTTTCTGTCATGGCTGTCAAGGAGTACGTAGAGCTTCAAGGCAAACCCGTCAGAAACTTTTGAGTAACATGAAACGCAGTTGGCTGCTTGTGTGTATTCACTTACCACTCTCTTTATACATTTTGTTTGATCATGTTGGCACAACTGCTCGCTTAATACTGTTAGGGTGATTAAATCAAGGAGGATAACTTAAGAGTGGAAATATGCACTTTGGGAAGCATGGAGGAGAAGTTACAGTGGAAAGAGCGCGTAAATGGAATATACTGCAATAATTGGTACTATAGGCTATCATTGTATAAGCTTGATTCCAGTGATTCTGACCTAATCAGATGGCGGATCTTTCTGAATATTTTGGTTAATTTCATAATGTATAGAAGCAGTGAATGTTTTGAACAGACAGGTGACTATCTGTTCTTCAAGGAAGACGATGTAGTTTCTTTAGTGAAGAAGCACATTAAAAATTAACGTTTCCCTCGGCTCCGAATTCTCTTTCTCAATAGTAGTCTGTTACCCCTCTCCGACTCTTTAAACTGTCATCACAGAGCTGTTTTAATTTCTTAGGAGGATTGCTTTTTTTAATCATTCTTTATTCGTCTTTCCTCCCGATGTCCAGCTCATTATTTATTGCGCTAACTTTTGATCATTCTTCCTTGTACTTCCTACCATTCCCTTTTTCACTTTAGTGATTTCTTTATTCAAATTTTTTGTACCCTCTTTCCTATCGCACTTTCCTTAAGTATGTAAATCTCCTAGTCTTGAAATATTCGCTCCTATGGAAATTAATTCGCCTTTAACTCTCTTCTTTCATGTACGCCTTTCGCTTTTTTTTTTTTTTTTTTTTTTTTTTTTTCCTTTTTTTCCCCCCCCCCATTTTTTTTATTTTTTTTTTTTTTTTTTTTTTTTTCCAATTTTTTTTTTTTCTTTTTTTTTTTTTTTTTTTTTTTACTTAGGCCACTACTGTCACACCCAACATTTCATTAAATTTTATTGCTGCTTCTTGTGTTCACATGTTTATTGCGTGCCTGAGTTTTGTACGTTTCGTTGCGGTTTATGCTTTTCTCAAACAATCGTGTACGTCAGATGAAACGGTCTCCAAATACAATCCAATTTCCACACACCCCGGTTCAGGCCCTGTTTGACAATGCGGAGAAAATCAGGTGGTGTCTCACCATGCTTGAACACACGTGTTGTCGATGATGAAAACGCACGTCTTCCAAGAGAACTGGTAAACAAACAAAAATCGACCGTGCGCTGCATCTCTTAGCCTGTTAGGCAAGTCAACTTGCCCTAACATCTGATCTTTTAAGATGGCAACTTTCTCTTAAATCGCACTGCAGTGTTATCCTAATATACAAATACAAACCTCGCCAATATCTTGGCAGGTATTGCTGTTAGGTCAGAGGTTGAATGGAAATCTTGTTACTCAGTTAAATGAATACCACACAACATGAAATTCATTTATTAAAATTCTGTAGTCTAGATCAGCATTGCTCAACATTTGATGTGGTGCGGGGAACTTGGACAAAATTTGGTCTGCTCACGGGCAACGTGGAATTCAATACACAGAATTAAGAATGAACAAGTGTATCTATAACTGTATGCGTAATTTTTATGTGTGTATTTTTCTGTACGTTATGTGCAGTAAAAATGTAGGCTACTGATAATACGAAAAATTTATAAACCAATGGGATTTGCTGCATAGGCTAGGGCGGAGCTGGCCAACATGCGATCTTCGAAAAAAGTTTAAGCGGCCTTCGTTCACCTGAATAGTGTCAATAATACCAATTTTAACAGTAGTAATGAAATAAGTCTACAAAATGCAATGTGGCATATTTTATATTCGTGGTTTCGTGCGTCGTAATTCAGGTTGAAGAAATCCAACGAGATGCAACATTATGCAGGTATTTATTTACTGCTAAATTACTCTACATGTTTCGGGCGTCCATCGCGCCCATCATCAGTACATAAAACGTCCGGTCCCAAACCAGCCCTTATTTAGTCACGTTTGAGGAAGCTTGCTCCCCAGATAGTATGATCTGTACCAGAGGCTGCAACTACAGTTTTATGTACTCCTGATAATGGACGCGATGGAAGCCCGAAACATGTACAGTAATTTAGCAGTAAATAAATATTTGCATACTGCTGTATCTCGTTGGATTTCTTCAGCCTATAATGTGGCAAATTTATTGCATGACAATAAAAATGTCGTGTTTGCAAGTAACGTCGTTTTGTCGAATTCAGTCTCCCTCCCCTTCCATTTTCGACAATGCGTGGCCGTCATGCGATATTTTAGGTATGGTTTGGCCTTCCTGTGGGTTGCAGTTGGACGGCCCTGGGCTAGGGTCTCACTCTTTTGAGCCCTTCTTTACACAGTAAATTAGTAATGCAACTGATGTCATAATAAAAGAAGAATATATAAGTTTTCAACATTTCTTCTTTGTTTTATATCGGCTTTTCGACGAAAGGCTTAAAAAACTTTTCTCTCTTTAAATGACTCCGCTGGCAACTTAACATTGTGCCGCGGTCAACATATTGCCCGCGAGCTACGGGTTGAGCGAGTCGCGTCTAGATACCGTCGGCGCCTCTTAATAAACTACATAAAAGGATATGAAAAGCCGTGTTTGTATTATTTACATTATACGTTCTGTCCTATTGTGTTGAAAACGGAATTAGAAATTGCACCCCGTTGAAGCTAGAAGGTGCTGGAAATTTAATACATGGCCGTGAAACAGTGTCATTCACAGAGAAAAATTTACTCAGACAGAAGAGTGTCTCTCCCACTGACGTTACTTTGAAAGTCTGTTGTATATAAAAGGGCTTTTAAAAGTAGGAATAAAGAGATCAGAGAAGAATTAAACGCATTCAAATTTAAACACAGAGACAAGTGGAAGGACCGTTGGTATTGTTTGTGCTAATAGATTCCCGAAAGTAATAATTTCTTATAGTCTTTAAAGAAGCAAGGACGAAGGACATCACAAAGGTGGACGATTTTACGGGTGGGGGTGGGTGGTTTGAACTGAGAAAGTTGGTAATCTATAGAGTTGGTTGCGTAATTCTCTGTTTTTCTGAGTCAATTTGTCACGACATCATAATATTGAGACGATGCGTAACCCATTGCATTAGGCTGTGCTCTTCATTACTAACCCTTTACCCTCTAGTGATTGATTTATGTACAGACAGGTCTAACATTAAAAAATTCTTCATTTTGCCCATACAGTGCATTTATGTGTTTTATGTGGTTCTCGGAACAAACAGCGTGAACTTACGGTTTTTATGTCAGAGAAGGTGGGTGTGTTGTACGAACTGAACCATAAATTAGTCCTAGCCCATATTTAAAGGGCGAAGCCTGTGAACGTTTAAAAAATCAATGCTCTTCAGATATCGGGAAACACTGTATACAAAATTGTGCAAAGCGTTCCGGGATTTCTTCCCCGGCCGGCGTGTGACGTTGACCAATCAGCCCTTTTAGCACTGAGGTCGTTTTTGGGCAGAACTACACCTCTAATTCTCCTCAGTGCCTGCTTGGCATGTAACTGGACAACTTTTACCTTTTATTGCATAGAAACGTGTTTGAACGTAGCCTATAATGTGTTATGCTGTTTCGTCATCCGTATTTTTCGTACGTCTCCATATTTATTACATACTAGTGACAAACTTACAAAAACAGTCACTTTAATTATCAACCAACAAATGCACCTACATAAAATTTCACATTAAAACATTTAAAATTGCTCCAACATGTTTCGATCCTAAGATCATCCTCAGGGAGCTACGTTGTTCCTTGCTAAAGTCATTTTAAAAGCACTCATTAATTAATTAATTAATTAATTAACAATCGAAACATGTTGGAGCGATTTTAAATGTTTTAATGTGAAATTTTATGTATTTTATGCATTAGTTGGTGTGATAATTAAAGTGATTCTACAAAATGCACGGTGCAACAATAAAGATAGTTAAAAGAACAGTATTTTTAAGACATTTCTAGTCGTTTAGAATATTAGAAAACTTCCCGACTATTATAAACAAGATGGTTTATTACAACGCTAATAAGTGGTCGCCATTGACCCATGTCCTGAGCCAGCTGAATCCAGACCATTCTCATGACATAGCTGTATTCAAATTGATCTTTAAAGAGGTGTTAACCCCGGATTCTGTTGGACAGAGTATCGGAAACACATCAACAGTAGAAGTTAAATGTAACTTTAAAATCGCATTCTCTAGAGCGTATGGAGGCAGGATTCGCCCTGACTTGGAAGGCAGATTGAAAGCGATCCATTTCATTTTAAAGATAGCAGAGAGCAAGATATCAAAGAGACTGGCGTACGAAAGGATTTCTGGGAAGTTTCTTACTGCTAGTTCATTTGGCTGATAAGGTTTTGTGATATATTTAGACCTTCTTAAGGAAGAGTTATTCTGCCCTTGCAATTTTAAACCTGAATCTGAAGGATTCGTCTAAACCGAGGTACGTAAGTTATCATGCTCCATTGAATTCAGTTCAGCTGTGAGTACGTAAAGCTGTTATGAAATGTAGATCCCTTGGATCCGGGTCATTTCATTTCTCTTATTTTACTTGTTTCTCTTCTTATGTCTCTAGAGCGTAAGCATAAATGCCCATTAAGAACTCAAAGATCATGTCTTCTTTACTTGATCTTCTCGGATTCACGTGTCTCATGGGCTGCACATTTAGGGCGGCATTGAAACAGAGCAGAACTTATACAGACACAACTACAGGAAATACGGCGCTTTGATCTTATAATTGAATGCGGTCTGAGGAGTTTATTTGGACTATTTGTGCATTTTCTATGTTGCTGATGCAAAAGAAACCTTTTTTTCTTTCTCTAATAATTTCTTAGTAGCACAAGTACATAATCTTGTGCAGCTTCATATGCATGGGGAATTTATAATACTCATGTGAAGCTAACGAACGTAAAATAAACAAGAAGGCAGTCTACTGTGACGTAACATTGAGGCGCATCTACGTAACTATGGTTGCTGTGGAAAAGCAACAAGTATTACATATTCTGGGTGTGTGTGTTCAGTGTGCAATGCGAATGCGCCGTGTTGTCATCCGTGACCTGCCTGGCTGTACATTATTTTTTCACATTATCTCATAAACGGCATGAATTTAGAGAAAACGTTATTGAACATAAAATGTGTGTTTTTATATTCTCTGCAACTTTTGTCTGAAAATTTCTCATTCTAAGTCGAAATGAGCGATATGTGATCTAAAATATATTGGTCTTAATGTAAAGTGCCAGTTATTCTTTTCATATTTGAATGAAACTTGAACTTCCTCGACAGATTTTTATCTTAGTAATTAACCTACTTGATGCACAAAATTTTGTTTTACAATAAATTTATTTCATGCCTCTACATGTTTCGAACACGTGCTCGAAACATGTAGAGGCATGAAATAAACTTATTGTAAAACAAAATTTTGTGCATCAAGTTGACTAATTACTAAGATGAATATACTGAGATACACGGTCAATAAATCATCAAAATTTCTCGACAGATTTTCGTAAAACATTCAAATACAAAATTTCCTTGAAAATCCGTCCAGTGGGAGCCGAGATGTCCATGCGGACGGACGGACAGACAGACAGACATGACGAAACTATTAGCCGGTTTTCGAAGTTTTGCGACCGCGACTAAAAACAAATCTCTGAATTGTATCTAATTAAACTGTCACAGTTCAGGTACTTATTGCGGATTTTTTTCGACTGACACTACACAGACACTGTTTCACTAATTGTTTATTGTTATAAACACGTTTTCTGAGAAATTATTTACGTTTAATAATATTGTTAGGAGTAAAAAGGTAAAGCTGTCCCGTTACAGGCTTGGTGTGGCCCAGTGGGTTCCAGGAAGTTAAGGTTTCCAGATTTCATGACAACGGCCCAGGATGGTGGTAAGATTGTCAGCCTTACGCACCGGCCGCCTCTACCCCCAGGAAATGTTCCTGGTACTCATTTCTGTTAGATGCTGAGTCGACCCCAGGGCCATAGTGCGACAGGAAGTATTATGTCAAAGAAAAATTCCAATGACACCATCTGGAATCGAACCAGCGACTTTCCGATTTGTAGCACAGCGCCTTAACCACTGTGTCACCGCGGTCCACATATTGTTAGGAGTGCAGAAGGAAAAGGGATGAGCTGGGTTGGACCTGTATTAGTTATGCACCGAAGAAAAACCAGTGCAGCTGGAAATGTACCAAAGTTTAAACATTTGGAAACACTCACAAAGAGTCATATTTGAGGAGCTTAAGAATACATTAAATTCGAAGAATGGATGCTGTCATTCGGTTTAGTAAGTTGCGTTCCCTTTCCATTGTAATAGTTCCTAGAATAGAATCCCTGCTTTTTTGTGTGGGTGCAAAGCTTGGTCTGATGCTGAGGGAAACGTGTAGCAGGAACGTAGAAAAATATACATGACGAAGAGCTTCGTTGTTTGTACTTAGGTTCTAGTTATCGTTGGTGTTTTGAAATAATTAAATCAAAGAGCCTGAGATAACAAAGACGTGCACCACATCCATGAGCTAAATTAATCCTACCAAATTTTAGGTCTCAAGCCTTTTGGGATGCAATGTCGAATGGTAAATAGTTACTGAGAAAATTGCGCCTTTGTCATCGGGATCAACCATTGCGTAACACCCAGGACTAATTGATCCTGAAGAATGTGACGTAATTACCAGTCGAAACGCATAACATTTTAGAAAACTTGAACCATCGTCAGCGTCTCTGTGCGAACTTCAACACTCGTAATGAACTTTAGCCGGCCGACTGCACGTGAGCCCTTTTCGTACATGTAAGTGTCATATTAAAATAGATCATACACGATAATGAGGATTATTAGACCCTGTGTAGAGCCCATTCGTCGTCTTATGATGGTGGATCTGCAGGTTCCATAAAACCAAACAAGTGCGTGGCCATTTGAACAAAAATCTTCCTTGCGTGATTTCAGGCTTCCGCCGCCATGTAAATTAGATCTGCCTCATTAATTATTTTAACCATTGTTCAAGTGTCAATTTAGTAACACACTTGTTTCCCTTGAAATTCGGACTGAGGAATAGTCGGCAAAGAACTCATTGTGCTGCATGCGTATTAATTGGTGTATTGATATGAGGTTAATTTGGGTTTATCCTTTAGGTTCTAAACAGTCATAATTGTGAATCTTATGTTTATTGGACAGTGCATCATCTTGTTAGTTGAATAAAGAGAGACCAACTTGATGCCACTTGTTTTATTATTACTTTATTCAGTGCTCAACATGTTTCGGATGTATTAACATCCGAAACATGTTGAGCACTGAAT
>Ga0123355_10006085_pt1 | contig 17791 bp, 12 predicted proteins | sample TergutEmb28metaG_3_FD_89872 | JGI IMG/M metagenome (GOLD analysis project Ga0123355, IMG submission 89872) | Embiratermes neotenicus P1 segment gut microbial communities from Petit-Saut dam, French Guiana - Emb289 P1 | ecosystem: Host-associated > Arthropoda: Insects > Digestive system > Gut ... | reverse complement strand
CCCCCCCCCCCCCCCCCCTCACACACACACACACACACACACACACACACACACACACACAAAGAAGGCAACAAAATTTTGTGTGACCAAGCTGCAAGCCAAGCAAGAGAGCAGTCACCTTTAAATCCCCGCAAATATTCCAGTTATATTTTCCATACTGGATATTTTTGAAACCTGGTTTCAAATTTTCATAGGACTCTTTAATATTAGCAGCATGGGTTATGGGTACAGATGGGAATTTATTCACATTATGTAGAAACACAGCTTTTAAGCTAACTTTTGAAGAGTCAAGAAACAAACACCACTCTGGCAGATCGTGCCGATGTCCTACAGCCTCTATAACAGGGAAAACATTGTTACAAAATACCAGATTATTTTCTTGAGAGAAAAATTCTTTGACTTTATTTTGGCAATTGCGAAAGAAACATGTTTCAGTATCTTGGTAGAGAAGAGTCCACCTTTTAGTCTGGAACCTAAGAGTTCAGCTTAATTTTTTGACAAATTCAAAACATGGATAAGGATGTTACAATCTCTTTGTGTTAATAAATGGGGTTCAGATCAGGGACAACATATGGATACAGTCGTCTTTATCTTGGACTTTGTCCATTGCCTATAGATTTTTTAGGCATTGTGAATGTGGCTGGAGATACACTGGGGAAACAGGCACACTGTGGGCCATGAAACTCAGGCAGAACTTGGAAGTAGGTCATCTGGTAATATCCAGACTAGCACAAAATTCTTTTGAAGAGAATCACCATATACTTTGGAAAGAAGCAGAGATTTTAAACCTGGAAAGAATCCAGTTAACAGGAATTATAAGGAAGTGGCCAGCTTGACCTGTTCACAAAATCCTGTTGGCCTACCCAGCATTGAAATTTCTTCCATCTGGCACCCGGTGATCAGGAATGGAATGTTTTAATAATATGTGTGAGCCCATGTAGCTTCGTAACTTGTCCACAGTTGGTGTTATTGGTGGTTGGATTTTTAGTGCATGTGTTATGGTTCTGTATGAGATGTCTATGGTCTGATCAGTTTGAGTTCATAGCTGTTTTTATGGTTCTTGTAATTTGTGGTGTGTTTGAGTCTTGTGGTTGTTTTTAATTTTTTCTCTAACATTTTCCTGTTATAACCAACGGATGTGTCATGTTCTCAGGAGCTTATCTACGTTAGTTGAGTGTTTCTGTGGTACCCAGTCACAGAATAGCTTGATATCGGGGTCCAACAGGTTAGGTGCTTCTCGCCTGAACATGGAAGGAGACCCAGCTTCCGAAACATAGTGGTTTAATGTTTAAAAAGTTTATGGAAGATGGACATGGTTCAAGAGAAAGAAGATGGTATCCATATGTTACACACCATTGTCAAAGCCTTGTAGTGTTGGAGGAACAACTTGCTTGAAACATTGGTTTGCATTCAGCATTTTCCCCTTCTTGCTGTCTGTGATCTTCATCTGAATTAGAGTTGTCATCACTAAAAGTTAGATTTTCCAGAGACTTTGGTAAAGGCAACTGTTCACTTTGTGAGACAGGCCTCATTGCAGGTGGCAAAACTGGATACTTCACAATGTGTTTGGATTTGGAGATGATCCCTGTTTTGTTGGTTAGACAAAAGTAACAATCGGATGAGTAGTCTTTGGTTCCCTCCGAAATGTGGGAATGGCGAAAGACATTTGACGCAAACCATTTACCCATCCTGTGAAAAGCCGCACACACATTACACAACAAATATGATGCACCCAAATTTTATCTTGGTAAAATTTTGCCTCTGAGATTTGAAGGTCATTTTACCACACACACAATAAAATGTGTCAGGATGATTTAAACACTTCCTTGGCATGATGAAAATATAATAAACACAATCCTTTTACACAAAACACTTTACTGAAAAGAACACACAACACTTGCAACTTATCACAACGAAGTCCAGCACACAGAAAGTAAAAAAAGGTAAAGTGCACCCTTGTACAGGCACTGAGGCTCTGTACAGGCTGTATGGTCCGTAGGGGGTGAAGAGGTATAGCTCTACTCTCTCTTGACCATGGCACTAGAAGGGGGTGAGGGGTCAGCGTCACACCCTGGCCACTCTTTACCCCTGGAAAAGACCCGGTACCCATTGTACAGGAGACTGTGTGGGCCCCAGGGCCGGTCTGGACAGGTGCGGAAAATCTTGCCCCCACCGGGATTTGATACCCAGACCATCCGGCCCGTAGCCAGTTGCTGTACCAACTGAGCTACCTGGCACACGGAGCTTACTGTTAATTTCATGTCCCAAGTGGCAGTACACATTTCAGCTTGCTGAATTTGCTGATATTGCATTTTAAAAAATTCTGTCACAAAAACCTGAGGGCAGTAAAGCAGTTCTAATAACCTATTTGAATTGATGGAAAAATACAGCAACATAAATTAGTTTTCGTTTGACCAAAACTGGGTGTAACAGTGTAATCAAGGTTTTTATGGCTTTGCTTATTGTCTCCAGGAAAATTCTAATTAAAACCAGATCGTCTCCTTACACCTTCTGATTCATTATTCGTGAATCACCATCGTCATCATTAACACCACCACTTTACAGTTCAGGGTTGGCCAGCTAGACGAGCTTTGGGAACTGCACATTAGGAAAGAACTGAGGCATGCATCATGCATTAATAAAATAAAATATTTTTTAATTGTAACTTGTTTCTGCTCATCAAACTGCAGTAGATTAGTTTGTTAGTTGTGCATCTCCTTTCCATAGAAAGTGTGAGGAGTGACCAATGGAAAAAAGACATGCAGGACTGGCTGAGAAGCTTTATATTGACCTTTTTTGACCAGTGCATACAAAAGCTGGTCCCACAGTATTAAAAGTGCCTTAAATTACGTGGTGACTATGTGCTGAAGTAGTTTATTGTAGGTACCAACATGTTGCAATAAAGATTTTTTAATTTTTTTTAAGTGTGTTTTACACCTAACTGGTTCTTACTTTTTGGATGTGCTGCGTATTTTAACCAGTAGCATCATACTTTGCAAGTTGCAAATGGTCTCCAGTTGCACCCTTTATATGTATTGCTTCACAAACTGCTCAGTTCACAAAGTGTGTTTTATGGGTTTTGTATGATTCTCAGAATAAACAGCAGTTATCCCTGTAAATAGCACTGAGTTGACCCTTGAACTGATAATACAGTTGTGTTTTCCTTCAGTTTTGAGCTGAATTTTAAAATATTGAATGAATTTCTTGGCTTAATGGTTAAAGCACTTTATTATTTCAGACAACTGCAGATATAGCGGAAGCAGATAGAAGGCGTCGTCAAGAATTTAAGGAGTATGAAATGCAGAAGGAATTTGAAAAGCAAGAGAAACTGAAAACTATGGATGATGAGCATAAACAGCAAATGCTTAAGGATATAGAAGACAAAGAAAATAAACATAAGCAGCATGAACCAGTAAGTGCTGTGTACGTGGTTTTAAATATACAGAAGAAATTTACACCATCTACTTCTAACACTGTTTTTGCAGTCTTTATAATTCAGTGATTTATTTTGGTGTAACCTTTATTGTCTGTAGATCAAATTGTTTGCATGGCAGTCCAGGTGGCCCAACAGTTGCACTTTTTCATAGTAACAAAGTTACCTCCAAGTTCAAATATGGATACCAGCTGTGTAGATTTGAGAGATTTAGAATCCTTCATTCCTGTGTGTTGAAGTTTAATCCAAAATTACAATTTATCCACGAGCCCCTACGGTGCGGGTAGATATAAAATCCCTATCCTGTGATTTATCGCTTTGTGTTTAAAATATTCAGTAACAAACAGTTATGTGGTTCAGTCTAACACAGCTGTATTTTTATTGAATGGCTACATGTTTTGGCTGAGGTCAACTATCATTAGGCCAAAAATACAATATTTAAAAAGAAGATAAAATTGTAATGTATAATACAACCATCTTCTTATGTTTGTGTGGGATCCCACTACTTTCCAATTTTTTTTTTGCAATAAATTGTAAAATAGTATTTGCTTGATAGTAGCTAATTAGTAATTATATATTATTACATCGAATTTATTGTAAAAAAATTGGAAACTTGTGGTATATGACAAAAACATAAAAAATTATGTATTATACATTACATTTTGTATCTTAGTTTAAATATTGTACTTACAGCCTAATGATGGTTGACTTCAACCGAAGCATGTAGCTGTTGAATAAAAAGATAGTTGTGTTCAACTGAACCATGTAATTGTTTGTATTAAATCTAAATTTAATATTCCATTAAAATATCTTTGCCAAGGATTGTACTAACTTAGAGAGCAGCCATTCCATAGGTCAGCCAGTAACCTTCTTATTGCAGTGGTGTATATTCATTCCCAGGGTTGTCCAAATCAAATTTTTCATGGACAATGTGGCAGCAAGGGGGATTTTTCTTCAAGCACGTTGGTTCATATCTGCCAAGTTATAATGCCACTGATATTCCATACTTGTCTATGCCATGTACCTCTAATTGTGTCCCTGAGCACAAGAGCTTTATTGCACAAGGAAGCAGCATCTGTCAGGCATTTTAGAGTCCATTCTGCCCCAGCACTTCAACTTACTACCTCCTCCTAAGCAGGTTTCATACCTGACAGTATTTCTGTACACATGCTGGAGCTTTTACCTTAAAAGTATTTGCAACTTCTCTTTAAGTATCAGCTGTTAGTTCTTGCAAAGATGTGGACTGTTCACATTTTACTTCTTTCAGTGCCCCCCCACCACTAAAAACTGCATGGATTGAAGTCAGGAGACCTAGACGGTCACAATCTGCAAGTTATTGTATCTGTTATTCCAAGTGTTTACATTCCCATTTTTTCATATAATCTGAAAAGAGCATATTTTTGGATAAAGAAGTCAGTTGTCTACTATTTATTGAAACCACTTGCAGTACCAACTTTTTGCTTCCCAATCAAAGGAAAACATAACTATACAGCTCTAATTTTGGGTGGGTGTAATTTTAAGAATTTTGTTACCCATTTCCACACCACACAGTGAACAGCCAACCAACACATAGGTCTTTGTCTTATTTCCATTCCACGATTACCAGTATTATTTTCTGATTTCTTTGCAATAAAAATATTTTCTTCTTTTCATTTTGCCAGTCACTGAACCTGTTAATTTTTTGATGGTCCAGACCAGCCCTGGGGCCCACCCAGCCTACTGTACAGTGTGTACCAGGTCGCCTTACTGGGGATAAGGGGGCTGTGGCATAGCATTGACCACCCACCCCCATCTAGCGCCAAGGTTAACCTTTTGGCGCCTAACGACGACTATAGTGGTCGTACCGCACCGCTAACCTCTAAACGTTGCATTTTATATATTTATTCAACAAATACAGGTACTGTATATTTTAAACATTGTGTATACTCTCCGTTTTTTCCTCTTCAAATGCAGTTTGTTTCATAATTCTAACGTATTTGGTTCCTGTTTTATTCACATTTTATATACAGGTGTGCTAAAATTTAAAAAAATAATTCTGGCGCCAAAAGGTTAAAGAAGGATTAGAACTGTACCTCTGCTCCTCCTCAGGGCATTCATGGCCTGTTCTAGGGTGAACATCTTTTTATATTTATAGTTGTTTTACATGACATTGACACTGGATATTTATTACAGAACTTTTGGTGACATTTTTCCCATGCTGTATATGTTGAAAAAGTGCAAAGCGTTGCAAATGAATGGCCTTTATTATCTCACACACACTGTTCACTACCAATATAATACAACTGAATGCCCACCTCTTATTCCAGACCTTATAAAGACTCCCTTAACCTTGTGGGTTACCTAAGCATCTCTGAGATGGCCTCATCACACATGCACATCCAATACCTTTCCATCTCTCAGACAGCTCTCTGCAGATTTCTGTTGTTTTCAACACTGTGTCATGTTAGTACATAATATGGTCTTCAGATGGCATGATATCCCATCTTTTGATTCAAAGATTTCAAAGACATTACACTTCAAGGCGGTATTCACATTTTGCCTTGTACAGTTCATATGAAGTTGAAAACCATATAGGCAGGAATACCTAGTTTGCTAAAATGGCACATCCTAAAGGACTGACTTATAAGGCAGTTGCAGATAATCTACTAAACAATGATTCTGAGGAGGAGTTTGGCAGTAATAACAATAATTAATGACGTGAGAGTGAAGGTGAGTATGAATATCAAAGTGACCCAGGTGCAGAAGGTAAACTGCCAATGAATAGCATAGCTGCAGCAGCAGTGCGGAAAAAACAAAGGGTGGAAGAATGGAAGTGAACCCCTCATGTTCATTTCATGATAAGACTACAAAAAATACTTTTTGGGGAGTTCCAGGAATAAACAGTAGTATAGGAGGATGTTTACCGGAGGAGGTGAGGCCAGTAAATGTTTTCGGTTTGTTCATGGAGACTGAATTTTGGCTACACGGGTAAACAGATATGTTGTGAGTACAACAGTGCAGAATGGCAATGGTTCCTTGAATAGCGATATGGAGAGTTAGTGGTTTGACATTACGTTAGATGAACTAAAGGTGTGTATTTCTTTGTGTATCATTGAATCATGCATCAAGAAAGACGCCCTTCAAGCTTATTGGATTAGTCAAAAGTCCACAGAGACACCATTATTTCCCTCATTAATGTCTTCCAAGAGATATAAATTGTGGTGCAAATTTCTACATTTTGTAGACAGTGCTGCACTTGATGCTTCAAATTGTCTTGCAAAAGTGAGATACCCCATTGACTTTACTTCAAAAATAAATTTCAAACTCTGTACACTCTGATGCAAGACATTGCTGTAGATGAAAGTCTAATGAAACTCTGTGGAAGGCTTTCATTGATTAAGTTCAACCCAACCAAACAAGCCCATTTTGGCATAAAATACTACAAATTATATGATTCTAGCAGTGGTTATTGTACACAGTTTAGAATATACAGTTAAGAATCATAGCCTCCCTGCATGAGACTGTTGTGATGGAGTTGATGGCCCCCTACCTATCCAGAGGTTACAACATGTATATAGACAGCTGGTCTTCATCTCCAACTCTCTTTGAGAAGCTGTTACAGGCAGACATGAATGTTGTGGGGACAGTAAGGCTCAACAGAAAAAATATGCCTGAAAAATTAAAAAAACAAAAGCTTAAGAAAGGAGATGCTATTGCCGTGTACATTCACAAGATGATGGCTGTAAAGTAGCAAGATATAAAACCTTTTACCATTCTGACAGCAGTCCATGACAACATTGGCATGGTGGACACAGGCAAGACAAGCAGGAAAATGGGAACCAGTCCAGAAACCAAAGCCTGTACTTGACTGTAACAAAGGTATGAGGGGTGAACAGAATGGACCAGCAGCTTACATCCTACTGTCTTACGTGCCATTATCTATAGGCATATAAGATCATCTTGTCTGTCTTTGACATGACGCTATTCAATGTGTGTGTGTCCTGTACAAGAAGATCACTTCACAGAAACTGAAGTACGTCAGTTCAGGCCAATCGAAGCAGAGGGATTATTGGATGGACTGGTAATGCTGGAATATGCAAGATGAGGTTGTCCAGCAGCTGATGCATCCATTAAGCTTCAGGCAGCTAATTAGGCCCACTTTCCACAGTACATAACCCTAAATCCTGTGAAGGCAAACCCATCAAGGTAGTGTAGGGTGTGTTCAAGCAAGAAAATCAGGAACACTAGCAGATGGGAATGTGAAGTTGGTAAAGTCATCCTCCATGTACCCAAATGTTAAAAAAAATATAATTATTAGGTAAATTATTACTATAAATATATAATATTTCTGAAATGCTTGTATTTTTCATGTCATTTATGTGAAATGCATTGCATTTCAATAAATAAGACATTCTGAATTGTAATGAGAAGTGGGTTGTAAGGATGAATGTGCGAGAGGGATGGGGATTAAAAAATTAAATGATATTTCACCGCAGCTGCTGGGGGGTAAGAAGTGGTATGTGAAGGGTTTAAGCAAGCAGGCTGTATGCTTTCCTTTGCTGAGGGACACAATGAGAGATATTGTCTGTATTATGGGAGGCTCCTATTATGGGCTTATTTGAGACCAAAGACCAAGGGACACAAGTTTAAGCTTAAGATCCCCACAAACCATAGTGAAAGCACACATTTACAGCTTGCATGCAGCCAGGAGACACGTGGTGGCATGAAACAATACTGAGCCATAGGAGGGTGGACACTGGTGTCTGTTCATACCAAGGAGTAAAGACTGTGTAGGAGACAAAGGTTGCTGCTTGAGCAATCGGCATACTACGAGTAAGACTGCAGTCATCTGGGATCTTAACATTGTGTGGTTAGGCTAGAAGAAGGTTACATTGTGCTAGACCACATGGCATTACCTCCCAGAATCTGCAGGTAACATTAAAGTAATAAAATATGATGGTTTTGTACAACTGAGCTGTGTGCTTTTATGTACAAAATTTAATGTTTGTCTGAGGTGCTTGTAGTATTTTAAGCATTTGATACTCGTAAGATTCTAAATGTTTATAGACATAAGTCCTGGAAACATTTGTTGGGATGAAAATTGTCATGCATAATATACATCTGCTCATCTAAAATAGTTGAATGTACTGTGAACCATTTGTGTCAGCACTTACAAACACAACTAAGGTAGAAACTGTGGAGCAGAGTCCTCTTTGAGAAGCTGATAAGTTATCTGGTTAAGTAGTTCTAGAGCAAGTCCTCCCTGCGAAGAAAATAATCAACTGGTTAAGTAGCTGTGGAGTGGTGTACTCCCTTGAGAAACTGATAGTCACTGGTTAAGTAATTCTCTAAGAACCTGCCATAGTTGCATGGAGACCACCTATTAGGATAATTTTTGTTATTGCAATTGTAGTTACACCATCCAGGCAGCAAACAGCAACTTGAAGAAGTGTGGGAGAAGCAAGACCACATGGATAATCAGGAGTTCAATCCCAGAACATTTTTTCATTTGCATGGTAAGTATTGTGAATTTCAGTGACTCTTAACTTCCATGTTGTTGTGCTAATAATATAATGCACAACACACACAAGGGTCAATCAGATAGCATGGAGTATTACACAGTTGTAATTGAGCATGCAAAAGTATAATAAATAACAAAAAGGGTCAGTCAGAAAGTATCAGCAATAATTTGTCTGAATTTTTTATTCTGTTGGCCACGCCGTTATTTGCACATGCATGTGTAAGCATTGTTGTAGTTGCTGTGACTCAGGTTCAAACTGTGTGATCAGTTGTTGACACATGATACCAGTGTTAATGTGGCTACTCCCCTTTCCATATGCACTGAAGAAGAGCAGCATGCTGTGATCTGTTTTATGTGGGCTGAAGGTGTATTATGGGGCAGAAATCTATATTCTATGTCAGTGAAGTGTCCATGATTGGATTAAATATTTCAAAAGAGGTCACACAAGTGTCACAGATGAAGAACAGTTAGTCTACAAAACCACATCCACTATTGCTGACAATGTTCAGAGTGCATATAACATGGTTTTGAAAATAGGTGTGTGACCATTGGTAAGGTAGCGGCCTATCTGTGTATCTGTAATGGTTCTGCCCTTGAAATCATCCATAACAACACTGGCTTTCATAAACCTTCCAAACCGGCTTACGGAAGAACATATCATTTGGAAATCTGTCAGCACCTTTTGAATTGAAATCATGACAAGGTGATGCCTTTGTAAGATGCATCATTACTGGGGACAAAATATGGATCTACCACTCTGAACAATAGAGCAAATGCCAAAGCCTAGAATGGAAATATCCCACATTACCTGTCAAGAAGATGTTCAGGACACAACAAACAGCAGGAAAAGGGATCCTTACAGATTTTTGGGACTTGTAGGGGCCAGTACTGTGGAGACAGTTCAGCAGTAAACAGTACTCATCAGTGTGACATGCTGTGGGACAAGCTGAAGCCAGCAGTTCACAGCAAATACCAAAATTACTGTTGACGGGTGTAGTGTTGTTGGATGACCAGACTAGCCCACAGTCACTAGCCCACACTGTTGAAACTTCACATCAACTGAAGTTTGAAGTTTTAGAGCATCTTCCATACAGCCAGGACTTCACTTCTGTGGACTGGCACCTTTTTGATCCACTCAGAGAGACATTAAGAGACCATCGATGCACCAAAGGCCAAGCAGTGAAGTAAGCGGTGCATGCCTGGCTCATTGCCCAGCCAAAAACCTTTTTGTCTGAGAGCATACAGAAGCCTCTCCAACATTTGACTAAATGTACTAGTAAGTTAGGTGACTGTATGGAAAAATTGTGCTCAAGGAAATTCACTGTTGCTGTTGTATTGATTTTGAAATATATAACTTATTTTCTTTTATTAAACCTGCTAAATGCACACATTTTATGCATAATCATATACAAGGTGTGATCAAAATGTTCAGAGACTGATTTTTTTACTCGGCTGTGGGTACACTTCGGGACACCCCTATTTGCAGGGTGGTGACCAAGAACTCCCTCTCTCCCTGGGACAAGGGATGGTCCCAGCGCACCACTCAGTCCTTTGTGAGCTTTGGTCAAAGAGAGTCGTTTACCTGCGCCTTGTTATTCTCACTGCCAAACAGAAGGAATGGCGCTTGTCTGTGGCAAAAAACATGCTGCAGGAAGCAGAGTCAGATGAAAACTTTATGGGGCAAATCATCACGGGCGACAAGACGTGGGTCTACGAGTATGACCCGGAGACAAAACGTCAGTCTTCGCAGTGGAAGTCTGCTGATTCCCCGAGGCCAAAGAAGGCGCGCCAGGTGCTGTCAAAAGTCAAAGTCATGCTCATTGTTTTCTTTGATATGGAGGACATTGTTCATTATGAGTACATTCCACAAGGCCAAACTGTAAACCAACAGTTTTATCTACAAATTTTGAGACATCTGAGACTTGCTGTTTCTTGCAAGAGGCCACAGAAACGGGCGGCGGGGTCCTGGACGCTACATCATGACAATGCACCAGCGCACACAGCACATTCCATCCAGGTATTTTTAGCAAGTCATGATATTCCTGTCATTCAGCTCCCCTGACATGGATCCGTGTGACGTTTGGTTGTTCCCCCAATTAAAAACGGTGTTGAAAGGGAAGAGATTTGAAGACATTGACACAATTAAGAAGAATGTGATGAGTACGCTGAACAGCATTCCAAAAGACTCTTTCCAAAAATGTTTCCAGCAGTGGCAGGACCACTGGAAGCAGTGTGTCAGCTCACAAGGAGAGTATTTTGAAAATTATTGAATATTTTTAGCCATTAGCAATAAATTGTAATTTTCACTCACCAAGTCTCAGGACGTTTTGATCACACCTTGTAGTTTATGAACACTCCAACATAATTTGGTGCTATGATACTATTTTCAGGGAACTCACACCAAGTTCTTTAAAAACCATCTAAAATATACTGCATTGCATTCGTAATGTTTGTATGTATAGGATATCTCAGCCAGGCTCAGTCTGTAGATTGATGGTCTGTATAATTGGTTGTACATTAAAATAATATGTGTATATTTTATCATCTTCACATCAGAAAAAAACAGTTGAATATAAAATTCGGTTATAATTCTGTTATTTTTGATTTGTCGTAGCATATTTAATTTGCATATACATTCATCGTGTGATCCAGTGTGTACTGTGTCCTAGAATTATCATTGTACATTAGTTAAATTAAATTATATACTATACCAGAAATATATGACATGGAATTTTGTATGATGTATGTTAGGACTTATCTTGTATGACTGCATAGAGTATGCATATCACCATCATCCATATGTGCACATAGATTCAGTAAACAGTTTACTCCCGAACATACCACAACAGAATTCAAACAAGGTAAGTCCTAACATACATCATATGAAATTCCACGTCATGTATTTTTGGTACAGTATACAATCTAACGTATTTGATATTTCTAGGACATATTCTACATTGGATAACATGATGGATGTTTGTATACATGGATGAAATATTCTGGGACACTTTGTGTTGTTCATTTCCACACGTTGAAAGCACTGTTTTGTATAAAAACTGACTAATGCACACCTATGTTATTCATGCCACTTTATTAGCACTGTGTTATTCCAACATGTTTTGGCCCTCAGAGGGCCATCTTCAGGGAGTGCGACTGATACATTTTCACAGCCATATTAACAAAATAACTTATTTAAATGCAGTAATCTGCATATCACATTCCATACTACAAACACAATATGTCACTTTTTCAACCAGGAATTCTTACAGTACTAATTTATATGACAGTAGTGGGATACACGTGGGCCGGGTAGCGTAGTTGGTATAGCGACTGGCTACGGCTGGATGATCCGGGGATCAAATCCCAGTGGGGGGCAAGATTTTCTGCACCTGTCCAGACCAGCTCTGGGCCCCACCCAGCCTCCTGTACAATAGGTATGTGGTCTTTTCCAGGGCTAAAGAGCGGCCGGGGCATCTTCACCCCGTTCTAGTGCCGTGGTCAAGAAAGATTAGATCTATACCCCTACTTCCCATATGGGCCGTATGGCCTGTACAGAGCCTCAGTGCCTGTGCAAGGGTGCACTTTACCTTTACCTTTTTAGTGGGATACACAGCCTTACTTGTGCCTCATGCAATCTAAATTATGTGTGGTAAACTGGTCAAAGCCTGAAGCACTGTTGTTTTGAATGTGTACAGTATATTTGATACAGCAATCCACAATCAGCATATACCAATTATATTCTGCAACATGCACCTGAATTTGGTCCCATACAAAATACTCTGACATTAATACACCGAGCCTCTAAGGGATTCCTTATGGACGTTACAGAACAATTTTTTATGCAGAAGTATGACCATGAACATAATCTGATTCTGGAACAAATACCAGGTGAAAACAACCATTTGTTTACTTTACAGCACACAATTATGTCACCCTCACAGCCTGCACTAGTTTTTGATTCTGCTGTGATGCTTTATTCATGTAGCTGTCACATAACATAGTACATGATGCTCAATAAACTGGTATGCATTAACTTTTGTCATACCTTAATAATGTATAATGATTTTAAATTGTATGTCTATTACATTTTAATGTTCAATGTAATTTTACTTGTAAATATGTTTGGACTTCCAGAATTTTACGTCTGGTACATATTTTATTAATCTGGCTATTAAAATGTATTGGTCATACTCTCTGAAGATGGCCCTTTCAATGCTGAAACATGTTGGAGTAACACAGTTCTAATAAAGTGGTGTGAATAATGTAAGTAAGCATTAGTTGATTTTTATATGAAATTGCCACAACACAGCAAGAAAAACAGAATTTTAAGTGAATTTTATATTCCTCTGTTTTATACGTACATGAAGGTGATCAAAATATATGCAGAATATTTTAATTAATAACCAGTTATATAGACCATCACTCTGTAGATTGACCCTAGCTGAGATATGCTGTATATATATATTATGAATGCAAGGAAATATTTTGTAGATGATTTTTAAAGAACTTGTTGTGAGCTCCCTGAAGATGGGCACTAGCACCAAAACATGTCGAAGTGTTAATACACTATATGAATATGTATATTATGTGTGCATTTGGTTAAGTATAAGAAGTAAGAAAGATTAAAACTGCATGGAATGAACAACTTTAAAATATTTAAAAAGTACATTCTTAGCAACATTCTAGGAACCTAATCATGTTTTGTCTATGTGGGTTGCCTTCAGGAGGCACATTTTCCAAACACAGAGTCACTATTTATATGTTGTTACATTTCCTTAGTGTCAGAATCACTGTAATATCTAACTTTTGGGCAAAGGTAACAATACAGGAAATCTTCTTGGACAGACAGATGCATCAAGTTGTGAAAATTCTCCAGCTTTTCAGAGGCTGACTCCATCCCCCATCTTCAGGGTGCTGCTGATGACTTGATGCCCTGCTGTCCAGTGTATGTACCTGGCTTCAGGGAAAAGTGTGAGCCAGTCCAGTTAGTGGACAGAGTCAAGAGATCATTGAACTTGAACTAGGCTGTCTATTGATGGCTGTGCAGATTGTTTTATTATATTGATTATCAGGTGCCATGTTCGGCTTAACACACAGCCAGCTTTTCTATTGAAGTTTCTGTAACATAATTGTATCTGTGTTAATTTTGTCACTATGTAGGTGGTTGTCATGGTCAATCTGTGTGTTTTTCGAAATTGAATTTTGTGTCCTAGATTGACCAGGACAACCACCTACATGGACCACATGGTGACAGAAGTACCAGTTACACTATTACATCCCATAAACTTCAACAGAGGGCTGGCTTCACATTCAGCCAAACATGGCAGCCGATAGTCAATGTAATGAAACAATCTACACAGCCGTCAATAGATAGCCTAGGCCAAGTTCATCAGTCTCTTGACTCCCTTCAGTAGGCTCACATTCCATCCCAATCCCCATGCCTGATTCAGGTATATATGTCAGACAGCACGGCATCAAGTCGTCAGTAGCACCCTGAAGATGGGGACAGAGGCAGTCCCTCAAACTTTGGAGAATTTTCACATCTTGATGCAAGTTTGCCCAAGAAGATATTATTGAATTCTGACACCATGAAAGCTCCAAGACATAAAGGTAAAGGTAAAGCAGTCCCGTTACAGGCCTGGACAGGCCCAGAGGGTTCCAGGAAGTTAAGGTTCCCAGATTTCCTGACAACGGCACAGGATGGTGGTAGGTTGTCAGCCTTACGCACCGGCCGCCTTTACCCCCAGGAAATACTTGTGGTACTCATTTCTGTTAGAGGCTGAGTCGACCCCAGGGCCATAGTGCAATCGGAAGGACTTTATGTCAATGAAGAATCCACTGACACCAGCTGGGATCGAACCAGCGACCTACCGATTTGTAGCACAGCACCTTAACCACTGTGCTACCGCGGTCCCCAAGACATAAAGGTGTCAATAATTAACCATCAAACACAATTGTGTAGTTTAAAAACCACAAGCTGAAAGTTGTTCTACTGTGATTTCAGAGCATTCATTTTTCCACAGTACAACAAGTTAATTTACAAAAGCTCAATATTAAAAGCTTTAAGAGCACACTGCCTACCAATTTGATACTTTCTAGTTACCAAAGAAATGTAAGGTACAAAGACTTGTGTAGCATGATTTTTCTCAGGGTGGAAGAGGAAATGTAATATACAATTACATACATTTTAATTAGAGTTTCAGGCTGTGCCTTATAATTAGTAATGTTTTTTCATCCACCTTTATTTCATAGCAAATATGTTAATGATATAATAGAAAGTTGGTTTTGACTTTAGCATATCCAGCAGATGACTGTCAGTGTTCAGTGTTTGGTTTTGGTATGTTACAGATCTTGATGGTAATGGATTTTGGGATCCGGATGAAGTGAAGGCCTTGTTTCTTAAGGAACTAGATAAGATGTACACTCCAGGTGCAGCAGAGGATGACATGCGGGAACGCATCGAGGAATTAGAACGCATGAGAGAACATGTATTTAAAGAGGCAGATACAAACACGGATGGGCTTATCAGGTGATGGGATCCAGTTCACACGTCATTTTGGAGTCTGGGTGTCAGTACATCCTGGGAATTTTAGATTTCCTTTACAAAGTAAAAAAAATATGCTTTATGTGATAGTCATGTATATTCATCTGTCTGCCTGCCTGCCTGCCTGTGATGTGCTGTTAGCACCTAAACTGATAGATTTGTTTACAGTATGGTGCACTTTCACGAAAACTGAATTATATTGGCTTATAATGAAGTCCACTTTACTTATAGAATGTTGTGTGGTACGTTATAGGGTACATTCTTTCCAGTATTGTTTTTTTTTTTTTGGTTCAATTTTGTTTTGTTTGTTTGTTCTTTGTTAGGCATACTTCACTTGAAATGGCCTTCACTAGTCTGGGTTGGTACACGGTGTAGGTCCCATAGTCAAAGGTTCAAGCAGCCTCATTCTTGAACTGTTGGACCACTATGTTGTCCCAACATGTTGGTAATCAACTACTAACCTCTGCTGTGTAACATCTCAGAAGAGTGAAGGTCTCATCTACACCATGACAGAAGACCGAATGAAATCTCATTTGCAACATTTTCTCGGTATGATTGGGTGTATTGGCCTTTGAAATGATGATTGAGGGCTAGAAATACTTCATAAAACATCTATGGATTTAACCACATTTGATAAGTGTGGTTACATTTTAAACTGTGGAGTTGCAAACATTTGTAGTGTCAAAACATTCATGGCATGTTATTTAACTACAGCTTTAGATAACTGAACTGATTTCTCCCTTAATATCAAAGGGTAAACAGATGAAAACAAAAAACTTCTAGCATAACTGTTTACTAAAACTAAATATCACAACTACAGCAACATGTTTTTGGCTTGATATGTCAAGACACCAGGCCGTATCTGGAATCATATAAAACTGCATTATATTAAGTGATTTTTTTAATGATTTTCATCATATATGTTATTATCATTAGTTGCATATTGAAATGAAGTTTGAAAGTACAGTAAAACATGCTTGAGATTCCCCCACTTAAGAAATTTTCCTACCTAAGAAGTCCGAATAGTTTAATACCCAATTCCTCCATGTTATTAACATGTATGTTGCCTTTTTAATATGTTTTCTGCTTACAGAGTATGAAAATTTCACAATGCAGTAAATTTTTTTTACCACTTAATACTTTTTAAAATCAAAATCTTTACAAAGTATGATTCAATTTTTTTCCAATATGCTGTAGCAGATTAATGCTGTCAGGTCATAAACATTTGTCTGAAATGTCATCTTCACCAGAGATGAGAGGTACAGATAATCAGCTCATTGTTATAAAAAATCCATGGAAACATAAAATAGGATATGACATCACATTGCAACAGCACTGTCATCAAGTGTTACACGTGCATTTCACACAGCATGACACAAGGTCATGGCCTGTGCTTAATTTACGTCACTTATTAGAATGGGCTTAATGGAATATGTTGTGACTCGGCCGTTTTGTTTAAATTTCTGCAATATGATGTGTCCTGTTTGCAGAATTTAATTTATGTACTACTTATGTTCATTTCAAATTGCATACATGTGTCCAGTTCCCCCCCCCCCGGTAAAGCCTTTAATTACTAAACATGTGGTCAGCATGGCTACTTCATCAAAAACAACATAAAGAGATGTTGGATGTTACAAACATGATGAATGCTACTTAAAATTCTGTTGCAAAACAATCATGTAAGAACTTTGCATTTTGTATCAACATAAAATACAAGCCACGGTAGTGAAGTCTGTACGTGAAAAGCTGAGTTGGAAAAATGTGAAGGGCAGCCAAATGTTGTAGGTAGAATCACTGTTTATGGAGTAGTTCTAGCAAGAATGTACTCTTCATTTACTAGTTATGCAAAAAAAATGTGTTCCAGAATGTGTCGGAATCACTAAAGTTTTCATGGCAAAAAAATAATCATTTTATATGGAATTTGTCTAGAATAGTATTTGAGTAAAGAGAACATCAATTTGAATGCACAAGTTGGCTCTCTAACCTGCCATGAGCAGCTGTTTCTTCCCTGGGAATGACCTGGTACCCACTGTATAGGAGGCTGACTAGGCCCCAGGGGCAGTCTGGATGGGTGCAGAAAATCTTGACCCCACTGATATTCAGTTTGCAGACCATCCTGGTATAGCAGTTGATATACCAGCTGTTCTGTCCCAGCCCCATTGGAATACTGCATTGTAAAATAATATTTTTTTGCTGCGTAAAGAGAAAAAACCAACTTGATGCCACTTATTTTATTATTTATTCAATACTCATTCATTGCTCAACATGTTTCGGCCGTTAATACGACCATCTTCAGGAGTCTGCGACTAACTGG
>Ga0123355_10006084_pt1 | contig 17792 bp, 16 predicted proteins | sample TergutEmb28metaG_3_FD_89872 | JGI IMG/M metagenome (GOLD analysis project Ga0123355, IMG submission 89872) | Embiratermes neotenicus P1 segment gut microbial communities from Petit-Saut dam, French Guiana - Emb289 P1 | ecosystem: Host-associated > Arthropoda: Insects > Digestive system > Gut ... | reverse complement strand
CACAGCAACGCCCACCACATCCACACCCACCGCATCCACGGCCACCACATCCACACCCACCACATCCACGGCCACCACATCCACGGCCACCTGCGCCGCCGCCTGTTCGTCCGATTGTTAGGCATAGGGACCATGGGCCTGAGCCATATGTTGTGGATATAGCCCAAGCGGCCCAGCAAAACAATGATTACCGTACCACTCTGTGGACAGGAGAGCACCTACAGCTTACTCTTATGACAATTCGGCCAGGTGAGGATATTGGCCTAGAAGTACATCCAGATGACGACCAATTCTTGTTTATAGTAGAGGGCCAGGGCATTGTGCAAATGGGGCCGTCACGGCGCAATCTTACATTCCGCCAACCTGCCTTTAATAATTCCGCCATATTTATACCTGCCAGAACATGGCACAATGTCACAAATATTGGAAGAACGCCTATGCGCTTGTACAGCATCTACGCCCCGCCTCATCATCCCCGTGGGACAGTGCATCACACAAAAGAAATAGCAGAAAGAATGGGAGATTAAGGCCTATTTCCAATGCCTACCATGAGCTGTTTTGGTTTGACTGAGTGTTACATCTGTGTTACATTTAGGGAAATTTAGCAATAAATATCAATGTATGACTGTGTTCTACAAAATACACCAACCGGTTTTGATACTTCTGGTAAACCTTTTCATGCTTGGTTGGTGAAGCTGCCCTTAATGGGCATTAGGAGGGGTTACTAATGAAACTACGTAGGATGTTGCTTCTTTTGCTTGCAATGCTTGTTTTCATACCGGGGGTGCTGGTGCTTGCACAAACCAGGCCAACACCGGTAGAGCAAATTCACGCAGGTATGTTCCCAGTAGGCTCTGAACAGCGAGTGGAATATGCCGCAGCATTAAATGTTCGCAGAGGGCCTCACCCACGGTATGCTGCCTTTACTCATCTGACAAGAGGCACAGTGGTGACGGTGCTTGAGTATAGAGATAAGTGGATTCGTGTTAACACATCTGCCGGGGAAGGCTGGATTTATGCAGGCTACCTTTCCAGAGAAATGGCTGCTGCCCCTCCTCGGGCACCGGGTACAGGCACTACCGGTGGTGCGGTAGCGGCAGGTAATCGCACGCCTCAGCATTTGCTTCGGGCGGAGCTATTTCCCGTTAACTCTACGGCTACGGTAGACTTTGCTTCTCATGTTAATATCCGCCGGGGCCCTGCCAATTCCTATGCTGCATTTACCCATTTGGCCAGAGGCACTACCATTACTGTGCTGGAATACAGGCTTATGTGGGTTAGGGTTGACACCGCAAGCGGCCAGGGCTGGATATTCTCCGGCTTCCTTTCCAATGATGCTGTTGTGGCTGCCAGGGCCAATGCTACAACCCCTGGTACCACACCTGCAACAGGCCTTGGCACCCCCACACCCCATGCTCAACTTCGTGTGGAAAACTTCCCTAACGGCTCTACTCATACAGTTGATTATGCTCTTTTCTTGAATGTACGCAGAGGCCCAGGCACATCTCATGCCGCCTTTACAAATTTGGCCAGAGGTACAGAAATTACAGTGCTTGAGTTTAGGCAGGGTTGGGTACGAGTAAATACCCCCCAAGGAGAAGGCTGGATTTACGCTGCATATCTGCGGCGGCCATAGTTAAAAATGTGCCCACATTGCGGGAAGCGTTTGCCCCCTGGCCGGAGCCCTTGCCCTAATTGCAGCAAGGGCCTCCGGGCAACGCCTGAGCGGAAGATTCCGATTGTTACCGCCATTATTGCCATTGTATTTTTTTCTGTGGTAGTATTTGGCGCAGCATCTGTTATTATTGCCCGCTTTTGGGATGAAGCCGAAGGCGATGTGGGCCTTCATTTGAATGGGACTTGGGAAATAGAAAGCCCAACCTTTAATGACGAGTTTATTACCTATGTATTTGCCGGTGATTCCTTTTCCAGTGTCACCGAAACTATGATTTTTAACGCCAGTGCCGATGATTTGGAAAATATCAGGGAGTTTCACAGAGTCCATAGCGGTGCTAGGGTTGAGGCGGTAAGTGCCGGAGATGGGAATTATTCTATACGCATAACCGCAGATGGAACCTTTACTTTGGATGGCAATAGCATATTGCTTGTGATGGGTGATGATTTGATTAGATGGCTGTCTTTTTATTGGGATGGCGAGGCTGTTATTATTAATGGTGATAGGTTTCTTAGGCAGTGAAATTAATTTTCCTCACATGTATCGCTTATATTGCATGTGCCTTCGCGGAGTTGCGCCGCCCGCCGCTTGTTTAGCAACGCTCCGCTATACATAGCCCAGCAAAGTCCAACCCCGGCACCTAATAGTGGCAGGAGAAAAAATTGTGGAAAAATAAAGTATGAGGCGGCATAGGCAACAACAAATATACCCAATACCACAACCCACCACATGCACATTTTTTGCATTTTTACGTATTTTTCCGCCATGCTGGTGCTGTCGGTATATATTGGTTTTGTGCCAATGGGTGCTTTAAAATAGTGGACATTGTCTATGCTGGTGACATATTCCCAGTCGCTCCCGTTGAAAATTTCAATATATTGTTGAAATCCTTCGTCTTTAGCCTCTATATCCGAAAAATCAATGGCATAGGTACATCTATCTGTCTTGTCTGCGCGGAATTTGTAATAGCCCCATTTGCTTACTTTTTCTAGGGTATATCCTTGCGCGGCCATGTCCTCTAGCATTTGTATGTCTTTGCTTTCGCAATGGGCTAATCCATTTCCATATTTGTATCTATATTTCTTCATGGGCGCCCCTCCGGTTTTCCTTTATTGCGTTTCTGCCATATAGGGCATAGCGCTCTCTTTTTTTGATTTCTATCTTTAATGTCTCGTAACCATTGTCTGTGAGGCCGTATACTTTCTTGTTGCCGTCATCCTCTAGTAATTGTATAAACTTGGCCTGGGTCAATTTTTTTAAAGTGGTGTATAAGGACGCTGGGCCTATGCTTACGTTGCCCTCTGTTACTTCTTCAATTTTGTTCATGATAAGATAACCGTGGCAGGGGGTGGTTAGGCTTACTAATACTAGATATGCCAAGTCTGTTAGCTGGCCTTGTTGATAATAATCCTGCTTTGGCATGGCTTTACCTCAATGTGGAATTTGGATATATCGTTTATGGATATAGTGTATCATTGAACGATATGTTCTGTCAATACCTAAATTGTTCTGTCTTACTAAAGAGATAACTCCTTTTTTGCGTTTACATAATTTGTCATATAATTTTATCCCCACGCAATTTTTCCGACATATTCCCCTACCCCACTATGCCTATACTATCTCTCGAGGCTACTTGTTTTTACGAAAGATGGAGGCATACTATGACCCTATATGCAGACTTGTTGTTTTTGGTCAATTTTATTATGAATGGCTTTGTGTTGTGGCTTGTTTCCAAGCTTTTGCGGCAAAAACGCAAGGCCCGGTGGCTTGTGCTTGGCAGTGTTGTTATGGCGCTTTTGTATACGCTTTTGCTGATTATTGAGCCACTACGCTTTCTTAATATTGCCCTTGCCTCTGTTGTGATTCTTGCGGCGGGGGTTATGGTGGCCTTTTACCCGGCGGGGGTGAAGCATTTTCTTAGGCTTATGCTTGGGGCTTATGGTATTACCTTTGCGGTGGGTGGCCTTGGGATGGCGCTTTTTTATCTAACGGATTTGCCCTACGCCATATACTACATAGCTGCGGACCTGGACGGCTTTAGGCGGGCGGTATCTTGGCAGCTTGTACTTGTGGGTATGGTGGTTAGTTATGGGCTTATTAAGCTTACTATGCGGCTAATAGAGGCCCAGACAATTAAGCGGCAGATGCTTATGAATATCATGGTCAGCATGAACGAGAAGTATATTTTTTTTGACGCATTGGTGGACACGGGGCATAGCCTACGGGAGCCTCTTAGCCAGTCGCCGGTTATTGTTGCGGAGTTTGAGCAGGTGCAAGAGTTTTTGCCTGAGGGGCTGCGTGGGCTGTTTAACGAGGGCAACGAAAGCAATTTGTCTAGTGTGCTGGATGGTCAAGAAGGGGCTTTTTATCAGCGGATACGGATGATTCCCTTTACCAGTATTGGAAAGGCCAGTGGGATGCTGATAGGCTTTAGGCCTGACCGGGTGATGGTGGGTACAGAGACTTCCCGGCAGGATGTTGTTATTGGGATTTATAATGATAGATTGACACCAGATGGGCGTTATCAAGGGCTTGTTAGTCCTGAAATATTGGTGGCATAGTGTATGAATTAATATTATTGACCGGGGGTGCTTAGCCTATGCTGGCAAATCTCTACACAAAAGCGCGAGATATGATTTATGATGCACTAGGGATACTGGAGCGAGACACCGGGGATTGCAGCATTTACTACATAGGCGGCAGTGAAATTCTTCCTGCGCCTTTGGCCGCAGACGAAGAGGCGGAATGCCTTTCACTGCTGGGCTCTGAGGATGATGCAAGGGCCAAGGCTACGTTAATCGAGCGGAATCTGCGGCTGGTGGTATACATAGCCCGGAAATTTGAAAACACCGGTATCAACGTAGAGGACTTGATTTCTATTGGGACAATCGGGCTTATTAAGGCCATCAACACCTTTAGAACCGACAGGAAGATTAAGCTGGCAACCTACGCAAGCCGCTGTATCGAAAATGAAATCCTTATGTACTTGCGGCGCAATACCAGGGCCAAGTCTGAGATATCTATTGACGAGCCTTTAAATATAGACTGGGAAGGCAATGAGCTGCTGCTTTCTGATATTTTAGGCACCGATGTGGATATTATATCCCGAGACTTAGACGATGCCGTGGATAGAGAGCTTTTGAATACCGCCCTAGATAAGCTGTCTAAGCGGGAGAAAAGGATTGTAGAGCTTAGGTTTGGGCTATATTCTGGCGGGGAAGAGAAAACCCAGAAGGAAGTGGCGGATTTATTGGGGATATCTCAGTCTTATATTTCTCGCCTTGAGAAGAAGATTATTGGACGGCTTAAGAAAGAGATGAACCGGATGGTGGTGGGGTAAAAGCCCGTATAAAAGAGCATTTTAACCACGAAAAGCACGAAAAGCACGAAATAAAGCATGGCAGAGCTAAGTCATTCGATGTAATCGACTAGCTTGCAGGCTTGTTTTCGTGCTTTTCGTGTTTTTCGTGGTTATTTTCTTATTAAGAATGCCTCTATTTAACGGATGAAAGTTTCCCATCAGTTGATTTTTTCAACCAAAATCAACTACAAATCCATTGATACCTACGCCGTTAGTAAGTATACTCGCAATAAGGGAAGGGAAGCTTATTACGAGGAGACATTTATGAACCCAATCAACCTAGCCCGCACCATTACAAATAAACGCCGGGAAAAAGGCCTAACTCAAGAGGACTTAGCCAGCTTTGTAGGGGTAACAAAAGCCTCTGTTTCAAAATGGGAAACGGGCCAAAGCTACCCGGATATTACTTTACTGCCTCAGCTTGCTTCATTTTTCAACATTAGCATAGACGAACTCATGGGCTATGAGCCACAAATGTTAGACGAGGATATCCGCAAGCTATACAAGGAGTTGGCGATAGAGTTTACAATAAAGCCCTTTGATGAAATAGTTGCCCGCTGCCGGGATATTACTAAAAAATATTTCTCTTGCTACCATCTGCTGCTACAGATGGGTCTGCTGTATATCAATTATGGTTACTATACCGTCCCCGGCCTAGACGAGGAGCAAAAAGAGGCTATTGTTATAGAGGCAAAGGAGCTATTTCTTCGTATAAAAGAGCAGAGCCATGATGGGGAGCTGATACATCTTGCTACTCATTTGATAGCAACATGCGACCTTATCCTTGGCAACCCCGAAGATGTAATTGACCTGTTTCAAAATAAAAGCATAACCCACCACCTAGGAGACGATGCATTACTGTCCCAGGCGTATCTCATGGTTGGGAAAGTTAAGGAAGCGAAGAAAGAGCTGCAAAACAGCCTCTTTGTAGACATAATAGGATTGATAGGGGTTGTTCCGTTATATTTGAATATTTGTGCCGATGACAGCGTGCATTTTGATGAAATATGCACGCGGACACTGGAGACAAGCCGTATTTGGAATATAGATAATCTTACGCCAGGGGCCACTCTGCCCTTTTATTTAGAAGCCGCAACCGGGTATATGGCCTTTGATTCTACCGAAAAAGCCCTTGCAATGCTGGAAAAATATACAGACCTTGTTACCGGTGATATGTTCACCTTTGAGGTAAAAAGAGATGCATTCTTCAACTTAATAAGCCTTCCAACAGATGACATCCCCTTTGCCATTGCAGAAATGCCAAGGGACGAAAAATCTATAAAGCAAAGTATTGTAGATGGTATGGCCAACAATCCCGCCCTGGCACCCCTCCAGGAAAATCAGCAATTTGTTAATATGGTAAGGAGGCTTAAGGCCAAATTGCTAGGGCACAGCTAATCCCATTGTCTTGTTTTTTTGGATGAACCCTTTTTTGATACTTTGGCAGAACCTTTTAACACCAGGCAATAGGCGGGTTTGCCGCCGTTGATAAGGTAATCTTTTTGCCTGACGGCAAAAACCGTAAAATCAAATCTGCATTAAAGCCTGCAGATTTAATTTTACTGATTAGGAGGATACAATGGACACAAGAACATTATTACTAGTACTATCCCCCCTCATTGTAATCAATGTAATACTAATGATTGCAGTGATAGTAAGCATTGCCCGTAAAACCATACCCTGGGGGCAAAAATGGCCGTGGTTACTACTTATTTTTGTAAGCACCTTTGGGCCAATAATTTACTTTGTGGTAGGGTCAAGGATACTAGACGAAAAATCTGCCGAGGGGAACGATAACCAATGAGCTACGCAGTTGAGACATTTGGCCTAACAAAGCGCTACAAAACCGCCCTTGCCGTGGACAATATTGATATTGCCATCCCCCAAGGCTGCTGCTGCGGCTTTTTAGGGAAAAACGGTGCCGGCAAAACCACTACTCTCAAGATGCTGGTGGGCCTAAAGCGCCCAACCAAGGGCAAAATCTCCATTATGGGGCATCAGCAGCACTTTGGCACTATGCCCGATATTTCCTTTGGCTATCTGCCAGATGTGCCAAGCTTTTATGGGTATATGACCGGGGCGGAGTTTTTGGATTTATGCGGAAGGCTATGCAATATGCCCACGGCCCAGCGTAAGGAAAGGGTCAAGGAGCTTCTTAAAAAGGTAGGCCTGGATAAAACCCGCACCCGTATAAGCGGTTACTCCCGTGGGATGAAACAGCGCCTAGGCATTGCCCAGGCCATGATAAATAACCCACCGGTGATTTTTATGGACGAGCCTGTGTCTGCCCTTGACCCAATCGGCAGGCGAGACGTGGTGGAAATTATCCAATCTATGAAGGACACAACCATTATCTTTTCTACTCATATCTTGGCAGATGTGGAAAACCTCTGCGACTATGTGCTTATCATAGAAAAGGGCAAAATCCTAGCAAGGGATTATATGTCAAACCTAAAAGAACGCCACGCCTCTGGCACGGCCAAGCTCCGGTTTTATCAGCCCCAGGATACAGCGGCTTTTATGGAGCACAGTGCTAAGCTTGAATATTTAACCGCTGACCGGCAGTCAAACCCCTTAGAGCTACTGCTCCATTCCAAAACCGGTAATATGCAGGAGTTGAGCCATGGGGTGACAAGTCTTTTGCAGGCTCATGGCATTGCAATGGAATACTTTGGCGCTCATACGCCACATTTGGAGGACATATTTTATGAAGTCATCGGTAAATAATTTTCGGGTTTTTGCAGGGAAGGAGCTTACGGAAAACCTGCGCGCCAAGAGGCTATTTGCCTTGGTTTGCATTTTTGTTTTCATAGGCATTTTGAGTGTGCTTACAGCCCGGTTTATTGGGGAGATATTTGAGCTTATTTTAAGTGCTGACGGGGGGACACCCTTTATAATAGAAGTGCCCGACCCTGTATGGACAGACAGCTACGCCCAGTTTTATTCCAACATTACAGAGATGGGGCTATTTGCCTATATTATGCTATTTATGGGGGCAATCCTTAAAGAGAAAAGCAGCGGAACCATCGACTTGATGATGGCTAAGGGGCTTACGGCCACGGGTTTTGTACTGTCAAAGTTTGCTGTTGCTGCGGTTTTGTCCTTGCTGGTGCTACTTGCTACTGTGTTGATGGTTTATGTGTATACTTTTGCGCTGTTTGAATATGGGGGCAATATTGGCAATGTACTACATGGAGCACTGCCCTTTGCTGCGTTTATGCTGATGATGCTTGCTATTACGCTTATGTGGTCGGCCATAGCAAAAAGCACAGCTATTAGCGCTGTGCTTGGGATTGGGTCGTTTTTTGCTTTTATCCCTTTAAATCTAATCCCATGGGTTGGCCGGTTTATGCCTGGTAGGCTTGTAAGCCATGGGGTTGCCCTATCTGCCGGGGGAAGTGCGCCTAATTTGGGCATTCAGATTTTGGTTGCATTGGGGTTTGGGGTTATTGCATTGTGGGTGGCTATTGTGGTGCTTCGGCGGCGGGAAGGGTAAAGTCTAGGAAATCTATGGCTTTTTTCCCTTCGTATGTGAAATATAGAGCTGTGATTTCGTCTTTTCCATGGAAGGGCCCTGTGTAGCTCGCCCACTCCTTGGAGGGTGAAATTGGGATTTTGGCGGCAGGCTCTTCGTCTATGCCGGTGCGTACTGCCATATAGCCCGTTCCCTTTCCACGTACAGTAACGGTTATTTCGTTGGGGCTTAACAAGTCAAAATACTTGAAAACCGCTGTTGCTCCGTCCCGCATATTTGATATATGCTGGTTTGACTTTGTAGCCTGAAGCCCAACTTCAAACAAAGCGACCATATCTCTATCCATCCCGTCTTGGGTAAAGGCGGGATGTTTTTTATTTTGCACCAAAGGGTGAGCACTAAAAACCCCACCCTCCTTAGAATATAGCTGGCAGGCAATACGGGCTTCATATTTACCACTGCCAAGTGGCCCATGAAAGCCATTGCTTGTCATTTGGGCTTGCAGAAATGTCCCCTCTGGTGTCATCTCAATTTCTGCGGCGCATACCTGGCGGGAGTACATATTTCGGTTTGTTTGACGGTGGTAGAGGATGTAGTATTTCCCATTTATCTCTACTAGGCTGCCGTGGTTGTTTCCTATATAGTTTTTTATGTGGCGGTTTGCTTTTGCGTTAAACCCGATTTTAAGCTGGCTTTCGGGCCTTATATCGCCGTTTGATATTAGTACGCCGCCATATGTGAAGCCGCCGTCTGGCCGGTGGGATATGGCATAGCATAGCTCATGAAATTGTACAGAGGAATATATAAGATAATACCGTCCGTTATACTTCCTTATAGAGCTTGCTTCGAAAAATTCATGGCCTTCAAAACCTGTGTTGGCCCCATTGTGCAAGGTTGGGAGAACATGCACCGGTTCAGCTTTTATTGTCATCATGTCCTTGGCAAGCTCCATACAAACCGAGGCTTTTTTCTTCTTTTTGTCGTGGCCTTGGGCCCTTGGGCCATTGCCGGAATATAGCCAAATTCTATCATCTACCAAAATAGCCGGGTCAAAGGGGATAGTGTCACCGGCACGTTCTCCTATTGGGGTGCCTTGCGTATCTTTTACATAGCCTAGAAACTCGTAGCTGCCTGCCGGGGAATCGCATACCGCAACCCCTATATTGCTGCCTTGGGATAGGCAATAATATAGATAGTATCGCCCGTCTGGGCCTTGGGCTACATCCGGGGCATACAATGTCATTTTGCCCTTTGTGTTGCTTGGGTCTTGGGTTCGCCTATATATTTCCCCTTCGTAGCGCCAGCTTGTTAGGTCGTCTAGTGGGGCCGAGTAGCATATATAATCCCCTAGGCAGAATTTATTTCCTCCAAAGCGGTCATGTGAGCCATACATATACAGCCTGTTTTCAAAGATATGAGGCTCTGGGTCTGGCATATATTCGTAGCTGGGCAAGATTGGGCCATAGCCTTCTTTATTCATATGCTTACGCCTCCACTGATACATGTACCGTCCCGCTGGCATTTAGCCCATCAGACCTTGCAGTTATTTGAATTGGGTCTTCCTTGGTTGCCCTAATTACCGCCATGGCTTTTCCGTAGTAGGTTGTAAATAAGCCAGTGGTGTAGCTTTCCTCTGTGCGGGGGTTGGCGCTGCCAAAGGCCAGCAACTCGCCGCCGGTAGCTTCCACTGTCAAGGTCATATCTGCATTGCTTTCCACTACACCGTTATCGCCAACCAACTCAATTGGAATAAAAGCAATTTCCCCAATGGGGATAGAGGCTTCCTCTGGGTTTACCTTAATTTGCATGTCTCCGGTAGCAGATGAAAGCTCTCCACGGCCTGTTTCATGGCCTGTCTTGTCATAGGCTATTGCTGTAAGCCTTCCAGGGGCGTATTTCACTTTATATGTTGCAACATATTCCTTAACCCGTTTTTTGCCAAGGCTTTTTCCGTTAAGCAGCAGCTCAATTTTATGGGCATCTGAATATACTTCTATAGTGGCAGTTTTGCCCTCGCAACCCCGCCAAGACCAACTGGGTATTGCGTTGGTGCCCCGCCATACGGCTTTGGCAGGTATGGTATCTCTAATAGGCTGTACCGCGATAATAGGGTTTTGGGAAGCCCCCCATACGGTTTTTGCAAGAAAGACTTCACCGGTAGGGTTGCCCAAGATATCAAAGGCCCCTGTATCTGCAAGTAGCCATGGATATGGCTTGTTAAAGCCCTTGCCGTCATCGGTATAGGCCCATGCGCCTATGCCGGCCTCCCCAATATAATCCCATGCTGTCCACATAAAATCCCCAATTAGATAGGGGTATTTTTTCACCATGGCCCAGTTTTTTGCTATATCCTGGGGGAAGGTTTCTGACCCAACGATTATGCGATTGGGGTTTACCTTGCCTTCCAGGGGATATCGGCCAGAGGTATAGTTATAGCCTGCTATATCCAGGGCATCCAGACATGGCTTTGTAAGGGCGTTTACCTTTTCTGAGTTGGAGGCCTTGTTCATCCCCGTGCCTACCATTGAGGTCATCATGTTGAACATAGTGCTGTTCATTTTACTCATGTCCTTGGCTTCCTGGTTAAGGCCTCCCCCTTCCTTGTAAATTGGGTTGCCCTTGGCAGAGCGGCTTATTACAAATAAGTTTACCCCTGCTGTCACCGGGCGGGTGGTGTCTAAGCTGTGAAAGGCTTCTACCAGGGTCTTTGTTAGGTCTACACCTTTTTCTGTAGCCGGTTCGCTCATTTCGTTGCCTATTGAGTACATGATTACGCTAGGGTGGTTATAATCCCGGGCTACCAAGGCCTGTATGTCAAATAGATAATTTTCTTCAAAAGCAGCGGCGTAGTCATATTGGGACTTATGGGAATACCAGGTATCCCAGGTTTCGTCTATTACATACATCCCGGCCCGGTCGCAGGCCTCTAGCAGATATTCGTCGGCAGGGTTATGGGATGCTCTTATTGCGTTAAAGCCCGCTTCCTTTAGAAGCTTAACCCGCCGCTCTTCGGCCTTGAGATAAGAGCAGGCCCCCAGTATCCCGTTGTCTGAGTGTAGGCAGCCCCCTTGTAGCAAGGTTTCCTTGCCGTTTATAAACAGGCCCTTTGTGCTCCAGGTTATATGGCGGATGCCAAAGGTTTCTGTTACTTCGTCTGTTATTTGACCCTCATTGGTTAGGGTAATACGGCATTGGTATAGGAAGGGGTGCTGGTGGCTCCATAGCTTGGGGGTTTCTATTGTTAGCTCTATAGCGTCCCCGGCGCCCTTTGCTATGATGTCACCGTCGCTGATTTCTATATCGACAGTGCCGCCGGTATGGGTTGTTTCTATTCTAATTTTTGCCGGATTAATTGATAGAGTGGTTATCTTTACCCCTCGGTGCTTGATATGGTTTTTGTGGCCTATTAGCATAGTAACAGGGCGATATATCCCGGCTCCTGCGTACCATCTGCTATTGGGCAGCAAAGTATTATCAGCAGTCACCTTTATCACATTATCCTGGCCGTACTCAAGAAGGCCCTCTGTGCTTACGGTAAATTCCGAATATCCATATACACAGCCGACCGCCATTTTTCCGTTGATATACACAGCGCTATCCTTATACACCCCCCCAAATTGGAATACTATAACCTTATCCCGCCATTCCTCCGGCACATGGAAGGTCTTTTCGTATTCATAATATCCACCGGGGAAGTAGGCATGAGCACTACCTCCGGGGCTTTTAGGGTCCCGCTTTTCTGTAAAAGAGGCATCGTGGGGCAGTGTTACTGTTATTTTGTTTTGGAAAAGCCAGTTATCGTTAAAATCGTAGGCTTTCATAATATCTCCTTACTGGCCTCTGGCCATATATCTGTCATAAGCTGCCTGCCAGATATCCCGGTTTTCCTCTATACCAAAGGCCCTTAGCTGGCTTAGAAACTCTTCCCAGGTGGCTTCGTTGAGGGGGGTGGTGCCCATGATAAACATTGTCACCATCTGGTTTACATGGTCGGTTATATGAAGATTGTTGGTGGATAATATAGTGGACTCATCAATTGTAAGGGATAATTCGTCTGGAAGAGGATGGGTTATTGTATAGCTGTCCTGGGCGCTCCAGGCATCTTGGGCAATTATCATTTCTTCTGCCCGCACCTGATTTACATAGGAAATAGCCTGGATACCAGGGAAGCGGATACCGCTGATGGTGTCGAGGGCAATATCTCCCCCTACTTCGTCAAAATATGGATGGAGTACAACATTACCGTTGTCGTCAAACCAGTAGGAGCCTTCTGTCATCCCTACCATGGCCATTATAGTGTCGTGAGGTGCAATCTGGTCGGCTCTTAGGCCCAAGGTACGTAACCGGCCCCCTTCTTCTGAGTATAAAATATCCATTGCCGTAAGGAAGCGCCCGATATCCGGGTTTCCGGTGTAAACCGCATTGCCCAGGCCTTGGCCAAAGCCACCCTCGCTGCGGCGTAGCATATCCCGGTGGGTTATACCCGGTGCTATTGGGGATTGCATGGGCCGCACATCAAAGTACATCCCAAACTCCGGCATAGACATCCTATCCCCTAGGTGCATTCTCATACCAAACCACGCGCCTGCCGCCCCGCCAAATACCAAAGGCGGGTTTGGCATAAAGAACATATCTGTCGTGCGGCTTGCAAAATCCTGATGTATCCAGCCTCGCTCAAACCAATCCCGCATTGTGCTTACATATTTGAACATTGCAGGCTCTAGTATCCCGGCATAAACCGTGCCCTCCCGGATATAAAACAAGTGATACGCCCCAAAGGAGTTCATTAGCTCCCCAAAGTGAAGTATTCCATTTGCAGGGAGAACCAAAGGTGCCGAGTCTGCAAAGCCCGCCATTTCAAAGAAGGCCTGGAACAGAGGTAGCATGTATTCCCAGTCTGCAATAGTAGTTGGGGCCTCGTTGCCGCTTGGGAACTGTACATTGTCCCCTGTCATCATTTCCAGTATATCGTGGCGGTACATTAGGCCACTCCAAGGATATACCCTGTCATTGTTTATTGTGGGTAAGGTCAAAATACGCCCTTGGTCGTCAAATACGCCTCTTGCGATATTTGGGTCTTCCAGCATTGCGCTTAGGTTTGGCATATAGCTTAGCCACTGGGCAATATCTACTATTATGCCGTCATAGTATAGCTGGGGCACGCTGCCGGTGTAGACTGCCATGTGCATGGCATCTGTAAAGCTGCCTGTACCCATCATCAGGGCCAGAGAATCTGATTCTGTGCCCGCTACCGGCTGCTCGAACTGGAAGGATACGTTAAACCGGTGTTCCAGATATCTGTTTACTGGATTGTAGCTGTAGTCTGTGTAAAAATCGTTGTTGTGTGCAATCATCCACCAGGTATAGGTTATGTGCTCGTCTGTGCTGGTGCCGTTTTGGCCCTCTGCTTGGCCGCGGTTACAGGCTGCCAGCAGCCCCAGTGATGCAAGTATGCATAGGGTTAGTAATAATTTTTTCATAATAATACCCCTTTCCCATGTTGGTTTTATGTTTATAGGGCAATCTTAAATCCAGTCCCCTTTGGGATATATCGGATTTGGCTCATTTTTGTTGAATATACATCATTAATTATTTATACTTGGAAGGTGCATGGCTTCAAGGTCGTTTTTTTGGATGAAAGCATTAGGAGGCACAATATGACAGAGCTAATATATTTCCTAGAGCGGATATACCGCATGACAGGTATCCCAATACGCTGCTTAGACTCTGCCACAATCCTATTCAGCAGAGGATATGAAAACCACCAAGACCCCTTCATGCAAGACCCACACATCCAAAAAACCCTTGACGCAAAGCTAGGCGATGGCCCAATCCTAGAGTTTGAAGATGAAATATTTTTATATGGCGCAATACATGACCACACGGGCCACAATATCTATGCAGGCCCTGTACTACTTGGTGAAGCAGACAATTTCCGCATAAACGCCTACGCCAGGCGGCACAACATAAATGGGGATATCAAGATAAAGCCCTCTAATCTAACACGCTTTACCTCCATGCTTGAGGCAATATATTTTGCAAGAAGCGGCACACTAATCCCCGAAACCGACCTTGCAACCATACCCTCCATAACCAAAACCCCAGTAAACACCTCCCTACAAGCCTATATGATGGACTCCACAGAAAGAGAAGCCCGCCGGTTTAGCTATACAGACGAAAAGCTATTTATGCAGCGCATCCGGGAAGGAGACTGGGAAAGTATTAAGGCCTATATGCTGGGCGCAACCATTTCCAACCTCTCCTCTGTTGACGAGCTGGTGGGAAAGGTGGCCCTAAACAAATTCAAGCACTTTGAATATATAGTATGCTCAACCATAACCCTAGCTTCAAGGGCAGCAATGGAAGGTGGAATGGATGCGGCAAGTGCCTATGCCCTGTCGGATTTATACTTCCAAAGGCTAGAGAAGGCCAAAAGCATAATAGAGATGCTGGCACTGCTTAAAGAAGTGCAACTGGATTATGCCCTAAGGGTGCGCAAGGTCCTGGACAAGCGCAATAAAACCTCCTATGTAGAAAAATGCAAGAGCTATGTCACAAAGCATCTTAATAAGCCTTTCACAATGGAGGATATTGCCAAGGCGGTGGGTATCAGCATCCCTCATTTGACCAGGCTTTTTTCCCGTCGGGAGGGCATTGGTGTAATGGAATATGTACGGGCAAAGCGGATAGATACCGCCGCGGATATGCTGCGATACACCAATGACAGCTTATCGGAAATTGCCGCCCATTTGTGCTTTCCTTCTCAAAGCTATTTTGGGGTGGTGTTTAAGAAATATATGGGACTCACGCCAAAGCAATACCGGGATAGGCAAAAATTGATTGATGTGAATATATAAAACATTTCCCCCATGCTGCTATACAGGTTATAATGCAAAAAACAACAGCAGAAAGGGGTATCACCTTGCGGGATTTTTTTAGCCTAGATGGACCTTTTAACAAGTACGGCGGAATGGTAGCAGATATGATAATCCTAAGCTTTATGTGGCTTATCTTTAGCGTAATAGGGCTTGGTATAACAATGGGGGCGTCTACATCGGCGCTTTTTTTTGTAACTACCCGCCGCATAGCCAACCGTGAGGGCTATATTACCAGGGATTTTTGGGAGGCTTTTAAAGCCAATTTTAAAAAGGCCACAATATTGTGGGTAATAGTGGTGGCATTGCTGTGGCTGATTTGGTTCAACATTAATAATATCCAAGTGGTGGGGGGGCTTAGCTTTATTATCTTCCCTGCCCAGATTGTGCTCTTTATAGAAATTACATTTATGTCCGTATATGCCTTCCCTATGACGGCACGTTTTGACATGAGTATTAGACAGATAATCAAGTCCAGCTTTTATATGGCCAACAGGCATCTGCTAACATTCATTACATGTACAATTTTGCTGGTGGGTGCTGTGCTTGGGATTGTGGCAATACCGCCCTTGGCACTGTTTCTTGCGCCAGGGATATACGGTATGCTTGCCGCCTATATGCTGATGCGGGTATTTAAAAAATACCGGCCAGAAATGGACAAAGACCCTGTACTAGAGATACAGGAGATTGAGGCCCAAAAGGCAGAGGAAAGGCGCAAGCAGAGTATCAGGCGCGTTAAAGATGCTAATCTAGGTGGAGACGGCGACGAAAGAGGGCCTGAATCAGAGGCAGAGGAAGGGAACACCCAAGCCACTCCAATAGAAGAAAAAGCACCTACAAGGGCAGTAGAGCGAAAGCTTAGGTCTGAGCCTGCAAAAAAGGTAGAGCCTAAGGGGGCCGCCGCCAAGAAGGAGCTTGATTTCTGGGCCAGTGTAGAGGAAGGTACACCAGAAGAGGAAAGCGCTACCGCAAATTTCTGGGATACTGTTGAGGAAGCAAGCACCCCGCCCGATGAGGAGAATCCCAATACAAATTTCTGGGATGATGTTGACCAGTCAAGCACCCCCTCAGAAGGAGGCGAAGACGATGAAAATTGACACCGCCTGCATTCATGGCTATAAGCGCCGGGAGCCTACCGGCGGGATATCTGTTCCTATTTATCTGGCATCTACCTATCGCCATGGCTCCGATGAATCCCCAGATGCTACAAACTATGTCTACTCCCGCATACAAAACCCTACAAGGGAAACCGCCGAAAAAGTAGTGGCCGCCCTGGAAGGCGGGGTAGAGGGCTATGCCTTTTCTACTGGGATGGCCGCAATTGCCACTGTGATGGAGCTTTTTGAGCCAGGAGACCATATTATTGCTACCCAGGATTTATATGGCGGGGCAATTAGGCTGTTTAGGACTGTTTTAGAAAAACGAGGCCTGGAGTTCACCTTTATTGACACTGGGGATATTGATGCCATTAAGGCCGCACTTAGACCCAATACAAAGGGCATTTATCTGGAAACCCCAACTAACCCTATGATGGATATTACAGATATATCGGCGGTAAAGGCCGCAATAACGGGCCGGGATATTCTAATTGTCATAGACAATACCTTCCTAACCCCATATTTCATGAACCCCTTGGCCCTAGGCGCCGACATAGTGATACACAGCGGCACAAAGTACCTAGGGGGCCATAGCGATACTACAGCGGGCTTCGCTGTAGTTGGAAGTCAGGATTTAGTAGAAAAATTACGGGGCTTGCATGTGTCTATTGGGGCTTGTTTATCGCCTTTTGATAGCTTTTTGATACTTAGAGGTATTAAGACCTTAGCCCTTCGTATGGAAAAAGCCCAGGAGAATGCCCTTGCCTTGGCCAGATGGCTAGAGGGCCATCCCAAAATCTCAAAAGTGTATTACCCAGGCCTGCCAGGCCACAAGGGTCATGAAATCATGAACAAGCAATGCCGGGGCTATGGGGCCATGATATCCTTTGAAACAGATTGTGTGGAGACTGCCCACAATATCCTACAGCGCACCCAGCTTATAGCCTATGCCGAAAGCCTGGGCTGTGTTAATTCCCTTATAACTATCCCGGCCTTGTGTACTCATGAGGATTTGCCTGAGGAGGAGCGGCTTGCCAGGGGGATTACTGACCGGTTGCTTAGGTTCTCTGTTGGGATTGAGAATGTTCAGGATTTGATTGAGGATTTACGGCAGGCCATGGGGTGATTGCACGGCCGCCCGGGCGGGTATGAGCTCCCTTTGGCGCGGTTCCGGCTTGTGCAGGTTAGCCTACCATGAAACCACCCGGGCCAAAGGCGCAAAAAAGAACCCTCATCAGGGGCATAGAAAAAGAGAGACAAGAAAAACTTAATCAAGCAATAAGGACGTCTGAATCTGGACTATTCTGTT
>Ga0123355_10006083_pt1 | contig 17795 bp, 9 predicted proteins | sample TergutEmb28metaG_3_FD_89872 | JGI IMG/M metagenome (GOLD analysis project Ga0123355, IMG submission 89872) | Embiratermes neotenicus P1 segment gut microbial communities from Petit-Saut dam, French Guiana - Emb289 P1 | ecosystem: Host-associated > Arthropoda: Insects > Digestive system > Gut ... | reverse complement strand
TTTGGATTAATATCCTTATCGGCGACACGGAAATCAGTCTCCCACGTGTTCGTATGGGCCGTACGTTCTAATAGTTCCTTTTGTAGAAGTCTGTTGATTGTTTGGACCGATTTAATTTCATCCAGAGTTTCCTTTAGTAGTTTCTCGTAGTCTTTGCATCTCGAACAAGTATTTATTTCATTATTAACTTCACTATTTACTAATATGCTGGAACAGTTATTCAGGTCTTTGGCCGATTCCGCCATCTTTTGATGTATTTGAACTGTATCTCTGTAGTCAAAGAACCATTAAGCTGAAGGCTTTGGGTTGGTTGAACAGAGAGAAGTTATTACCTAATGGTCAGAATTAGAAACTATAGTACTGCTGTGGCCTCCAATGGCATAATGCTCTCATGAAGTACTGTTAAACGTGGTTGACTCCAACATTAAAAAAGTGGAACACACACACAATAAGGTAACCTAATAAGCTTCCTTCTTTACCTGGAAGGAAGAAAGACACGTTAAAAATCATGCCTAAAATCATTGTCAGATTCCATTTGACAGTTCTGAAGATGAAATACAAATAACTGAACCTAAAGGGGTGTCACATATTCAAATATTGATCTGATAGTGTTGGAAATACTGGAAGTACAAGCCCTTATTTTATTTGACACTTACTATTTGTTACTTCCCACCATTACTCCATCGTGTGTGTGTGTGTGTGTTTGTGCGAGGGGGAGGGGGAGTCAGTTGACAGGCAGTAACAATTGATAGCTATCAGACAAAATCATGACCATATGCTTTGATATGCCATTTGAAATTGGGTCATATTTTGGGAGTTTTGCTTTTCACTTGCAATTTCAGGACACTTCCTTGCATTCTGTTAATTAATTTAATGTGCCTGAAAATGTGTGACCAAATCCAACTGCATTATGAAAACAGGAGCATACAAATTTCTTACCCACTGTGTCACTGACTTATAAACTGATCCATAGTTACCTTGGACTGGGTGATCTTGACCGGGACCGTGTTGTGTGTCCTGCATATCCCGGCAGATGAAGGCGCTGATCTGGGAGGGAATCAGGAGATGGGTGACGAGAACTGATTATCTCCTCCATCACCTGGCATCAAATAAATATGCACTCATCTTCATTACATATAAAACATGATTCCTCCTTTTAGTAATGTAAATGAATGATCTGTATCTCTTGCATATTCAGCATTCATTAATATCAAGTTAATGAAGTTATGTGAGATATGTGGTTTCCACAATGATAACATTTCAGAATGTGGTCTGATGGGTTAGAACACCATGTAATTTGCTGGGTGGTTACCAGTGTTTTGAAGAAACACTCTGCCTTCATCTTCAGACAGCATTTTCCTCTGAAAAGTTGGTAACCGACAAGACTACAGTGTCTTATTAATCAGTGGACCACAATGTAAATACTGAATTTAATTGGAAACATTCTTAAAATGATAAAATTTTTTACTTACTTACTGTTTAAAACATGCAACTTATCTTCTTAAACCATACTATTGTGACATGTGTTATCAACAATCAGATACTAAATTCCAAAATTTAAAGACAGCATTCCACTAAACAGTTAAATGTTACAGCAAATGGCATGAGAAATATTTAACATTATGAACTTTACTTTCCATACACCTGTATAAGCTATACTGCATAAAACAGACCAAGTTAATTTCAAATACAAGAAACAATTCTAAATTGGTACTGACAATATAACAACAAACTAAATATAAATTCAGTGCCATGCAAGCAATACAAAAATGTAAAAATTCCATGCAATGAAGAACATGCATACAAGTTACACTAGAGTTGTTAATTTCTAAAAAAACACGCTACTGCAGTTAACCTATCTACAACTAGCTCATGTAATTTATATCTCTCAAATACATACATGGAAGTGTCCTACAGTCTATGGTACAATACTAGGACTGTACATACATTGAGGTGTCCTGTTGTCTATGACATAATACACGGACTGTACTCCTACACGTTTCATGATTTCTACAGTAACTATGTCCCACACTGCAGCATACAAGATGGATATACACTGCGTTCATGTTTGTGAGAAATACTGGTTACCGCGGAAATATCTTTGTAGTGAAAGCCTTGCTATTAATACCTCAGGCAATTACTTGTTCTGTGTCACTATAAAATACATACATTTTTAAAGCATTATGTCTATAGTGTCCTTACATATAAAAGATGAACTACATTCACATAATAATGCAGGTGTTATTAAAAAATGAATATGCTTTTACAGTACTGCTGTAACCAAAAAGCTACTGACTGATTAACTGTTTTATTTCTGTGAATAAGTCAGACAACAATAAAATAAATTTTGTATCTCTCACAATCTAAAGGTTGTTTAAGGAGATTACAGACACAGTTTCTTATTACCTGAATTAATTTGGATGTTTTACTTGAAAATAAATAAGTCTAACATTACTTGATGTGAGAAGGTAATAAACAAATTAAAAGACTGTTGCACAAGAATTAGGTCACTGTTATTCACCAAAATTCACAAAAGTTCAATACTTGATGATTATTAGGAAGATGAGACAGGCACGGAATAGGGCAGAAAAGAAATGCATACAGGGTTTTTTCTAGGAAACCCTAAAGGCCTTGGAAGGCCTAAGCACAAATGGGAGTATAATATTCAAACAGATCTTGAAGAAACAGGGTCAGATGGCATGGGATGCACTTAACTGGCTCAGTATGTGGACAAGTAGTGGACCCTGTGAACATGGTAATGAACCTTCAGGTTACACAAAATGTGTGGAATTTGATCAGTTCAGTACTGCTAGCTTCTCAAGGGGGACTGTTCAGTGAAGTCAGTAAGAATGCAAGCAGGCAAGCAAGCACGTTCACAGCTGAAGGCAGGACATACAACAGTTCTCCTCTGACAGAATTTATGTTGGTTTCAGACATGTCCCCTATAAATATGGATTCAATACCAGTAATGTGAAAGAGTCAATGACTGAAATGTAACATAAAAGTCTGATATACATTGCACTTCAATTCATACATCTTACGCTTGTCTCACATCTGGCTAAGGCCTCGCCTGAAGAGATGATATGGCATACGGAGCTCAGGAAGATGCAATACACTGTACGTAAAGTTGTCCCTATGCATGCCATGAAGGTAAATAGCTCCATTCACTATCAACCTGCTATGGTCAACTTCATGCCTCAGACACTTTACCCCTGGGGAGAGAGGCCCCATACCCATTGAATAACAGGCTAGGTGGGTCCCAGAGCCAGTCTGAACAATTAGCATCTGTCCAGGCGCACACTCAGGACTTTTCATTGGCCGGAGTGGGGGGTGGGGTGACCCTGAGGCTGTATATACATAATTTATGTTAAATTTAAAAACTATATTACAAAAATCATATCATAAATACAGCTGTAACACAACACTGTTTGCAACTGCATTTCTATACCTATAAATATAACTACATGTTCCATAATTCAATTTAAATCACAAGGTATAATATGCCAACTATTTTTTTATTTTGATATAGGAGTGAGGTCTGTAGACCAGCAGCCCCCTTTAGCATTTGCACCTGTCCCTGCCAGGAAGTGAACTACAACTTCTTGGTCATCATCCTCCCTGCAGTCCAGTCACTATACAAACTGAACTGCACCAGCCCCATAACTTACTATACACCAATAGAAATTTAATGAGGAATGTAAACATGCTGCAGCCAAGATACTGCCTGTGGGAGGGGAGGTCTGTCTCTTCCTGGTCAAGGTATTTGCTTTACATTGTGACCATAACAAAAGCTATGTTACACAGACAACAATATCATGTGACATTCTAAACCTTTTCACAGAAAAGATAGCAGGTTTTATTACATGTTCATATAATTAGAAATTTGAAGGTAGTAATACTTTTAAGATGTAGGTCTTCAATATGCAGAACTACAATCTATGATCCCTATATTTCTCAAATATATAATACTGTGCTTATACTAAACTATATTACTTATTAATACTTTTGTAAGTACAATAAACTTCTGTGTTAGATACTTCTAGAAATACTAAGGCTAACATTAGACAACTAAAACTGTAACTAAAGTCCAGGTATAAAATCTCATCTTACATGTGTAGTAGGATAACATTACAAGACATAATGATGATAATGTAGAAAGGAATGTCTCTAGATGTGCAAACTGTTTATAAAAATTACTCAGGTGTGTGTCATTTCTTATGGTCATTTTTGCAGGCAATGAAAGAAAACCATTGATCATTTAAATTATACATGTTTATTTATGCACTGCAATGTCCAGTGACTACAGTACACTTACATTGGGTGAAGTGGAAACTGAGTACTTGGCAATAAACTCTACTAGACTGTTAACACTATCTGATTTGGAACTGGGAAAATTCTGTAAGACAGGAGGCAAATAACGTGTTTCATACATGTCACTTGCCTGCTTTCTTGTGTGTTTGCAAAGCAGTTGCCAGAAACAACTATTAACCTTTCCGAATAAAACAGCACAACTTCCACTAGATGGATGTTGGTGACATCTCATAATTCAGATTTTTACTAAAATTTGGTAAAAATCAAACACTTTTCATGAAGGCCTAAGTACATATACTATATATTGGCACGATCAGCTTTATAATTAAGGCAGTGTTTTCTATGAGGAGCAAGCTGGAGCTGAAGAAATATTTGATCTGAATACACCAACCAGGAATCAATGATTGTAAAAGGTGTTCATTATATAGGGACATTTCCACAACGCTGCTTATAATAAGTTGTAAATCTGTTCCTAAGATATGGATAAGTCTTATATTGTCTGTTGTGCAAAACATGAAAGGAACATTTCAAATACCTTTTCAGTGTTTTTCTTGAAATTATCAATGAACTTTCAATCCCAAGACAACAATAGAGTGAACACACCAGAAGGACTATGCTCTGCATGGATTTTCCTAACTTGTTTATATGGAGCAGCAACTTGGTAACAATCCAAGAGAATGACACAATTAGACTACAAGCAGTGCAGACAACAGTTTATAGGAGTAATCTGAAGTGGAACAGAAGATTATAATATATGATGCTAGGATGTCAGGCAACATCTGAATGCAGAAACTCTACAAAGAATGTTAGGGTAAACAGACATATGGACAGTCACATGTGGGCAACAACATTATTCCTCTAACAATATAAAATAAAGATTAAGAATGAATGCCTACTAAGGAGATAATGAGAGAAGACACACAGAGCAAGAAAAGAGGATTACTTATGGGATGGTATAAATGAAGACTCTGTCTCTATTATCATTTGGTATTCATTTTTAGGATGAAACAAGAATAAGATTCAGAATAAGAATAAGAAGATCCATCCAGATGGAACCATAAAAGAATGGCCATGATCATAATGATGACTATGCAACACACCAGTGTATATGAATATATGTTGAAAGAAAAGGTTTTAATGTCAATAAACAAGGAAAAACTGTAAAAAGCTACACATTATGGTGCATGAAACATCTGGACTTGAGTTGACAGTCAGTTTGCAGAGGCAGAACCACTGCACAATACAGAGGGCAACACTGCACTATCAGACACTAAGGGTAACCTTCTCATGTCACATACAATATATTTGGCACTTGTTATTTCCTCTTGTATGTCACATCTGGTATATTCGAAAAACATCTGCCTATTAGGTAATATATTCCAAAATGTTCCATTCATTTGCATTCCTCATATTTCAAATTCTGTGAGTGATCCTTGATGGCAGAAGTGGCTCTCTTATGGTAATAAACTAATATGAGTGAAAAAGTACCTCAAAATATGGAATTTCAATTAACAAAATGAAAGAGGTGAGGAATTTTGGGAAACTCTTGTGACACAGGGAAGCTTAACATCTCTTATCACTAAACACACCATAGCAAGGGTATCAAACATGCAGCCTGCAAACCACAATGGCCTGCCAGCTAATTTTATATGGCCTTCTCACTGACATTTTTCCAATAGCAGAATGTAGTTATTCAGTACTGAACAATTTTTTAATTTAAAATGTTTGTCAGGGATGGCCTTAACACTCAAAAAGATTTGCTATCCCTGGATGATAATGTACAACATACATCAGCAAAGACAAAAACGCAATAAAGCTTTAAATTCAATAAATATAACACGTCTTCCATTTATCATTTAAAGATATGAAGTACATTGAACCTTATCATCTGGCCTTTTAATGATGTTTCATTTTAATCATAATACCTGCTCTTTTAAAATGATATGTAGTGTACCTTAAAATTTTGAAGCTATCCATTTGGTCTGTATACTGTCTGAGTTTGACACCCCTGCACTAGACACTACCAGTATCAGTACACTACTTGCGTAACACCGGCACCACCAATTACACTAGATGCTACCAAACAATACCACCCTGGTAATGTGGCCTAGGCCCTATAACAGGAAAACCAGAGTGCTGGGGAACAATGTGACAGCATCCAAGCTCTTCTCATATTTTTCTGTATTTATAGAGTCCACAATTTTTCTGTACGATATTGTTGCATACTGTCAGAACAAAAGAATTTCCTACATGTCGAACAAGCAGTCACCACACTGACATGGTTAACATTCTTTCCTTGTGTTCAAGTGGTCCTGGGCTCAAATCTCTTGTTGTAGGTAAACTACTTTGACAGAGATTTTTGGTGGTTTCATTCAGTCTGTCCACCAAAATAATGCATTACTTTTAAAGAGGTAATGACTGTTTACTTACATGAACCAATTTTTTCCTGAATTTCCATGACTTTATTCCACAGTTTCCTCCCAACAAAAGAATATGGGAACAGTCTATAAAGCATAACAAACTCAGGCAAACTGTTAAGTTCAGCCATTCAGCGTCTCATATTTTACAGGTCATAAGGAATCGACAGTTTTAGAGCTCTGGATGAAGCCACTATGTACAGTAAAGATCATTCCACTATAAAATATACCCCAGTACATCACCACAATATCCTTCACCTTTTTAGTCCTGTAACAAACAGAAACATGCCTCTTAGTGTATATGTATATACACACACACACACACACACACAAACACACACACACGCAGACACAGTCATTTGAATTTAAATAAAAACCTTACATAAGATGAAGATTTTAAGTGCACACGCGCGTGTGCACACACATACACACACACACACATTATACCATTTATACCACATTATTGTTTTATATTTATAATGAAAAAAAAAAAAATATATATATATATATATATATACATGTCGTTTAAAAGTTAAATAACTGTGCACATCTTACGATTAAGAGTAATGCTCTAAATATTGCAATGTAACCAGTATTACATTTCCATACACGTTTATACACAAGCATTTATTTGTCAATATTATTTGCAGACCCTATTAAATTAATGCAATTCTAGAAGTTTAAAAGGATTCAGGAGTCTTTTAATTTTTTTGTCAATTTTTTCCAAAATTTTTGCCCAAAGAAAAAAGCAGCAACTTTTTAAAACATTTATCTGCTCAAGTCCCTTTTGTAATGGAAGTTAATACACTAAATACCATATGTCAAACTATCACAGCTGTACAGCAAAACCTGTATTGAAAGGTTTCGATTTTCCCCATGTCCTAGCACAGAAGCTACAGTGAAACACTGGGTTTTCCTCAGGGTAGTAAAAGATGGTCACCATGGATTTTCTCCATACTCTAGCATGGCTCTAGTATCTTACCCTGTGCATGAATGGACTTGTCTGTATAGATATGACACATGTTTCACAAAGAATTCATCACATAATACCTGGAGAAATTGATTTGGACTCTGACCCATGTAAAAAGCAGCATATTAACTCTTCCCAGCTCTCCTTGCCAAAAGGAGGAACAACTTTATTTACAGCTCTCCACTAGCATTAAAAGTGTGCAAGATCCCTGTGATGGACACATTAGGAATTTTACTTTCAGAGACACATTTTTCTTGAAAAAATTCTGATTTTACATTTCTTGAGACCAAACAGAAGACAGAGTGGAAATGTTTCCTTCTGTTTCTCTAAATGGAACCCATGGAATTCCCACTGCCCCTCACTACCATAGCAACACTCCCAAAAAAACTGTTCTAGCAATATAATTATCATCTTCAAGAATATTAAAGTTTTCCCTCTTGCTAAAACTGAGGGTATTCCTGATATACGGTATACAGTAAAAATGTAGTATGCTTTTCTGAGATGGCTGCAGAAAACCACAATAGTGTAAATGAAATCATCAAAAAAAGCAATGAAATTGTCACTGCCACTCTGAAAAAAGGAACAGCTCACCTGCCACTCCTACGTCCTGTGTTTCTGCGAGACAGCAGAGTCGTTTCTTCTGCTGACTCAGGCTCCAGATTTCCGGTTTTGGAATTTCCAGTCCACTGGCCAGCCGCCATATCCAGGAGGCAGTTAAAAAACGATGACCGCTGTCCACAAAACAACTTAACATTGTTACACACACACACAAAGAAAAATAATACTGTACCACTTGGCCCTCAATACTCAGCCTTGGTACTTGAAGGATTTCTGTACAATTTTATTGCAGTGCATATTTTAACATGTAACAGACTTTTTCTGAGACGGAGTCTCAGAACCGGGAAAGTGTGTTTAAGTGCCAGGTGATCAACAGTGCCCTATTAACTTGCTGCACCATGACAGCAATGGACTGCTAAGCCCCTTCTCAATAATCAGTAACACATATATCTTTGTAAGATACATAAGAACTACGTCATAGACTTACAAGCTACATATGTACAGTAAACAGTCACTAATTATTAAAATACAAACTACATTATCATAAGGATAATCGATCCTATTAACAAACTACAAAGTTTAAATACGTAAAAAGGTTAATAAGTTCAAAATATCATATGTCACTAAACATGTTACAAGATGAAAACTACTCCAGTTTAGCAGAAGTCACGATAAAAACTGTGAAGATTATATATTACTTCTCAGGAATACCTACACTCAATATAATAAGTAGTATGCATGAATGTAGTTCTGAACGGTATTACGGCAAAAGAAATGAAAGACGAAGTAAGAAGGGTAGTTTGTAGATGTAAAAAGAGACAGTCTGTGTCAAGTTATAATACCTCACAGCACACTACATACATAGTCCCAACACTGCTACAAACAGCAAAGAGACACATGTAGGAAGGTCACCTGATTTTAACTCATTAATTTCTTCTTAATATATTAACTCACAGAAGAAAAGAGAATAAGTCTGATATTAATTTTCTTTAATAAAATTTCACCTCCTGTATGACAAAAAAATGGCATTTTATGCAAATGAGGAAAACATTAATAATATATTGAGGTAATCATGGTAACCTGGTGACATGGTCTAGCCACTAACCCATGCTGTTACAAACAAGGCTTCTACTGGTGTCAACATCATGCAAAAGTGCAGTCAATGCAAGGCATACCACTAACACATTACAGACCTTGTGAAGGCAATGAATTTTACATATAAAGCATTGGCATTCTATGCATCCGAGAAGCCAACATATCAATAACTAAACAATCTGAAATGTTGCGAGAATGTCTTTGTTATTATTGCTCCATACTGCTGAGTGTAAAAACTTATTTGCCATACACCAGAAGTTAATTCTGATGGTCTGTCAGTCTACAATAGATTGTTATTGCTGTGACCTATGATAATTTCGGTATACAGTTTTAAAATCAGTTGTTTTACACAAAATTGAACACAAACTAAACCCATTATTTGCACTATTCGTTCTGAGAAACACAATTTATCAACTTGCTTGTAGAGTTCCTGTTTGTCACCTGAAGAAGTACACACAATTAGTGCTTTTTGAAAAACAGGGTACAATTTTCAACCCTCTGCTTGTCCGAAGCAAAGAGGATGGCTGTACTGCACAAAAATGTACTGTCACATATACAATAATATCAAAATGCTGTCACCGAATAAGGATTAATTCTGTTGTATCTACCATGTCCATAACTACAAAAGTATTAAATCTGGATATCTAACTTATGACTGCAACATATAAGAAAAGAAGCCAAACAAGTGAAATATTACTTTAATAATATAATTAAATAGTAATTACACTTAATGAAACATGAAGATAACATTATAGCTGGTCACAAAGCTTCATTTCTTAGCTACGTCTGAAATATTTCTATTGCCATTAAATTATTAAAACTAAAAAAGTTAAAAAGTATTAAAATTCACAAAATCACAGATGTTACTTCAAATCAATCAGTGTTTTCTATTTTACAAGACCATCAAATAAAAGTACTTAGGAAATGTCTAGAGACAGTGAAACTTCTGGCAAACATGCTCTATTATAGTATATGGATATTCAATTTGAGAATACCTTCCAGAAAAAAATTAGTGTTCAAACACACACTATAGTCATTCTTATAAACAGATTTACAACTGATCTTCATTGAGATATTGCAAGTGTGGAGATTTACAATTGGGAACTTTTAAATGTCAGTACCTGATGTTCTCAACTGTTCATACTCGATGCTCAAATGTTCATACTCGATGCTCAACTGTTTCTACAGCTTCAGCTCATACCTCACAAAGATACAGTCTATACCAATTACAAAACTTTTTTTTTAATGTTTTGTAGACCATGCATCCTTGTATAATCATTTGCAAATTAAGTTTTGGCATTGTGGATTGTTTCCATTTACCTTAATGTGGATGTGATTGGGAGTTAGTTGTTTCAGCCTGCACATTTTATTATACCAGATTGCCACATTAGTCTTGTACAGTTTTATTTTGAAGGTCTTAAACTGATGTGTTGGTTTTGCTTGTTTTGCATCACCAAATTTTATATTTTGTAGACCGTGCGTCCTTGTATAATAATTTGCAATGATTACAAAAACTTTATTTGGCCCAGCACACATCTCACTGAGAACAGCTTGTCTCAATTATTAGGACCAATCATAAATGTGTGTAAGTCTAATTTCTGTCCTACCCTTTAACTATACAAACATATGAGTCAACTATACGGGCAAACTGTCCAGCATCTAATGTTAAAGCAAGTGGTATCGGTAGTAACCACTGTGCTGTACAGGGTAAGGCCACAAACAGGTATCAACAGTTCTAAAGATAACCAATTTACTTTAAAAACTTTTAAATAATATAATCCTCAATGCAAGTGTTATCATGTTTTTGGTTACTGCTTAGAAATATTAGCAAACAATGAATGTAATATTTGATCAACCAACAGACCATATCAGATGTAACAGCTTCATGATTATGGCATCATATATAGGTGTGTGTGTGTGTGTGTGTGTGGATGGTAACTTTACATATGGCATGGCACATACACTGCAAATGCATGGAAAGAGAATAAGAGAGCAAGTAAGGGCCAGGATTGGTATCAAATATGGAACATATTCAAGCCTGGAATTTTCACAGCAATCTGAATATTTTCAAGCATGTAAAGGTATGTTCCTCCTGTGATAGTATGTTGAGGACAGCAGAAGATCTTATGTAGAAAGCTTTCCAGCACACATTATGAAATATCTCATGAGAGTATTAAATTATTATCTAATGGTATCAATTGGTTAGTGAAAGAAAATGAACTGCTGTATGGCCAGGAGTCTTGATTTGTTATCTACGTTTTTTTGACTATATATTACTTCAAAGCGGCACAATTTATATTCACCCAATATGGTTTGTAAACTGTTAAAATTGTCATGCTTATGATTGAAATTGTTCTGCCTTGATTATTATCAATTTGGTACCAATGAGGCACATAAACCCTTGGCCTGCTTTCTTTCTACAAGAATAAAAGTCCCATACAATAAAACAAAAATTAAGAAAGTCATGAAGTGGCAAAGATAAGGCAAAGACGTGGAAGATGGCAGCTGCCTTGTTTTTTCACCAAGATTCACATAAAACAACTATACGAATATTTCAAATAATCCTCCTTGTGTTCAATCATAAATTTCACATATTTTGCTAACCATCAGACACATTTTTTCTCCTGGAAAATGCTAAATAAAATATGATATGAAGATGCTTCAAGCATGAATAAAATACTTTTTCCACTTTACTTGGTTTGTAAAATCTTGGTGCATTTTACAGTGTGTGAAATATGGCAAATACAATGGTTTTATTGCACTCCATATTTCTGCCTCAAAACCTGCAGAGAATTAAATTCCTAGATTTTAAAGTTTGAAATGATTAAATAAATTACAACCCAGTGAAATAAAATCTTTTCCTTCAGGTTACCATTTTATGTTGAATTATACATGAATCTTGGTTAAAAGAGAAGATAAATACAAATAAAGAATAAGAAACATATGAATAACAAAACTGTGTTGTCTACCAGAACTTGGAATAATGAAAGTTCTATATAAAGAATACTACCGCCTCAATTTTGGAAGGACTAAGACCACCACAGTCCTGAAACCAAACACATATATTATTGGACTACTAACTGTTGTGCATGACCAGCGGTACCATGGCTTTGGTTACTGTGCATCTTCAGTGAGTGGTCAAAGCACACTCAGACTGGAAGCAGAAATACAGCAACTTAATATATAATTCCATTTCTTTTATACTGAGGTATACTGACTGGTATAAATCAGTAGTAATTTACATTTTAAGGAACATCAACTCTTATTATAACATGTCTGGAAAATAAAATGAGTTTGAATTCAAAAAAATTATACAAATGCTGAGACCATCTAAGTCAAGCGTAACCTTCGCATGCAGGTGTAAGAATATCAGTTTTTAAGTGTAATTAGTAAGATGCCATTACACACAACTGTGACAAGAGGTTACGCTTCAACACGTGAATCAAGTCTGATTTTATATATTTCTGGACATAAGATTTTTACTGGCATATAAAAAAAACTTCTACGTAATAATAATAATAACACAGATAAGCTACACAATTTTGTGAACTATAATATAATTATGGAAACCTTGAAGATGCTAACTCTAGCCACAGTGCATCTGGTCACTGTCAAGGTATCCTACCACACAAACATGGGATGGACCTGGTATTACTAACACCTAAGGGCCAGGCAAGCTGAAGACTGGACTATAATAATTCCACATTTTGGACATTATCTGATATCTGCCTTCTCAAATATCCTACGTAAAATTAAAAATAAATGTCGCAAAACCAAACGCTACATACGACAGTTTAGCAACAAATAAAAAGTTCTGATTTCATCCAGTTACATTTCAAAGCCAATGACGTAGCTAACATCTCCCAAATAGTGAGACTTTTGCAGCTGCCAAATATGCCAATGGATTGCAAATTACTATTAAATGTTATAAATAAAACTGATTTTACAAGATATGATGTTCTCACAGAGGTTTTGCTGAAGACTCAATCTACTGGGACTTAATACTCTGTCAATGGGCAAGTGATTCCCAAAATTCTCATACAGTTGGACCCTGAAGATGAAGGGACCAGATCCTTTGAAAAGTTAAGAACTGTATGTATAATGGCACAGTGCACATCCCTGAATATCTGAGTCTTTTCTGAAATTTATATTGTTTGAAACCATACAAAGGTGAATTCTGGGAAACATACAGTAGGTTGTAAGAAAGAAATTCCATACTATAAGTTACACTACGAAACCTCAGAAATGAATTAATCTGACATATTTGTCTACAGTCTTCTGCACATCAGCAACCACCCTGCACACCCTTATCTGCAGTAGACAGCTGTCCAATCCACAAGCCTGCAAGGCCCACACTATGGAGCAGGGTGACTGCTAACCTCTACTCTACATCACACACCCACACACACTATGGTCGGCCGCTGCCCACGCTGACAGTGCCACAGAAGCACAGAGTTCAAGTTGTCTGTAACACACATCACCTAACACAGCCATGTTAAACTCACAGACGGAATGCACATGTCCATTGAACTACTTCCTGGGGTGAGAAAACTGTAATAGGCTGGAGCTGTGCCTAGCATTTTATTATACAATGAAGCCAAAATTATGTTTATTTTATTAACAGTAAATTCATTTAATAATCTTGTAATATGAAAAGAAGGGACAGCCCTTACCAGACGCCATAAGAAACCACACGAGAATCCGATGAAATAAATTTCCCTCCACAAAACATAGCACATCAACAGCAGGCAGAAAATACAATTGAAAGCATCCTATTTTAAATATACTGTTCCTTTTAACCTTTTGGTGATGGAATTATTTTTTTAAATTTTAGCAAATCCTGTATATAAAATGTGAATAATACAGGAACCAAGTATGTTAGAATTATGAAACAAACTGCATTTTGAAGAGGAAAAAACGGAGAGTATATACCATGTTTAAAATATTCAGTAACTATATTTGTTGAATAAATATATAAAACGCAACGTTTAGAGGTTAGTGGTGTGGTACAACCACTATAGTCGTCGTTAGGCGTCAAAGGTTTTAACTACTTTTTTATTAAAACTGCAAGGTGGATGCAAACATGGATATCACCACCACTCTTCTAAGATAGCAATGGTATGGATGGTTACAACTAAACCATATAACAAAGTAAGTCACGTGGACACTCCTGATTAGAAATGGTATCATTATTATCCATACAAATTCCACACATATGAATCTTTAATATGTACAGATGTAACTGATTCATGAGACACCCTAAGGATGGTAGCTACCGACATTACTTACTATTATTTTGGATGACAATGTGTAGTGAGGCAGAGAAATGTTTTGGAGCAGCATTCTGCTTCCACCTTCAGGGCAAAAATACAGTTAAACACTAGACATTAGGAGACAACACAGCTGTGCCTCACTCAAGCTAGCATTTTCTGAGGCATTCATTACTAGTTTGCATGCTTCACTGGCTTTGTTATGGGCCCAGGAGAGGTCAGTGAATATAGTGACTGAAAGTCTGAGGAATTGTTTTTGATTTCCAAGGGGGCAAGAGATTTTTCTCTTCTCCAAGGTACACAAACTATTCTGCGCCCTATTCATCCTCCTACATAATAAACATACAGCTCACCACTCACTCCCATCTAGTGCTAAAGATTATAATATGTAGAGACATACCTTCATTCCCCCACATGCCTTCATGGTGTGTGTATATGAATAACTTTGCCCTTCACTGGCTTTCACATTCATTTATTGCAAATATACAGTTATTTTTGCTAAGTCATTCATTACAAACCACAAAATATTTGATTTGTATGTTGCAGATATCCTGTTCCAGTTTTTTGTACAATGAGTCATTTTTCAAATATTTATAAAGTACAATTTGAGATTCACACAACACAGGGTTTATACTGAACCTCACCTGCAAACTTCTAGTGTTGATTCCCAATTCTAAATAAAACAAGGTTCCTTCGCCATTTTTAAATATGCAACACACAGGTTGGTGGACAGATGGACACAATCCCCTTGAATATGTTCACTCTGTGAGCTTTGCATGAAAATGTATACAAACTGCAGTAATGCATTTTCAGGTAATTTTACAATTATGAATGCTCAAAAAATATACTCAAGAAACACGACTGAGATTTTCATGTACTTATGTGCTGGTAAACAGTCATGCCTCTGACACTTGCTTTTAGTGCTATACACATCACACGTATTTTATATATTTAAAATCAGGCCAGCTTATACACCCCTGAAAGTACTGCATATACTATTCTTAGAATTTAAAATTGGTAATAGTAACATGAGTCATTCTCAAGTAAAGTTATGAGACAAGACAAGTGCTTCTTTGTGAGTTCAACATCAGTAACCTGACATCTAGCAACTGGCACATACCAAGCAACAGGACCAACTGGAAGGAAGGCTAAAATACTGAAAGCTGTTTTGCAGCTAACTTCCATGTGGAAGGCTTTCTGCAATAACACTGTGACATCACCAGTTGGACTTGCATCTTATTCTGACTGTGTATGAGGTTTTTATGTGTGTATTATTTTGTACACATAGTGATGACAAGATGCAAGCAAATTAGTATCACTTATTGAATGCACTCCACTGTTTCAATGACACTTATTAATTACTTTGAAGTTGTCAATGAAAATTAAAGTCTTGCTGAATATGGTGCCATGCTAGCTGGAAAATAGTTGCGAGTGTTTAGGAGAAGCTGGCTGCTACCAGATTCGGTCTGGTCCTTTGGAATACCCTGAAGACGGCAACTGCTAATTGACAGGGCATCATATGTTCGATGACTTTAATTTTCAATCCTAAATTTGTTTGTGTTACAGAAATCAAGAGTAACATGCAAACATATTCTTTTCTTAAATGGTTCATTTTATTTCACTCTTTTAACAAAATTCCATAAAAAAGGTACAGTAAGGGAGGCAAAACAGAAATAAATTGTAAACAATAACCAACAATTGTAAATTAATGTACTAAATCATATATATAAGTAAATAATAATATATTATGCTGGTCAAAATAAATGAACCCATCTCTGTAAAAACAAACACAAGAGACTGAAAATTTGTCACTGTATACCATACCAAAATCTAGAAAGGACAGAGCTCTACAAGAAGTGTGAATATGATAATTCTACTTGAAACTAAAATTTTAGTGTAGAATTAAAAATTAAAGAAAGGCATTAGCCACAATTCTAAGTTTATGTAATTTTTATATGTATATAAGCTGAATTTTTTCTCTGTTTTCCTCTGTTTCCCAATACAAATACCCTGACATACCCCAAAATAAGTTACACTTGCTGTGTCCACATCCTTAGCAATTTCCTCTTTACTTTCATTTACATCATTTCACACTGCATTTAGTACAGAACGATCAAATTGATAAATATAAGAAAGAGGAAGAAATACTTCATGTTTAACTATCTGCTGAAATATAATAAAAATTCCTAAAGTTACTGAAATTGGACTGCATAAAAATTGTTCCTTCTTGACTCTTTTCAAAGACAAATATTTCATCTAACAGTTACTCCAAGAACTATGCTACAAGCTGTTAATTATTCCACTGTTACAGTTGAGGTTCATGTAAGCTGATGCCTAGAACACTACAATGTCATTATCACGAAACTGGATGTAGCAATTAACTTAAATTTTGACTGCAGTCTGAGAACAGTTCAATTCATTTTCCAAGAGATTCCAGACAATGTACTCAATAAAAGTTCAGAATAGGGAAAATGATGGGCTCTTGTGAATGCAGTAATGAACCTCCAGGATCCACTAAATGCAGAGAATTTCTTAAGCGAAGCTTAGAAAAAATAAAATGCCAGTCACAACAGAATTTTTAATTTTTTAGAGATTTAGTGTGTTTTACAACATGTTTCGTCCAACTTGGTCAACTTCAGGTAATACAACTGTACAGAACTGTGTAAAGAATATGTGGGAGGAAAATATTGACATAAAGTACTATAAAAATAAATGAGATTTCTGCTTTTACCTAAAATAGTAGTAATAAGTTAGGTTATGTTGTAGAAATAAATCTTGAGTGGGAGGTACTGCAGCTGTGTGGAGTTCTAACCTTGTTACTTTTAGGTAATATTAAGTAAGGTGCTTGATTACACTGGTCAACACACAAAATGTATCCATAACCAAAACAGTTGATTCCTCTTCAATTCAATGTGCTGAAACCAAATTCAATTCTTGGCTCTAGTTGTCATGATACATGAAGTGTGGCTTAATGCGTAAAATAGTTACTTGGGAAGGGATACATGTGTCAGCACTGCACTCCAGATGATGAGTAATGATTTCTGTGTATCGTAAAAGGCACGAACATCTAGTTCATTTCTTTAAAATGGAAAGGGGCCTTGTTGCTTGCACTGATATTGATGGCCTGATGCAAACACTCAATATTAATCACAATCCTCTGGACTGGCGACTCTT
>Ga0123355_10006082_pt1 | contig 17795 bp, 8 predicted proteins | sample TergutEmb28metaG_3_FD_89872 | JGI IMG/M metagenome (GOLD analysis project Ga0123355, IMG submission 89872) | Embiratermes neotenicus P1 segment gut microbial communities from Petit-Saut dam, French Guiana - Emb289 P1 | ecosystem: Host-associated > Arthropoda: Insects > Digestive system > Gut ... | reverse complement strand
CTGAAACTGTTACAGTAACCTCACAATAGATGGCTCTATATATCCCTCAGAGCATTTTGCATTTGGCGCGGTCTTTGTATGTCAGGCCGGAAACTTATGGACCCACCTACGTACAATACACTTTTAGCGTGCAAAATAGCATTACATGTAAATAGGTACAGGTATTTAGTCAATAACACAACGAATATTTCTAATGATGTTTATTAGAGGATGATAACTACGTGTTTCGGCCTGTTCCGGCCATCGTAAGGTTTTCATCCGAAAGAGTATTAGTGTTTATAAGATTTATGCGGTTACGTAACGATGGTGAGATCTCATAATCTGTGGTTTTGTTTATTACTACTATTAAGAGACGTGGCTGGGAGGGGAGGATATTTGTTGTGTTCTAATAAACATCATTAGAAATATTTGTTGTGTTATTGACTAAATACCTGTACCTATTTATCATACACACAACGGGGATGGCACATTTCAGAAGCATTGCATGTGCCATGAATTGTAACCACAGAAAAGCTGCTACACTATATGCCACAGAAACAAGGCTTGTTTTGTGGTATATAATTGTAAATGCCCTATGTAAAAGTGAATAATAATAATAATAATAATAAATGTTTCGTGGCTAATTCCAGTGACCGCATTTCTAAGCATTTAAATGTTCGGTTGAAACTATAATTATGTAAGAAGAAAGAGAGTAGTGTGACGAAGGGACATAGCACTGCATTACTGTGTGTAACTTAACAAATTAAACACTTAATTGAAAGTCCTCTGTAGTGGGTGTATATTCATATATATGTTCATGTTACGTCAGCGATGTTGGTTTTCAGAAGAATCGTTTATATAGAGATTAATAGGCATTTCCTTCATTACTCATGTGGCCTGGTTTATTATTGCAGGCTTGCAATCCTTTCAATCTTATTCTATTAACATCTAGCTTATATGTTGTAAATTTGTAATAATTTCACAATAAAATATGTTAGAGCTTATGCTGTATTTGTGCGCATTTGTTCGTAAAATCGTATAATGTATACATTACATGCAACCTTAAATATTTACGATATTATTATATGTTTTCACCATTTTTCAAGGTATTTACAATTATTTCCCGGAAACACATGTTTCTAGGTCACAATTTATGGTACATTTTATGTTATTTTCCATATTATTATTACACTCATTATTATTAATCACTTTTAGGCAAGATATTTACAATTATATACCTGAAACAAACATGCGCCTAGGGTATATAGTGCTGCAGCATGGTGTCGTTACAATTTATGGTACATGTAATGCTTTTCTGGTTCCCATGTTCAATATTTTGTACTTGTAAATTAGTACTGTCGTAAGTAATTATGTGTGCGTGTGTATTGTTTTTCTTTTACTTCTTCTTCTTATTAATATTAATGTCTGTGGCATAAGCTCAAACTGTCGCACCGACGCACCGTCCTTCATGCAAAATACGTAGGTCCTCAGTCTACAAATTCTCTGCATTTCTTCGAACCGAAGGTTTATTATCGTGTTCACAAGAGCCCGACGGCTGTCCCTATCCTGAGCCGCACCCTCGCCTTCCCATCCTGTGCCTTCAAGATTGATTTTAATATTATCCTCCCTTTTACGCCTAGGTCTTCCGAGTGGCCTCTTGCTTTCATGTTTCGCTACTAAAACCATGTATACTTTTTTTCTATTCCACATGTTCCACATGCCACGCCCATCGCATCCTCCTTGATTTGAATAGTCGAAAATTATTTCTTGAGCAATACCTATCGTTATGCAATTTTCTTCAGCCTCATGTTATTTCCTCCTTCCTGGGCCCCGATATTTTCCTTCGCGCCTTATTCTGGAACATCTGAAGCCTGTGTTTTCCCTTCAATGTAAGAAACCAAGTTTAACACCCACACACAACAACAGGCAGCAGTATAGTTCTGTGCTCGACAGTACCTACCATAAATTATTCATTACAGCCGGGCGACTAGGGTCCGTAATGTCAAGTAGCGCGCCTCACATACATAATCACAAATTTTTATAAGCTCCATGTAACATGTTGTAGCTGTATTGCCATGTAAACACTTCCCGCAGTATCTTTATTGTCCAATTAAATCCCCTGTTTCATTGGTAGGTTATGAAATTAAACCTCGTAATGTTACTTAAAAAATCCTGCGATGTCGAATTAAAGTCTTATTTTAGGACTCAGATTATCGTATCGCCGTCCCGATGGCCGCGCGGTCTAAGGCGTAGGTCTGTGGCCGCTCGCTTGCTGGGATTGCGGGTTTCAGTTCCGTCGGAGGCATTGATGTCCGTTGCATTATCAGGTAGAGGTCTCTGCGTCAGGCTGATCTCTCGTCCACAGGAGTTCTACCGAGTGTTGTGTGTCTGAAAGTGATCAGGTGCAACAGTGACCCTCTACACCTCCAATGATCAGGCAGAAGATGTCAAAATAAGAAGATAATTTCTTTCTTTCTAATTCTGACCTTTTCTACCTACTAATGGTAGGTGTAAAAGGTTACTGTTACACTTGATAACACCTGGTGACTCACACACTCAACAAGACTCGAGTTCTGCGCTCTTTCATGATTTTACGAAGCGCAGAATGGTAGTTCCGTGTCGACGTTTCGGGTTCTCATTTACATCGCGGCGGAAGCCTTCAGTCTCGTTAAGACTTCTGTGGACGAGGGCTCGGCCCGTCGCAGAGACCTCTACATGACAACATGCTCGCGGTGGGATTCTAACCCGCATTCCCAGAAAACGAGCGGCCTCACACCCCACGCCATAGACGGCGCGTTCATCGGGACGACGGTTATGTTGTTATGAAGTTAATACGCGTATTTCTAGCCAACTGGAATTAATTCAGTTAGGTGATGAAACGAAAATGTGCTCGCGTGGGACTTAAGTGTAGGTCTTTATAAGTGACCTGACCTATAGGGACTGTAAGGTTCGTCAGTTTTGTTTTTAGGCATGCCTAGTTGATTATGACTTGAATAACTGTTAATATCGCAGTTCCATGGAAAAGCGTGTAGATAACAAAGTAAACATAATTGCTGTGTCGTAAAAGGCGAGTGTTTTATTGACTAGCCGAGTGACCGCCACCTCGTCAAGGACCATACTTCATGGAGCCACATAAACTGACTGATGCTTTGAGGTAAGCATGCGCTTTTCTTTATCCTAGACTTTCTTTCTGCAGTTTTCTTATCGAAATTTTCTACTTATCGGCGAACCGACAACTTCCAGCCGGCAGGCAGTAAGTTTCAACATACGAGTCAACAAAGTTTGGTCGACATTATTTTAACTGTGACGCCAGTTGCGGGAACGTTCTGTGGTGTAGGCAGTGACTGATTCTTGACCTTGTATTCCGTGTCTAACAACACATTCGTTAAGTGCCTGCTTTTTGCATCGTCGAATGATAAGCTACATTACAAAGGATGTGGAAGGACACCCTGGTGACTTTGTGTGGAGGTATATCCTGGCACACGCTAGGACAATTAGACGACCAGCAATCGAGCTTGTCTGTGTGCGTGCCAGGACCTCCCTGCTACGAAACAATAGTGCGGACAACTTGGCCGCGACTTTCGGCCATTGTCGCACGGAGGGACCCTTGAACAGTGCTTTCCAACGGTGGTACATGACGACGTTTAGGAATTATTTTTAACAGTTAATTAGAAACGTTAATTGAATTACTAAAATTGCTTTCAATGTGTTGAAATGTAGAGAAAATATGTAGTGTGTACCAAGATATTACTCCAATGTTCGAATATAAATAAAGACTCTCCTCTTTCATCTAATCCGGTTAAAAAAGAAAAGCAGCAACTGCGAAATTTCAGGTTTCCACAGTGCTGTAGTTTCGCTGCTTGGCATCCTGAAAGACCAGTATTCTGAAAGTAGGGTTTAATATTAGAATTACGTAGTGGTACACGTACTTGTTTTTTATTTTAATAGTGGTAGGTTTACATGTTTTTTTTGTAATAATGGTGCGTGTATATGTTTTGTATTGCGACAGTGGTAAAAGTGTACATGTTTTGTATTGTGATAGTGGTGCGTGTATATGTTTTGTATTGTGACAGTGGTAAAGTGTGCATGTTTTGTATTGTGATAGTGGTGCGTGTATTGTGATAGTGGTGCGTGTATATGTCTTGTATTGTGACAGTGGTAAAAGTGTACATGTTTTGTATTGTGATAGTGGTGCATGTACATGTTTTGTATTGTGACAGTGGTAAAGTGTGCATGTTTTGTATTGTGATAGTGGTGCGTGTATTGTGATAGTGGTGCGTGTATATGTTTTGTATTGTGACAGTGGTAAAGTGTGCATGTTTTGTATTGCGATAGTGGTGCGTGTATATGTTTTGTATTGTGACAGTGGTAAAAGTGTGCATGTTTTGTATTGCGATAGTGGTGCGTGTATTGTGATAGTGGTGCGTGTATATGTCTTGTATTGTGACAGTGGTAAAAGTGTGCATGTTTTGTATTGCGATAGTGGTGCGTGTATATGTTTTGTATTGTGACAGTGGTAAAAGTGTGCATGTTTTGTATTGTGATAGTGGTGCGTGTATTGTGATAGTGGTGCGTGTATATGTCTTGTATTGTGACAGTGGTAATAGTGTGCATGTTTTGTATTGCGATAGTGGTGCGTGTATGTGTTTTGTATTGTAACAATGGTAAAAGTGTGCATGTTTTGTATTGCGATAGTGGTGCGTGTATATGTTTTGTATTATGACAGTGGTAAAAGTGTACATGTTTTGTATTGCGATAGTGGTGCGTGTATGTGTTTTGTATTGTAACAATGGTAAAAGTGTGCATGTTTTGTATTGCGATAATGGTGCGTGTATATGTTTTGTATTATGACAGTGGTAAAAGTGTACATGTTTTATATTGCGATAGTGGTGCGTGTATATGTTTTGTATTGTGACAGTGGTAAAAGTGTGCATGTTTTGTATTGCGATAGTGGTGCGTGTATATGTTTTGTATTATGACAGTGGTAAAAGTGTACATGTTTTATATTGCGATAGTGGTGCGTGTATATGTTTTGTATTGTGACAGTGGTAAAAGTGTACATGTTTTGTATTGCGATAGTGGTGTGTTGTGACAGTGGTAAAAGTATACATATTTTGTATTGCGATAGTGGTGCGTGTATATGTTTTGTATTGTGACAGTGGTAAAAGTGTGCATGTTTTGTATTGCGATAGTGGTGCGTTGTGACAGTGGTAAAAGTGTACATATTTTGTATTGGGATAGTGGTGCGTGTATATGTTTTGTATTCTGACAGCGGTAAAAATGTACATGCCAGGATAGCTCAGTCGGTATAGCGAATCACTACGGGCTGGACGGTCCGGGGATCGAATCCCAGTGTGAGACGAGATTTTTCGCACCCGTCCAGACTGACCCTGGGGCCCACCCAGCCTCCTATACAATGGTTACCGGGTCTTTCCCAGGGGTAAAGCGGCCGGGGCATGGCGTTGACCACCCACCCCCATCTAGCACCGAGGTTAAAGAAAGAGTAGAGCAATACTTCTACTCACCCTCTGGGCCTTCGTGGCCTGTTCAAGGGTGAACTTTACCTTTATTAAAGCCTAGAATATCCCTGTACATAATACAGATGTGTAGTTCCTCGCAGTCTTGTTGTTTGCCTGTAGGCGTGATTTATACACTTTTACATGTGCCGGATGTCGCAATATGAAGCCATATATGAATATACGACGTCCCCTTGTTGTTAACTATTCGTGTATGTAGAATTATATATAGCTCGGATGCCTTTGTGTGTGTGTGTGTGTGATGTTCTATGCCCGAACTGTAGCTTACCATTCCTTTCCACATCGGCACAACACTATATTTTCTTGTGATGTACAACACTTTTCGTAACGTTTACCTTATGTCTGATTTGTTTTGTAACTGAATAAATCAGGAGTAGGAATGCGCAGATTTTCAAAGTCCGTGCACCAAAAGCAGCTCACATTCACCCGAAGGACCGCGCATGCCTAGTCTAATGTGCAGACAGGCTATAGCTTGTGGTTTTTTTTTCTCGGAAGCATCAGAAGCTGATGAGGAGCAACCGTCATGCTTCTTGTAGCCGGTTTATTGTCTTCTCTACGCAGAAGCCTTGATATATTGTTATTGGATACAACGCATTTCTCGCTGTAAATGTATACAACTTAGTAGCAACACTTTCAAGTTATGGCTGTCTGAAAATCAACCACTTTAAACCATGTATCAATCTCCACGCCAGGCATCCCGCCCACAAGCTTGCTGCTATGCATTACCCTTCAGAAAATGATGGACCCTCTCCACGCCCACAAGACAAGATTCACCGCCCATTTCCCTATGAGCAATTACCACATGTAAGATGCTATTGGTCCCCCTATTCTCCGCCCTTCTACTATTAAGACATTCGGGAAACTGGGCTGCTGAGGAAGATGTAATGGCAATAGAGGTGCTGTGGATTCTAGTTAATTGTGCATGTGTGTGATGGAGGTTGCGCAGTTTGGCGAGGGAATATCGTGGATGTGCTGTAGTAAAAAATAAATGCTAGTGACAAGTGTAAACATAATGGATACGTTCTGATCTGTATTTGTTACAGAATGTGCTAGTCGTGAGTAAAGACCAGTGCAAATTCCAAGTTAGTGCAGTTAAGACGAGAGTCGTGACAATACTGTACTTCTGTCTGTGTGTTTCATGTGCGCATAGTTCAAGTGATTGTGTTCTGATTTATTGGAACAAGCGTGTGCTCAACAATTGGACAGTTGTTATATAGATCATGTTTTCGTTTCATCACTATCGTTACGGTCACAGCTGCTGGTCTAAGGATTAATAAAACTGCTGTGCAGTCTTTTGTCTATAGACTTTGGCGTCTTTTTCCCTAAGGTTGAGACCACATTGACAGAACAATTTCGGGATTCAGCTTTCAGACAATCTTTCCTAATATTCTAGCTATTTTAATTACTTCACTTTTACTGAATGTGTTGCACGTTTTAAGCTGTATCAACAGGAACAGTAATAATGTTTGCCGTATGTGTATGTTTAACAGTAAACGGCTGTTGTGTGTCTATAAACATACCTTCCACATAACCGTTCTACGAAGAGGTGCGTTAACAAAGCGAGTCTTCGCGGAAGTGTCTGTAATGCCGTTAGTTCTCGTCATTTCCATAGGTTCTGTGACGAAATACTCCCAAAAGTTCACCATCAGCGGAAGGGAAGTGTTCTTTCGTCATTCCTTTGACATTTCCTTGTAACGAGCTTCCATCGGCATGGACCTATTTTAGGCCTAATTGTTTAACTTAATACGTAGGTTTAGAAATTTAGAACATTCAGCTAGAAACATCAGTTCTCAGCATAGAAATTGCTTTTACAGTGCAAAGAAAACTTTGCGTTTATGGCTAAGGCGCATGCGTTCTGTTTCGTCTCTTCCTAAACAGGAAATCTTCACAGTAACGATTTTAGATGAGCAGCCGATGTATCACTGGTAGCTTAGTATGACTGCTGCATGTGAGATCTCAAATCAATCCAGATTTTCACAACGAAAACAAACAGTTTGCCATATTAGTTTCTCTGTCCTCTAGTGGCTGTTCCTAATGACCAGGTCAATTTTCGTTGTTCTGTCATAAATTTTCTCTTTCATGCCATTTCCCTCTGTCTTCGGCTTAATTCTATGCTTTTATAAAAATACTCAGAAGAATCCCATGTCTGTAGTCAGATAGTAATTTCTTTTTTGACCAAGTATTTCGACACACCCGTTACTAATCATGAGCAGAAGCCCTGATTCTGAGATCACAAGGACTTCCAACAGTCCTCCGTCTTTGTCTAGTTGCATTCGCGAAAAGGCTAGTCCGACCATGTTCATATCGAGAAATAAAAGTCCAGTCTCTGATGTGATTCTGAAAGGAAGTCCTTCAGCGTTTCCTTCCTATCCTATAGTAATACCGACCATTCGAAGAGTCCCTCCGAGCCCGGACTGCAGGCGCAGCAGAAGCCCACTGCATTCTTGTATCCCTGTCATAACCTCAGGAAGACGTGGCAACGCCTCTGCTGGAATGCCTTCATCTTCGAGTCCCAGACCTGACGGGAGTCCTCCCGCTCCAGAAAGGTTAATGCGGTGTAGTAGTCCTTCGGAAGACATCCTCGAAACCCATCATTCTGTCCACTTGACCGATGCGAAGTCATGTGGAGAGACCTCTCCTACTACTGCTAGAAGACTTTGTGCCACTGATGGTTGTAGCACTGCACGTGCACCTTCATCTGCCCCGGACTCACGACAACTCAAGTTCGGCATGGAACGTATTCTGTCCGAAGAAATCTCCCCTGTCGTCCAGAGGCACCAGCATCAAGGTTGGTAGGTCTGCATAGATTTGATTCAGGGCACTCGATGACCTGTCCCATGTTACTGCAAGTCTCTGTTATATTGTAATGCGTCTTACAGATTCGCCCGGGAATATTTGTGTTTATAGTTGTTTCATCTATTCATCTGTGCTGTGTATAGATACAGAGGATTATAAGTCTGAAACTGTATTTACACAGCTGTTAGTTTGACATGCACAATATCAGGGTAATTTTTATATACGATTTACGGTATGTACATATTGTGAATACATGGTTCGACTAGTGTCTGGAATTGACTTGAAAGTTGCTATGTACTAACCGGAACATGTAGTCCAGATATTTATCAGTTATCAAATATAACCTGATACTGCGAAAAGGTACAGTCCACTCTGTAACAGGCAATGAAAGCCCAGAGGGGGAGGAGAAGTATAGCTCTACTCTCTCTTTAACCTGGGCCCTAGATTGGGTGGGTGATCAACTTTACGCCCCGGCCGCTTTACTCCCGGGAAAAGACACTGTACCCAGAGTGCCCTCATATTGTACATACTATAGTGTATGTAACATAATATAATATAACAGGATGACTGTGTAAGTAGGTTTTCAGATTTGTTACCATTTGTATAGTGAATGTTTAATTGAAGCATATTAAGAGTTTTTGTATAAATTTGACAGGATGAACACATGATTGGTGTGTGATGTCTGTGCGCGTTTTGTTCCTAAACATCTTAAACGTAGCCATTATGATGGCTTTAAGTAGTGAGCCAACATGCACAGTAGAAGGCAATTATAATTCGGTGCATGTCAGTCCAGCATAATGGTACATGTCAGTCCGACATAATGGTACATGTCAGTCTGTCATAATGGTACATGTCAGTCCGTCATAATGGTACATATCAGTCAGACATAATGGTAATTGTCAGTCCGACTTAATGGTAGAGGCCAGTCCGTCATAATGGTACATGTCAGTCAGACATAATGGTACAGGTCAGTCCGACATAATGGCACATGTCAGTCCGACATAATGGTACATGTCAGTCCGACATAATGGCGTATGTCAGTCCGACATAATGGCATATGTCAGTCCGACATAATGGCACATGTCAGTCCGACGTAATGGCACATGTCAGTCCGACACAACCGGTGCTGTAAAAGGGGGTGACGTTCATAGCTTTTCTGTTGCTTTCAAATTAGTTTTAATTTCGCATCCAACGATGTGCAAAACTGCGGAATTAAATGGCATATTTGGAAACTGTTTTCAAAATATGTCAAACGTGATTCACTTTAGTCACATGACGGGGTGCGTCAAATCACCTACACTTCTGGAGAGGTAAACCATTTTGGTCCATTGAAGGTGTGTAGTGTGTCGGTTACATCTGCTTTTTATCTGTCTTCTAAATATTCATGGCACATGCATTAGTGACTGGTCAAGATTATCAATCGTATTAGTCATAGGAACCTCGCCTACGTTTATATTTGCCTTTACACTTTTGCCGGTTGTCCCTTGCGTATGTCCATAAACTGGCCTACTTATAAGCCAGTCGAGTCCTGTGCTTTAATATCGAAACATTTTAACAGTTCCGCCCTATCTGTGGGGGCAACCAACGTCTTATCACTTTTATTATGTCACAACTCTGTTGGCACATTTCGGAAAACCTAGGGCTACGTTCTGTTCCTGCTCTCAAAAGGTTCTGCCTGCCCGTTTCTGGCCAAATTTCCCGCTTTAATCCAGCACTTTGCGATGGTATGCTGTATAGCAGGCTGTATGGCCACTTTCGAATTGCAACGTTTATACACTTAACTGCCCTTCCAGCTCGGCGCAGATGTGTCTAATTACACTTATATTTTACCTTTAGCCCTCTCTTCTTCTGCGGTTTACTTTCTTGCAGTGATATACTGGAAACTTGAAAGTTCCGGAGAGGAACAGGGGGTTCAATCACAACTATACTTTGCAGTGATTTATACAGTATGCAACGCGTTTCGGCTTTAACTAAGAACCATCATCAGATATTAAAAATACTTACATAAAGTTCGGGGACCGCGGTAGCACAGTGGTTAAGGTTCTGTGCTACAAATCGGAAGGTCGCTGGTTCGAACCCAGCTGGTGCCATCGGAATTTTTCTTTGACATAAAATCCTTTCGATCGCACTATGGCTCTGGGTTCGACTCATCCTCTAACATAAATGAGTACCAGGAGCATTTCCTGGGGGCAAAGGCGGCCGGTACTTAAAGCTGACAACCTTACCACCATCCTATGCCGTTGTCATGAAATCTGGGAACCTTAACTTCCTGGAACTCTCTGGGCCACTCCAGGCGTACAGCGGGACTGCTTTACCTTACACAAAGTTCACTTCTATACAACACGATAAAGTTTCAAGTGATTGAGATCTCGACTTTGCAATATTGTCTGAACTAATTTGATAATTGTCCAACAATATGCGCCTTATTCAGTTTATTACATTTCTGTAGGCAGCTCTACATGTTTCGGGTGTTGACACCCATCATCAGGAGCTCGTACAACTGTAATTACAGCTTCTGGTATTGATTAACCGGCTGTACTACCATCCGCTCTCGTTGTTGAGTTGGAACTGATTCATGTGTATCGTACGGTAGGAATACCTACCGTACGATACACATGAATCAGTTCTAACTGAACAACGAGAGCGGATGGTAGTAGATCCGGTTAATCAATACCAGAAGCTGTATTTGTAGCTGAAATGTAATAAACTGAATAAGTCACATCTTGTTGGACAATTATTAAATTCAATTCACGATGCACGGACCCATGTATATAAAAGCATTGTCTGAGCTGTAAAAGCCGAAAATAGATTAATAAAAATAAGGATATATATCGAGATGTATTTAAAAAAATCATTATATAGTTCTTTAGTTGAGTGCAAGGAATGTTCCTTTCAGTTGACTTTATATAAACTTTTAAGGTTGTTATAAAGCTTTATAAAACGTTGAATTGTGTAAGTTGTTACACTGCAAAATAAGTTCTTTTATGGCAGTGGAAGATATCGGAGAGAGATGTGTCAACTCTACTGACGCAGATGTGAAAGATATGTAATGTGTCTTTGATGCGCTACTGTATATAGTGTTACTAGCAAAATTGTATGAGTATCAAGTTTCAGTAAGTTCGTACTTGTGGTTGTAGCAGTACGTTCGTTTTAAAATAAATCGACCGTGTATATTGGGATTTCTCGTGTTTCATTTGCTTATTCTCGCGTCATTGTCAACAAAGAGCTCTTCTCCGAAAGCTCGCGTTCGGAAATCGAAATGTCAACCTGCCATGTCCGGCTTTTCCAGATACTTTAAACCTTGTAAAACAATGACGACTTTTCTATTAACACTACATATTAATTAAAGAAATCTTCATCGTCCGACTTCCAGGATAAACTGTCGGCTTATCTTTTCTTGAAACACGCCAATTGAATTCGAGGAATTCAAAAACACAACAGGTGTGTCCTGTCGCGTTTCATTTACAACTCTGGTTTCTGGGAAGTGTTAGGGGTGGGGTGGGTGTCTGTGTACAATAAGTTCCAGTCATCCATCTTCCGTGTTTTGGGCTGATTTGTTTCTAAGGTCCCCTGCGCACACACAAAGCGTTGTATAAACATTAGCAAATTCTCTCGGCTTTGTACTGCATCAAGTGCCCCAGTGTTTGTTTATAGGAAGGAATCAAAACATTTTCTCCCGTGTAGCTGATCAACTGCAACAGGATATCGAGACGGTACAAGCAGACCAGTCAATATCTGTAAATACCTTGATATTTTTCTGCGTTAATCCATTGGACTGCTTGTAATACTTAGGTATGCGCAGACACCGTTCTACAGGAATGCATGTAATTAACCCGTTAGACCTTAGTGACTTTATGTGCTACAAGGTTTGTTTGTTTTTGGCGCGACAGCCCCTAGTGGGCCATGCCCTCCTCATTCACGAGGTTTCTAGATCACACACAACGACGCGCCACAGTAGGTAGGACTCCTCTGGGCGAGTGATCAGCTCGACGCAGAGACATCTGCCTGACAACACACACAACACTCACAACAGACAAACATCCATGCCCCCGGTGGGATTCGAACCCACAATCTCAACAGGCGAGCGGCCGCAGACCTACGCCTTAGACCGCGCGGCCACTGGGACCGGCACTACAAGGTTTAGCGTTCAAAAACAGGACGTTCTGTTCACAGACTGCTTTTATGCGTTTTATAATGATCTCAAACAAGCAACGGTTGTTACTGAATACAGCATTGTGTGATCGGGGTCTGTAACCGAGGCAGGGTGTTTACTGCGCGGTTCGAACTGATGCTTTTTTTGTTTTCTCCTGTCCATATCGTTACACCAATGCTCCATACTCAACTTTACCTACACGTTACTTTACCAGTAAAGTAAACCTCGTAAAGGTGCCCTGATGAAGCATCGGGCCGTGAAGACGTGTGAGGGAATGTAGGCAAATTAGACCATTCTTAACGTCGGAACTAGATGTAGGCAAATATAGTCAAACCCGACGCGACGTCGTCAGTGTTTTCGAGATTGGCAGCATTGAGACGAATTATCTCGAGACAGATTTGCCCATCAAAACAATGTTAAAATGGACAGTTGGTTTCAGAAAATCTTTTTTGACGAAGAAAAAATACGTATTTTTGCTTAGGAAAGATCGCCAAAGGGTATGAACATTGTAGACGGGTCATGTGGATCACTTCTGCACTGTCCAACAGTGGAGGTGGCAATGCGCGAGTCCATGCAGATGACTTGAAGGAATCAAATGTGTCTGGCGGGACAAGAATGTCCTTCTCATTCAGAATTTCTTAATAGCAAGCAAGCATCCATGTGATTCCATGTCTATTTGCTGCTGATCTCTGCTTCTTCGTATCACTGTCCTAAGATATCCTGATGCCACTTTCAGTCAGTAAACCTTGAAACGGTCAAGGTCCTCTCCTCAGTCTGAGGTTTGCCCATGCAGGTCTGTCTTCTGCCTTCTTCCTACATCTTTGGCACCCGTCGATTTCAGATCATTCGTAATATATTTTAACCACTTTCTGCTTTCATTGTTCATTTAGTTTCCACAGATATGCTTTCCTTGCGGTCCTACCATCAGACATTCCTGCCAGATGACCAGCCCATTCCAGTCTTCTTACTTTTATTGTTGTTACAGTATTTGGTTTTCTATACACCAAACTTCACTTCATCATTATTGTTGATTCTCCGGCCATTTTGATCTTTTATCGGGCCGTATATCTTCCTTAGTATTTTCCGTTACCGTGTTTTAAGGGATGGTTTTATTTACTGTGTCAGTGCTCATGTCTCACAACCATATAACACTATAGGTTTAATCAGCGTAGTATATATTTTTAGCTTTGTGTATTTTGATATATTTCTTGATGTCATAATTTTTTAGAAAGCCTGGAAAGATTGATTCCCTGTTGTTAATTCTTGCTTGGACACCTTTTCCACAATTACTATCTCAAGTTACCAGTAAACACAAATATTGAAGTTCTGATACTTCTTTATAATCTTCTTAATTAATGTTCTTTGTTTTTAGGTTGCATATTTTTGTGTTTGTATTTTAAGGTATTTATATATTTAATTTTGTGTATATTTATCTTCAGACCTGTATCATTAGTTAGTTCTTCAATTTCTTGAATCACTTCGTTGTCACATTAAAGTGCGCTCTGTCATCGCCTGCTTGCGTTTGGAAAGAAACTGTATAAGTCAACTCGACAGTGGTCATTAGTAGGAGACATGCCATTTACTAAGTTTATTCAGTCTTAAAGTAAGTTTTTTTTAATATTTTGCTGACCGTGCATCTCAGCATAATCTTAGTAATAAAACAACTTAAAGCACAAATTATTGTTTTATAATAAGTTTATTATGTGCCTCTACATGTTTCGAGTACTATGCGATCATCACCAGGAGGTCAAAATTGTATTATACAGCATCTGGTATCGTCACACCTGTAGGTGACCGTCTGGTGCGCAGGTTGAGAGTCGTCTCTCAACCTGTGCACGTGACGGCCACCTACAGGTGTGTTGATAGCAGATGCTGTATAATAAAATGTTGACCTCCTGATGATGATCGCACAGTGCTCGAAAAATGTAGAGGCAAATAATAAACTTATTATAAAACAAGAATTTGTGCATTAAGTTGGTTAATTACTAAAACGTAAAGTAAGTGTCGTATTACCTGCTGGATCCAAAGGCCTGACCACTCTGGACATAAAAGGTAAATGGTAAAGGTGTCCCTGTAACATGCCTTAAAGGCACAGAGGTGAAGATGAGGTGCAACTTTACCCCATCTGAACTTCGACTCTAGATAGGGGTGGGTGGTCGCTGTACCCCCGGGAAAGAGCCCTGATCCCCATTGTACTGGGGGTTGGGTAATCCCCAGGAGCCGGTCGTGATGGTTGTAGAAAAGAGAAGATCTCTTTCCCCCACCGGCGTTCGAACCATGAACCGTCCGGCTTGTTGCGAGTTGCTATACCGGCTCCCCACTAGAAATAAAGTCCAGCTAATATAACGTATATCCGACCCTGAGTCAGTTCAGTCCATTTGATGTTTTCGAAACCTGTTATCTCAACATTAGTTTTAACGTAAAACTGCTATCTGCGTCGCATAGCAAAGCGGTGACTTTCCAATGTGTTTTCGTCTTACAAACTTGTTTATGCCTTTCGTGCTGCTACACATTAAGGGTTATCCCCTAATAATCCCCCTGAGTTACCGCACTAACTAGGCCTTAGCTTAGCTACTTGGTGAAATTATGTTCTGGGTTTTATGTCGTCATATATGGTTGCCGACGTTTCGGAGAAACATATTGCCTCCACGTGTAGAATAGAAGTGAGAATAGGTAACCACGCGGCGTCATAACCCAGAATACCACAGTATACATTGTCTGCGCCACAATCGTCTCAGTGTCGTACAATAAAGTGTTACGTTATAAACAGTTTACGCTAGAGTGGTGCTTGATGTGGATGAGCATAAAGGGAAATGCCTTGTGGAGGCGATAGATGTGTGTGGCAGGCAGCAGAAGACGGCTAAGACGGCTCCTTCCTGTGTTTCAGATGCAGTGGTAGTGACGCCGTCCGTGCCGTGCTCGGAGTGCGTGAGTTCCTTGCTGCGGTGTTGCAGACTGAATGCTCCGGGATGCGAGTCCACGTCCGGTTTCTGCACGCCATACTCCCCTGGATACTACACTACCCTTCACACACCCCGACCTGTTCGCCCCTACACAAACAGTAAGTCGTAGAATCGTGGTTTCCTTAACGACAGTTGCTGTAATTGTGGCGTACTCGTATTTCCACGTAAAGCTAGCGCAGCTTTACAAAGTAATATTGTGCAGGACGATTAACCCAAGAGAATGACCACTGTCGCTGTACAGAGGAGGCCTCACTTCTGTCACTGCTAACACGACAGCTTTAGTCTATATATTACACTTCTTGTCCACTGACTGTACGGTCCATGCATGACCGTGGCATTCTGCACGATCAATTTCCATGAGTCTGTATCCTTTCCCTGTTTTCACCAGCCTGGAACACCCATTTTCTTCACGTCATTTTCAACATCGTACAACCTTCTCTTTCTTGGCTTTCCAACGAACCTTTTTCCTTCTGGAATATTCTTATACACTTTCTTTACAGTTCTTGCTGCTCAATTCTTTCTACATATCCTACCTATCGTAATTTTACTTTCCTAATTTCTGAAGTAATAGCTCTTTCTCTATACAGAATATATTGCACTGTTTTTATGAATTATTGCATGTTTCGGCTCTAAACGGTGGCCACCTTCAGGGCACTCACGTATGAAGCGTGTAGAGGATTTTAAGATTTTTATCTACGTCATTTCACTGGTTCAACTCTGTGATAGCACAGAATAAAAATGTTTTGTTTGGTTTTCTTAAAGACCTTAAGACTTACAGAAGATGTATATTTGGCATAAAACATAAGCCGGCGTTTTAGTGTTGTCTGTAACGCCTCTTGGCTTCATTTTCCGTTCCCACAAACATTTAGCAAGTTATGCTTAATATGCGCGCATTAGCGCACGTACGTCTTCGTGCAGTGCTCTCTACTATGTATCAGTTGTAACCTAAACTGGATTAAATATATTGCTGGTTTTACTGACACTCTCCGGTATTAAAGTCAGTGTAAATCAGTGTTTCTAAACCGCCGGGCCCTGGCATCAATTACGTATACCGGGCCGCGAGAGGTTCTCCTGGAATTTGTCATTTTATTTTTGTAAGCAATTTTCATGAATAAATGTTTTATAGTGGAAATATTTGAGGAGAATAATATTCGTGAATGTGTCGAAAAATTCAGACCCAGATGTTGGCCTGAGGAAACTACAATATGCTACAAGATTTCATTAGTCCAGTGATTCATAACTAATTTAAATGTAATTTTGTATTTGTCAGCGTGCCACACCATATACATAAGTGTACTAATACTCTTTATGATTATGCCATAATTAATTATTAATAATTATGTTAGTTTAATGTATGAACTTTAAAAAAATGGAAAGGTATTTACGAGTTAATTTGTTGGGACCGGGCCCTCGTCTTATGAAAAACTAATTTACCGGGCCGTGGTCTCACAAAGGCTGAGAAACACTGGTGTAAATTTCGTGCATCTGCTCTTGGGATGTTACTTTCGGATAGACGGACCTACAGGCAAACATGACAAAGCTGTTTGGCGGATTATTAGATGTTTTTTTTTTATAGTTTTCATTGCCGCAAAATTAGATAAAGAGAACTGGCTACAAACATTCTATTCGCATAGTACAACCAACAAGATGCAACGTTTCACAATTTATTTATTTCTATAAGACGCTTTACATGTTTCAGACGGCTTTTCCGTCCATCATCAGGAGCTCAAAACTGCACATACAGAGTCAGGTATTGGTCTGACAAATACCTGACGCTGTATGTACAGTTTTGAGCTACTGATGATGGACGGAAAGCCCGTCTGAAACATGTAGGGCGTCTTACAGAAATAAATAAATTGTGAAACGTTGCATCTTGTTGGTTGTACTCTGCGAATATATTTGTGATGCACGGACCTATGAAAGTTAAACAATCTATTGCCGCTCACTGCAGTGTACTCGGCGTTCTAATTTATTCGTTTCTGTTGTGTTTCACTGTAATTTAAAAGCGGCGCTAGAAAACCAAATAAACACATCACTACATTAGCACGATCTTGCGGGAAGTGACACAGGAACCCATAAAGCTTGTGTTTCTGTCGGATTGCAGTGTTTCGTGGTTCTTACTTGTCTGCACGTTAATGAAACTTGCGGGTTTCACAGAAGTCAGGGAGTGTCTTGACCAGCTGAGCGACAATCAGCTTCTTAAGAAGTTATGTACCCCAAGACGTATACCATTGCTGTGTGTACAGTGCAAAACTCCTGATGATGGACAGATGTAGAGTTTTATTCCAAAAATAAATTCGAGAAATTAGTGCATCTAGTTGGTTTTATTATAAGAAGTACTGTCATTAGTAGACTTAGATCGTGGCT
>Ga0123355_10006081_pt1 | contig 17796 bp, 7 predicted proteins | sample TergutEmb28metaG_3_FD_89872 | JGI IMG/M metagenome (GOLD analysis project Ga0123355, IMG submission 89872) | Embiratermes neotenicus P1 segment gut microbial communities from Petit-Saut dam, French Guiana - Emb289 P1 | ecosystem: Host-associated > Arthropoda: Insects > Digestive system > Gut ... | reverse complement strand
GTGAAGTTGTCCTCATTCAAGGCCTCCCTCGCAGAGCTTTCATAGAGAGAGATGCGTCGTTTCAAAGTACACGGTAAACGAGGCCCCCCTCCCCTTCCAGATTCCCAAACGGGGACCCTACGAAGAGAGATGCCCATCTCCAGAGTTTTCCTTTACGTATCCTTCAGGGTAAAGGAAGTAAAGGTGCCCTCCCTCCGGGTTCCAGCTCCCATAGACAGGGAAACGCTCCTTTTCAAGAACCCTTTTTCATCTGTCTCTCAGAGTCCCCGGTAAACGAGCCGCCCTCCAGGTTCCCTAATGGGGCCCCTATAGAGACAGCTGCCCGTTTCCAGATCCTTCTTTTACATATCTCTCGGGGTCCCCAATTAACAAGGTCTCTTGAAGAAACAAAATACCACTCTTCTCTCAAAGTCCCCGGTAAAGCAGGCCCGCACCATGGTCCCCCAACGGGCCTTCTGTGAAGAGGGATGCTTCGTTTCCATAGCCAATGGTTTAAACATTCATTCATATCCCTCAAGAGTCCCCAGTCCCAGGAAAAGGGGAAAACATATGGTCACCGTCCACGAAGCCCCACGCGGACGGAAGGCTTATATACAATGGGGTGTGGCCTGGATCCCCTTGGGGATCGTTTACGACACTTCTGTTACTACCCCAGTGCCATGCTGCCTGCAGCATGATAATTTGTACCTTGGCTTGGGTAGACCAGAGCCTCGTTAACCCACGTGTGTTTAGTAAACCTCCACAGAATATCCCCTCCACACCTGTTACCGCCTCCCGCGTTACCCAATGTACGGATCTCCACGTAACTCTAAGGTACGGACGAGGGGTTGGATTTATGGGAGGCTATCACAGGACTAAATAAATAAGAAACTACGTATGTGTTAGTCTGAAATACAGGACGGAGACCGAAGGAAAATTCAGATATCATGCCTCACTTCACTTTCGTATAAATATGTTTTCCTTTGCATGGTACTCTCCCTTCTTGAGTTTTACCATCCGTATTACTTTATGAGGGAGGGACGTCAAACTTTTCTCCACAACTTGCGTATTTGCAGTACCGCTTAAAACTACACAAGAGTAATGTTGCTTCCATCAACTGATCCTCCACAAGCGGCACAGATGACACAGAAACACTTAAGGAACACAGTAACAAGCGAAATTGGAATGTTGTACGAATTCACTAGCAAATGGCCCCCTTAGCTGTTTTTATCAGGAATTGTAATTCGCCAAAAATCACGAGTCATTAAAACGTAAGTTTATTTTTCTTCAAGTATACATGCTTAATTTCCTCTTAGTGTCAGAAATTCTAATTGCAAAAAATGCCGGTTGTCCTGGAAGCACTGTACTTTTCGCAACGAGAAAAATGACACACGTAAGGAGAACTTAACGCTTTCGTTATGTCCAATAAGCTTTTTCCATGGATTTTCAAAAGTTTGACGTGGTTAAACAGTAAGTTTTATTCTGCTTCGTGGCCTTGATATGCAACAGCCGACAGTTCGGTTTTTCCGAATACTCGTGAGATTATCTAAGTACATATTATCAATAATGACTAAAAGATGCTGTCTCCCACCCCAATTTATTGTTCTACATGGGTATTTGTATTTAATTTAAATGTGTTCTTGTTTTAGGCTTACCTGAATCAATATTTAAAAAAATTCGTTGTTGCAGGATAAAATACTAGCATATTTGCATGTATTTAATAAAGTGAAAGTTATGTGTAATGTGGAGATAGATATTCAGAGAGCTTTATTGTTTTGAGACATACTGTCTGTAAGTCAGAAACTACAAACATTGTGACGGTACGAAATTTTGAAGCCATTTCCGACAATTTAATGTAGGTAGGATCTGGAATTTTTCCTTGTTTTGTATGGGTGTGAAACTAACTTGGTCTCACCATTATGAGGAAAGGACACAGGCCGAGGTTCTGGCAAAGAAGGTACTGAGGAAAGTAATTTGGGGCTATGAGGGAGGAAGTAAGTGTAGGGTGCATAGAATTGCGTACTGGGGAGGTTCATAGTTTTTACTTTTCACCAAATATTGTTAGGGCGATCTGTCCATGAGGTTGGGATGGCAGGGCATGTGACACGTACGGGGAAAACACATACAGGTTTTTGGTAGTTAAGCCTGAAGAAGAAACCAATTGGAAGACCTAGGCTTAGATAGAAGGATAATATTAAAGTGGATCTTAAATATGTTGTATGATGGAATAATAAGTTGAGTATGGTTGAACGTGGACTGCTTTAACCTCTCCACAGGACAAGGGTAAGTGGTAAGCTGCTGCGAATATGGTAAATATTCTGGTTTCATAAAATTCGGGGCATTTATTTCCTAGCTGAAGAACTATTTAGTCTTGTCTGTGATTTTTGTAGGTGTATCTTGTCCTTTCATGTGCCCCACAAGAGACGTGAGATCTGGCGACCTCGTAACTGTGTAAACTAACACAACTAACTGGGTAACGTAATACGAGTTAATGTCTGTGTATTGTGGAGTTATCTGACAATCCTTTTTTGTCACACGTAGAGTAGAGTAGGGCTTAATTGCTGTCTGTTTTATGGTGCTATGGGGCACATGTTGTACAGTAGGTTTTAAGAGTTTAAGGCTCTTTTGATGTTATCTGACACGGAAGTTTGTATTTGTACATTACGATAAAATACACAAATTGCGGAGTTTTCAGTTAAAAGCATACATTTGCATTAAAATACCTGTAACGATGCAACGGTTATTTATAGGGCATGTGTTGATATAGAATTTTTTTACTCAAAAAATGCCCATATATGCGTATATATAAATAAGCTGAAATTTGGCGCAACTTAGGCAGAATACACGGCGTATTATGCCTCCAGTGGCATAACATCTGTACCAAACTTTCAGGAAATTAATCAAATAGTTCATAAACACACACACACACACACACACTTCAGCACAGAGACATACTTTCAACATTGTGATTTCTTGCTGTAATTAATTTTTTAGAAAGGTAAGGTTAAAGGTAAAGGCCGAGGTCACCGAAAAATGCCATGAAAGCGCAGAATGGGGTAGAGCTAAAGCTGTGCCCTTTCTTTTACTTCGGCGCTAGAGAGGGTGGTTGGTCACCGCCAAGCCCCTATCGCTTTACTTCCGGAAAAGAGCCCGTTACCTATCGTACAGGAGATTGGGTGCTCCAGGGGTCTAGTCTGGACGTCTGCAAATAATGTCGCCCCCACCCTGGTTCGAATCCTAAACCGTCCAGCCCGTAGCGAGTCGCTATACCAAGTACACTACCCCACTCCCTTTGCAGAAAGGAAATAAGCATTAAATCAAGAACTTTTAAATTTACGAGGAATAATGAGCCTACGATTTACAAGGTATCTTAGATAGCCAGCAGAATGTTATCCTCTCTCTCCTTCATTACTTTGAACCGTATATCCTATATGAAAATCCAACCGATATTCCAGATCGTTTTCATTCGAGAAACTGTCGTAACATATTGGTGCCAAAAATCGTATTCTGAATACGCGAGGGAAAACTGTAAAACTGTGACCTCTGTCATTCGTCATAGTGTAGAAAGAGCTACGCTTGGTATGTATAAAGGCTTTCACTGAAGATCGTGAGATCAGGGAGTGCGTTCGTATAAATACCTATTGTATTATATTCTGCTTATTATTAAGCAGCGAATGACTGTGGCCCTACAATAAAGGAATAACCGTCTCCTAGCAGTGTGTAAAGTGTTAAGAACTGGCTTGCTTCTGTGAGTTATTCACGACTTCATACTTTCCTCCAATAAATTACAAGTGCAGCAGCAACCAAAACCTGTAAAGTTCAAAGTGCTGAGAAGTGATAGACATGAGTTTCCAACTAGGTGACGCACATACGAGTGTCGAAACTCGTATTTTGTAAGAGAGTGATGTATAGGGTAAAGACAGTTAAAGGTATCCTGTGTTCGACAAAAATCAAACGGCCCAAAATTTTCTAAGTCCCGAACTGGAAGTCACGTGACGTACAGTTGCCATCATAATTCCAGTTGTTTCTCTTTTCCCATGTTTGTGCATTTGTGGCGTTTCTCTGCCTCCCATTCATTACAATCAATCGTGCCGCTTATATACGAGTATTAACCAAAGACACCAATACATTCGCTTAATTTGAAGTTAAAACATGAATTAAAGGTCATTAATTTTCCGAGGCGTGTGGTTGGCTAGCTCTGCTTCCACGGATGGATGTTGCGAAAGGGTGGTTGTTTACCCCACCCGGAGGTAGCCGAGCGCGTTAATGCATGATGGCAATATTCTTCGGAAACAGACTACATAGTTTCGACTCCCAGTAAGAACATATAATTTTTTTCTTTTTTAATATGCTTTATACTCACAAACACTGAATTAAATTATGCAGTAACACATCCATTATTTAATTATACGTTTCAAAAGTTATTTTCGCTCCATTGGCAGGGTTAGAAATGCGAGTGACGCAAGTATTTATGTTATTTTTCCGTAATTATTTTTGCTTTTTTTTTACCGACATTCTGATTTAGGGGGTTAGTGTTCCAATGGGACTAAAACTAGGCATGTGAATCTCGTTGGTGCTTGCGGGCCGTAGCGGGTCACGAGATCTGACATTGGGCTGCACGATTTGAAACATTTACGGAAAGGAATTGTTGACCGTATGATGCGTGTGCTGAGGAGGTGTGGACCGAGGGTGGTTTCACTCTCGCCTTGTTTCAGGGGTGGGGTGTGAGGAGCGAAATACTATTGGAACAGGTGTAGCTCAGTTTTGGCTTTCGAAACAATTTCATAATCCTTTTTCCGCTTGGACTGCTAGTAGACAATAACACATTTTTTTTTAAATGTGCGATTTTAAACGTCTTACTGGCTACACTGATTATGGTGGTTGTGAAAACCGAAATATGCAATTTTAATAATAATAATAATAATAAAGTCAAAGATAATGAAGACCTTATGTTGGTTATTTTAAACTGTACTTTGATGTATGATCAAAATGATGGGTAGACTGTGCCTTACCCCTGTTTAATGGTTTGTTGTAAGAATATTTGTTAAGAACTGTTGTATGCACCGAAGAAACGACTCTGATCGGACGTATCTCAGATGGTGTCCGGTCAGGGCGTGGATCCGACTTCGTTGCTTAGAAGGAGCGAGGGAGTGTGGTGGCTGTGCAGTGTAACTTTCATAGACTTCAGCTGATAGCTTTTACTAACAATTAGTAGTTACACACAAGAAAGAGGAGAGTAATTAGGCACCAGTGCAGTCGCCGGACTCGCCAGATGATGTTGGGACGTCTTGCCCCAGAGACTGCTTGATCGAGAGTCTGCGTAATACAACGTAAGGTTTCAAGTAGAGTACAAAGGATTCGCTGTCAACTGACGGTCCAGATCAGTGTAGCCAGTAAGACTTTTAAAGACGCACGTTTTTTAAAATGTGTTATTGTCTACTAGCAGTCCACGCGGAAGAAGAATTATGAAATTGTGACCCGTTACGGCCCGCAAGCACCAACGGGATTCACATGCCTAGTTTTAGTCCCATTCGAACACGAACCCTCTAAATTAGAATGTCGGTAAACAAAGCGAAAGTAATTACGGAAAAATAACAGAAATATCTGCGTCACTCGCATGTCTAACCCTGACAATGGAGCGAAGATAACTTTTGAAATGTATAATTAAATAATGGATGTGTTAACTGCATAATTTAATGTGGTCTGTTTCCGAAGAGTATTGCCATCACGCGTTAACGCGCTCGGCTTCCTCCAGGTGCAGCAAACAACCTTCCTTTCGCAGCATCCATCCGTGGAAGCAGAGCTTCAAATTAAGCGAATGTATTGGTGTCTATGGTTAATATATACGCGGTGTGATTGATTGTAATGAATGGAAGACAGAGAAACGCCACAAATGCACAAATATGGGAAAAGTAAAACACCTCGAAGTATGATGGCAACTGTACCTTACGTCACTGCCTGAGCGGGACGTACGAAATATCAGGCCGCTTGATTTATGTTGAATAGAGTATACAGCAATCCCTGATCAGGCCTATTCGGGCCCAGAGGGTTCCAGGAGGTTGAGGCTTCCAGATTTCAAGACATTCGGCGTATGAAGATGGTAAGGTCAGCCTCAACCACCGTCCACCTTTAGTTCCCAGAAAATATTGCTGTTAATAATTTCTGTTAGAGGCTGAGTCGACCTCAGGCTATACTGCGGCCGGAAGTATTATGTCAATTAAAAATACCAATGACACCATTGTGACTCGAAACCGCGGCATTCCGGCTTGTAGCGCAGTGCCTAACCAAATGCGCCACGACGTGCCTCGGCAATGGAAGTCTGATTTTATTCTGCAGGTTTCTGAAAATGTCTGCCATTTGAACTCATAGACATTTTGGACGTTTTCCATCTTATATACTGATATACGAATATATATATATATATATATGTATATATATACTTTTAATATGTTCAGATTTTTGGTGAAACTTCCGTGAATGTTTAACGTTCTTGAAGCCACAGTGGCTCAAGGCTGTCGGCTGAATGTCCGCAAGTGATGATAGCCTCAAAGTACCGAAAGTGAAGCACCTTCAACTCCAGCTTAAGACATATGTCTTATCAATGCCTTCTTCAATAACCATGAATGTACACTAAACGATATTAATGAAGATCTTTCAGAATTTGTGGAAATGGCAGCTTTATCTTCAAGTCTGACATAAAGTACACCGGATTGTTGCTTTTTGTATTATACATTTAGTTTCTTATATGAAACATACAACCAGAAGCATGCGTTGCGTGAAAGTTTACAGAATAAAAATAAAATTGTGTATCATGCAAAAAGTAGTTAAAACGTGAGAAAGTCTTCAATCAATGTCAGCTGTTGTTATTTCAACTGTCGTTTTCTCTTCTTATAGCATACTGAAGTACAAGTATGTGGGGTCTGTAATTAAATGTGGAGTCTTCATATTAACCATGTTAGCCAGGCTCACATGGTTAACATGAACGCTTCGCCACTGCCTGGACCGTAATTTTAAAACACAATACCAGCAGGAATGTCTTATTTTACCACTGTAATAAGAAAAGGCGGCTCGTTTTTGGTGTCATTAAACTTCGTGTTCCGGTGGAGAGCTCATGTTAACAATGCAAATACGGCAAGCATTTTTAATAGAAACGCTCGCATCTGCGTATAAATAAATTGGTTAGGGACCATTATCCGTTACAGCGGATTAGTGCACTGCCATTTGTGAAATGTGCTGTGAAGCTTTTATGCAACTTGAAATTTTGGGAACCAGACCATCGGCCCCTTCTTCCGGTATGCTCCCAAACTGTCAACGGAGAAAAGAACTGTTTTTATTTTAAGGAAGAAATCAACTTTGTTCAAAATCACACGTATCGGAAGAGGAAACAGAACCTCTGGCTCTCAAAATTTGAAATCAGAAGTCTCTGTAATTCCTAGAAGCTTTAAAAAAATAACTGACGGAGAACTGACTTGCTGTAGCGGCGTCTGGTCCCTCATCAGTCAACGTATGTAAGAAAATGATGGAAAAAACATAACTATAACAAAAAAAGTGTGAGCCGGATGTAAGGACTGAAGTAATACCCGATAGGGAAGCTTTTATATGTGTGTGTGTTTGTATTCATTATTTATCTGATTTGACAGCTTTAAAAAAATTAAAACAGAATATATATAAACTGTTTTAATATGTATATTTATGCATATATATGCGGTGGAGCAGTTGATTGATGCTCTGCGCTACAAGCCGAAGGGTCGCGGGTTGGATTCACGACAGGGTCGTTGGAATATTTCATTGACATAATACGTCCTGCCACACTATGTCTCTGCGATCGACTCGGCTTCTGCCGGAAATGAAGTACCGCAAATGTTATCTGAGGAAAAGGCGGCCGGTGAGTAGGGCTGACAACCTTACCACTTTCATGTGCAGATTGTCTCGAAATATGGGAGTCTCAACCTACTGGAATGCTCTGGGTCTACAGTAGGCCTGTACTGGGATTGTTTTATCTTTCCCTCTATATACATTCACACTGTCATTCTCCTATAAAATATGGAATAATTTGATGGGGCAACTGTTCCAGTAGTGGGAATATTTTCACTTTACACAACAAATCGTGGGTATTATGGCTGGAGCACAACCCAGAAACTCATGTAAAAGTCTGTTTAAACAACTGGAGCTTATACGTCTTCCATGCCAATATACCCTTTCATTAACGAATTTCATTATAATTAATCATGAGCATTTTCCAACAGATTCATCTATAAACAAAATTAATACAAGGAATAAGCACTGTCTTCATAAAACAAATGCCAACCGAACTTGTATTCAAAAAAGTACAGTTCATACTGGCATCAACATTTTCAGCAATGTACCAACTAATGTGAAAATCCTCAAGAATGTCAAGGCAAAATTTAAAGTAGCCTTAAGTCTATACTTCATCTCACACTCCTTTTAGTCTGTGGATGAAATTTTGTGTGTAGACGTGATCTATTATACTCTTTTCTAAAATGTTTGTAGTATTTTACACTGAAAAATTGTATATATTTGTGTATTTATGATTTGTTCCATAGCCTACTGTCTTTGTGACACACTTTTTGACCCATGGAATGTATGTATGTATGTATGTATTATGTATGTATGTATGTATTATGTATGTATTTATGTAATGCACGTATGTATGATGTACGTATGTATTGTACGTATGTATTATGTATGTATGTATGTATTTATGTATGTATGTAATGTACGTATGTATGTATGTAATGTACGGAAGTATGTACGTAAGTATGTATTTTGTATGTATGTATGTACGTACGTATGTATATGTCTTTATTTATTTCTTTATTTATTTACTTACTTATTTTATAAGTGTATAATTACTATACTGATACTGCAAAATCGGGAGAGATTTTCAAACTTGTACTTTTGCTATTATGCTGTGGTCTTGCTCAGAATCACGATTAATTCATACAGCTCTATGGACAGGTCTGCTGACAGCTCCGTTAAATAACATACATGCAAGAAAATAATTACTTCTTAAGACAATCCCATCCTTATGCTATTTAGGCTGACCTAGCGCAATGGCTGGTGCTACATTGCTCCTCATTTGCCTTCGACCGGAACACTGGCAAACCGGTCTGATGCTTTTCAAGATCTTTTGTCATTGTTTATTGTTTATAGTTTATTTATTTGCGTTCATATAATCCACAGTAGGTCAGACCCACCGAAACATTCTTTCGAGGCAACTGCCGATACCTTCATTTGAATTAGGCCACAAACATTTCTACTCAAATCCTTGCTAACTCATCATTTGTAATTTTCACGCCGCTGTCAGACGCTCAAACCTAACAAAATAATGTATTTAAAAATATATTATATGTAAATTACAAAAACATGTCAAATATGTGCTTAATACATCATTTTTGAAGATGCAGGCAGCAAGTTCCTCGAAATTTCTCCGTATACCAATAACATTTCACGGTTTCAAAGCCCAGGGGACCACATCTGAAAGATTTATTTATCATTAATGTCATTTGTGCGAAGAATGCTTAAAACTTATGTAGTATACATACAAGTCAATGTCTGATGTTGGTTTTTTTTTTTTTCAAAGCAGCTGACTTAATCTATATTGCTCAAGGACTTTAGGTTTACATGAGGTCTCATTGTCTGCATAATGAAGATAATATCCAAACTTCAACGCAAGTAGCCATAATGAATTGAGTGAAGGTGAAGAAAATAACATATTCCACTTTAGCACATTTATGTCTTTGTGGCAGCAGTTCCACTTTTAAATTACCTCCAAACAACAGTCAGTTAAGGGACTGAACTACAGATGAACAACCAGGAATCATTGTTTAGTATGTAGAGGGGACATACATTAATCACCCCATCCATGCAGGCTATTGATCATACGCACCCCTAACGCAATGCGTACCTGTGGCTGACTCTGCGAAGATAAATCCGTCGGAGCCCGAAGCTGACAAGCCTCATCTAGTGTCGATGTTAAGAATGCGCGGAACTGTAGATACACTCCTGCACTTGTCTTAATAGCGTGGTGCTTAATTAAGCAGAGGAACAGTGATCTTACTATTGGGTTTTACGACTAACTTAATGCAACTAAAATTAATTTTGAAATCTGTGACTAAAACTAAGTGTCCCTTAGTAATAACCACGTACTAAAGTGCTCTTAAATCTTCATATTATTTTTTAGTAAGTATACACATTAAAGTGTAGTTCTGCGTCAAACAAGTTTCATTCTCTGTTGGATTTTTCTCGACTTATATAGCGTAGCTAAATGCAAAAGAAGTTTGAAAAATACTACTACGGCCTTCTGTTTGTGATGATGTTCAGTGAAACATAAGTACAAAAAGCATGCTGACATGAAAAGTGTGTTTTTATTGCCCTGTCGGAACCTGGTCTGAATAACTGCTGTGTGTTGGCAGTAAAATCCTTTTCAGTAGTAAAATATGGAACTGTCAATTTTTCTGTCATTTGCTTCATATGACAGTTACATGAACAGCACTAATTTCAGTGTTTGTGTGTCTAGACTTTGAATTTACACGTCTGAATTTTATTTAACTGCCCCATTTCGAGTATCCATTCATTGCTGACGTCAAAAAAGACGAATAAAATGAGGAAGATTAATTAATTTAATCAAAAGCCTTCTCCTAATCCCGTTACTGTATATTCGTTTTACTGAAAAACATGTACATCTCTAAAATTGGCCGTGTTATTTACTCCGCTATTTCTTCCAAAACACCATTTATTCTTTTAATATATTCTTCAAGTCTGCAGCTCTTATGATTATGGACCTAACCTACCTAGTCTGTACAACATTATAAATTCGCCACGCCGTTTGATGTGTGTTCAACGTTTAGTTTTAATATTAGCCCTGATACATCCACAAGGTACCCTGTAAATTCTAAGGAACCATGCCTTGGATCTGGTGGTTAGTCTACGGCCTGTCACAGCGGTGGCTCTATTTTCGTCTAAGGATGGTCCATGTGTAATTTGTGGTGGACAAAGTGTTACTAGGTGAGACATCTCCAAACGTTACGGTTTTCCCCTGTCAATATAATTCCACTAATGCTCCCCATTCAGATTTCTTGCATCTTCTCCCTACGGTACTGGATAGACTTAACAATTTACCGTTAAATAAAACCTCTTCCGAACTACAGGTATGGACGTACGTGGAAGAGAATGCAAGTATGGTACTAAGTCCCGAGACAACAGCACATTTGCTCTTCATATCGCCAAAAATATGTTCAGATGTTTACGTATATCTTGTAAACCATAATAAACAGAAACAATGGAAGTAGGTTCAATTGTATACACTTAGTTAAACTTTCCGTATAGAATAAACACGTGTCCAGTTTCTACTACCAGCTGCATAGAGAAATGTATTCACACAAAAAAAGTTTTAACACGTGTAGTAAACTATATAAAAATTGATTACATTCGTGACTTTCAAATCTGTCTTTAAATTTAAACTGGCACTCTGCTGCTAAATATACACTCAGTTCGACAGTATGGTGGTCCTAAAATTTTTATATAGCTTTTTAACGCCAGTCGCTAGGAAATGTGTTACAGAAAGGAGTGGTTACGAAACTTAAGAAGAAAATTTAGCCTGTACGATGTGAAGTTTTCCCAGCAGTTTTGCTGTAGGTTAAGTCTTCTGGGATATTACGCTGTGCCATTAGATAAATAGTTCCCGTGGGATTGTAGTGTCTCTTTCTTCGGAATCATGTGGTCCGCTCTCCTTGTATTGCTCGATACCAAATCTGAAGACAATAGGATCCTTCGAAACACTGGTAAGTGTTTAATCAACAACACAGCACAACATCCCAGAATACCTGAATCTTCAACATGTAGCCTGTTGTTTCATGAAGGCGCAAAGTGCATTTCTTCCTGAGGGTTTTCTTCTCCAGTGAATATTATTGTAACCCTAAATTTGCTAAATAAGGAAAGAAAATACATTGCTTGTTGGGAGTGGGATTTCTATCTCACATCCGGGGCAGTTTGACAAGATTAATGCAGGTCGGACTTCAAATATCGACTGTTTCATTTGCAGTGTAGTTCCTGTCCCTTAAAAAGGAAGGCTGCGATAGTCATTATTTCCGATAGTCGGTCAGGAAATAGGTTTACATGCAGGATAATTTCGTAATTGAGTAATCTATCACCGATTGATTGTCATTTTCCAGCGCTGAAGCAAAATTTGAATTATCGTAGATTTAAAGAACATAGCTAGGGTGAATCAGTTGTGACTCCATAGCAGCTAATACAGGACACACACTTCTATTAACAGACTCGTCCCGCGATAACATAAACGTCTCAGATATGGTGGAAGCTATGTGGTAATGTACTAGGGTAGCAGTAAAAATATATATCAAGTGGTCTTTTTAGAGTCACGATAGGGAACCAGATATATAGGCTATACATACGCCTTTTCTGACAGACCGTAGTGGCCTACATTCAGTTGAAGTATCGCTATACAACATAAAACTGTACTTCATCAAAACTTTTTTTTTTTCGCAAAATTAAGAATCGTTTAAATCATGTAACAAACTACTATTTCAAGGCGTTTATGCAAATATTTGTAAGGTTATGTTTGTTATTACAAACACGACAGCTGTGGTTATTCGCAACTTTGAACACGCGAAACGGACTAAACTTAACCTTACTAACCTCAACAACACTGGGTACTTCACGTTCCTCTATACGAAATGCAACGGCCGTGTTGTCATAACTTTGACTTTAGAGAATCGTTTGTGAAAAAGAGCGTGTACAGTGTGAGAGGGAGATCGATATGACGGTACACGAGGCTTGATGTTGCGCATTGTTGCCCTTACACCCCTATGTAAAAATAACTCAAAGGAAACGGTCTACGTTGATATGAACTCAGAATAGGATAGTCACCGGCTTCTCATCACGGTGGCCCATGTTCTATCCCATGCCAGTTCTTATGGGATTTGTGGTGGACAGAGTGGTAGTACGACAGTTTTCTTCCGGTACTTCGGATTCAGAAGTACCCTGTCGGCATTATTCCACCAGTGCTCCATAAAGATATTTTCATTCATCTGTTACAGATATTCTTAACAACGGACAGCGTAGCTAAATACACTTTAAATAAATACTGCATCCAGGTTGTAGAACTGGGCATTATTTCAGAATAAAGCAGATGATCGTGCACGTAACTTATGTCACTCACTCTCCTGAGACAAGTAATTGCTTTTTCCTAGCTTTTAATCTTTCCCAGGTTTTATATATTTTTGGGTAAGATTATAAACAATAACACAATCCAAACCACTAATGTCTTGTCTGTAAGTGTATGAGGACGACCTAAAACACAGTATGTTTTAATCGAACTCAGAGCTCGTCAAGGTAATATCAACAATGCCGAGCTATTAATCTAACAACTACCTGATGATTTCGGTTGTCTAGACCAGGACTGACCAACATGCGGCCCTCGGTCACCTGAATAGTTTCAGTAATTCACATTACCAGACGTAGTATAAAACGTCCACAGAACTAATTATGGCAAATTTAGTAGCAGAGAAAATGTTTAGAAACCATAACTCATCACTTTTAAAGCAGCACAGCGTAAACCAGTCACTCTTTGTGTTCTACCGAGTACAGTAAGCCCTACTACCTTGTCATTCAACCGTTCGTTTAACGTAACTTATTGTTTGTAAACTACGGCCTTCTAGTTAATTCATTTCTCATCATCCCCCGCTTTTCGATATATGTACCATAAACACTTGTGGCCTTCAAACGAGTACTTAACAAATTATGTGGCCATCTTGTGAGTTGAAGTTGTCCAGCCCTGTTCTAGATTAAGACACCCTGCAAATTCTTGGATGGATAACAAAGTTTCGGTAAAATAACCCAGAACACCGCAGCGAAAACCTCAGTTCTCAGTACCCATAAATCTTTTCAACCAACCTACTGAGCACTACGGTGATCTGCTGTGTTTTTCAGATTTCTTATATATTTAGTAATTTCTACTTTAGTGAAGATGTTGATATCGTTCCCTTTATTACGTCAAGTAATATTCACGCCATTGTAACCATATTCCAGTCAGTATCATTTATTCTATCCAAACTTTAGTACAACAACACTCTTACTTCCTATGACTTTGATTCAACGCTAAAGTGCCGTGAATCTTTCTTTTACCAACAGTCGCCATCCGTAACATTGTCATGCAGTTTTTTCGCTTTTCGAGGACGCGTTTTATTTTACCTCAGAGGAGGGTGGAAGGAAAGAAGGAAATCCGCTTGCGTGTTACACCGCACGTATAGCCAGACAACCAGCCTGTGGATTGTTGTAATAGAAATAAGATAAGCCAGGCATGCTATTCCGCTGCCAGGCGCCACATGCTACCACTGTTTAAAGCCACGTTCAAATTCATCACAAACTTCCCTTTTTCAATAAAATATAACTTACACAATACGGGTTGTGTTAGTTTCTCTAAGTATATTTAGGGTAATTCCGGGAGAGACACCACACTTTTTGCAATTTTTGGTGTAATTCAATACGAAAATCGTTAAAATAGCTGAAAATTCAGAGATGTAAGGTTCCTACTTTACTAAGCTGCATGCACAACATCTGCAGCAATAAAAGTCTCCGAGATACAGGACAAAAAAAAAACTGTCTTTGCTGCGTCTTTCCTGGACATGCTTTTAGAGACGCCGCTTTTTGTCAGGGATAGATACCGATATATATGGAGAGACGTAGCACGGAGAAAATATCCTGTGAATTCAAGAAGCAAGATATTTGAATGCAAACTGTTGAACTTTATTCAAAGTAATGAAGCAATATCAACATTAAAATAGTAAATATAAGTACACAATATTTTAACCAAATGAACTCAAGAGTCTAAGTTGCAATGAACGAAATTTTCTTCTTCATCTTGCTGTTTTATCTTGCAGTAACTTCCTACCGCAGTCGAAGCATTCGTCGTTGTACGGAGAACAGACCTTGTGCAGCCAATTTCTGCAGCTCACACATTCGATCCAGTCATCTTCCTTAGTTTACACGTAGTCTTCACAGCACTCAAAGCATTTCGTTTCACATTCTTCACATATCTCTTGATTATAAATATCTATTTTCCTTGTCTTCTCTTCTGCATTTTCTGACCTTTTAGACCTACATATTGGGGATGTTTACACTTTCGATTTCTGTACAATTTGACTTTATTTTTTCTTCGCTTCTTTCGCTTTCCCTCGATATTATTAGCTTCTTATGTGGTAAAAAACAGATTTAATGTTTTTTTTTTAATTTCATTGTTTTCTCGGTGTTTTCGGCATGGGATTGATCTCCTTGAAAAGCCTGAAGGCAATAATTTCTTCAGGGGAAATGTCAGAAGGACGTATAGTAGTTAACGAAAGTTCTGCTGAGATAGGAGACACATTTTGAGAGTTGGTTACTAAACAAGAGGGTACACAAACCAGAGCCATATTTGGAGGTACTGTAATCATAGAAGTTATAGTTTTGCTGGTGTCCGAAATGGAGAACAAATATTCACGCACTCTTTTGCGTTTGAAAGGAGAAATACCTGTTGACTCAATAGCACTTATACTAACACCCAAGTAAGCAAATTTATTCCAAGCAAACCCAATAAGGGGCGCCATGCGATATCGAGTGATTTTAAAGTTGTAGCTTCGTTTTTGAAATAACTGTTTAAAGGCCCAAAAGAGCACTTATTAAAAGTCCGTAATGCATGAGTACATTGACTTGGTAGAGGAATTATAGTGACGTTTTTTCAACAGCAGTCTGAGCTGCAACGAGCTGTGTGGCCATCTCACAGTAGAATGACCTTCCTTGAAGCTTTGTGTTTGAGGAAATGCTCTGCAAACCACTTAGTGAATAAATCCGTGCTAAAGTGCGACGACTTCCGGTTCATGTACACATCTGACCCGGGCGTAAGCCATCACTGGAATCCTGTGTCTGGTTGACGTACTGGATATTACAACAGGGGTCAGAAGTTGACCTGCAGCGCTACAGCATGCTACCTCTGTAATATTTTCACTCCTTTCTCCCGTTGGTAAAACGTGAACATTTTTATAACACTTCTCTCTTATTGCAGAGTCAGGTTTGTTATTTATTTGATTGCCACTCTCATCAATGTTGAAAATATTCCCAGGTGTGTGTCAGAAAAGATATTTTCGGTCGCTACTTTCTCCACCACGTTCAAAAATGATCCAACAGTGTTCCTGTTCCAGTTCATTCTTTGAGCTACAGCTAAAGACAGACGTGCAGCAGTCATATACTGCAGTTTCAGTTTTATCTTTTAAATTATTTAAAACTCCCATTGCTCTAGAAACAAGAATTCAGTCTATTTGGAAGATAGAGTAATAGTACAGACAATTCTTAGTACTCTGAAATTTATATGCATAATTTTTCAAACTGATTTGGAATTATTTAAGTGCGGCAACTCTCACATAATTTTTTGCTGCGTCTCTCCCAATCTTCATACAGACATGCCGCACCACTCCCCTCCCACTTGCCAAACGGAATGAAGTACATGGCGGCCACGTGGTGTTGGGCAAGGTCAACAACGCTGAAAACCTGTAATGTATCGTGATTGCATGGTTACTTCGACTGAACTAATTAAGATATAATTTCGTGAAAACTATAAAAACGTTCGAGCACAAAATTAATAATAAAGTCACCTTATAAACTCATTTATCATTCTTGTAAAACAGCGCTGGTATTCACTACATTCACTCACAACACCTCCTTCGACTCACTGAATAAACATATGGGTTGTGATTTCCAGAGGATTGCCAGTAGCCACCGGGTTAAAAAATACGGCGTTTTTCCCGCCGCGGCATCTTTCCCGGAATTACTGTATGTAACAGGTTCCGTGTAACAATTTTAACAAATACGGCATCTGTGTTAGGACAAGCTGTGTAACACACACCATTTGTGTGGTGAAGGTAATGCCGTAAGAAAGACATAGATATATGTCACAAGACTGAGTAGGTTTACGGTAGATTCCACACCAGACCTTGCAATTTTTGTGCGGTCTGCAAGGATTCAGGATATCTGGATTTATTTCCAGGCAGGGCCGAACTTTCACAGCTTTATTTATGTCCACCTGAGATATTAAATAGAACTTTTTTTTACATTATATTAAAAGAACTTCTACAAGCCGACAATGCCTATTGAAAAAGAATGTGCAATGCAGCAACTCGACTGGTTATCAAATTTATGTCTCAATAACTTACGAGACACACGTTGACTTTTCAGACGGAAACATTGACAGTTTCCTTCTACAGCTATGGTTTTCATGATGTTTCTTCCACTGATCCACGTTTATACACTGCGGATTTTGAGAAAGGCCTTGAATTGCCGACTTCACTTACTGTGCAACTTTTGTAGCTTTCTTTGGTAACGGATAATACTGAAAGACGTATCGGATCGTAAGTCCTTTCAGTTACGTTTATTGATGCCATCTTGTGGTGTTATTCTTAACACCGATCAGTGATCGATAATTTTGCATAACAAAGAGTATACACGTAGAACAAACGTACGTATTTGTATAGATCAGAACGACCTTACATTATAAACCTACTCATCGGCGCTAGATTAAAATTTAGTGTCATATTAAAATCGTTAAGATGCTGTTTAAATTGTCCTATCAACGTCTAATAATAATATATCTGTAGTGTACATTTTAATAAAGTGTAAACAAAATGTGAACTTTATGTTTATTGGACCGTGCATCATCTTTATAGTTGCGTAAAGAGAAAAAACCAACTTGATGCCACTTATTTTATTATTTAATATTCATTCATTACTCAACATGTTTCGGCCGTTAAT